>Ga0334883_1001313_pt1 | contig 37517 bp, 38 predicted proteins | sample GraSluR1_MG_6_FD_207230 | JGI IMG/M metagenome (GOLD analysis project Ga0334883, IMG submission 207230) | Sludge microbial communities from methane-producing bioreactor in Wageningen University, Netherlands - Granular Sludge_09_05-R1 | ecosystem: Engineered > Bioreactor > Anaerobic >...
ATTTATCAAGTTTAAGTGTATCTGGGTCATTGGAGGGTCACACTGGGTAGTTCTCCTCAAAGGTTAATAACTTTTGGGAGAATCTATCCAGCCTCCAACTTTATCACTCGAAAAGTAGATTGTGCCGCAATTTGCGAAATTGATGTGCCTTCATGAAATTCGAGGATGATCTTTGCACGCTCAACGGCTCTCTTTGGTTGTGTTCTAGACTTACTGATGATATTGAGTTGCCTGAGTTCATCTTCAGTTAATTCCAAGGCAGGACGCTTATTCACAAATGGCATAATATTAGATTGCGGTACATGGTATTAAATGTTGCTATGTTATTTTGGAACTGGAACACTAGTGATAACCACATCGTACAAGGCTGAGAGCGTCGGTTCGATGGTGGTTCTAGTCGATCCCAGGAACACAAGTCAGCTATGTTCAAGGTGCGGTCTTAAAGTGCCGAAGTCGCTATCAGATCGTGTCCACGAATGTCCTCAATGCCGGCTAGTCATGGACCGTGACGAGAATGCGGCGATAAACATTTTGAGACTGGGACTACAGTCTCTGCCAAAAGCTAGAAGCCCCGCCCTGAAGGGCGGGGAGTAGTCACGGATCCGGATCCGGTTGAGATCCGGACTGGGGGAGAAACGATGTTGAGGCGGAGCGGAGGAGGTCAGCTCCCCTGGGATAAGCTTTAGTGATATCCTCGACGATATCTTCCTTGAGAATTCTTCTGGGGTTGTTAGATCATGAAAGAGTACGCAAACGACGAGATCACCGTCTTCTGGGACCCGAAGAAGTGCATCCACTCCGCCGAATGCCTCAAATCTCAACCGGGGGTCTTCGACGTCCATAAGAGACCGTGGATAAATATGGACGCTGCAACCTCGGTGGAGATCATGGCCGCCATCGACCGTTGCCCATCTGGCGCCCTCTCCTACAAGAGGAACGAAGAGCTTGGAAGGCCGATAGAGCAGTCCGGGAGATCCCCTGCCGAGATCAAGGTGATGAAGGAGGGGCCCCTTCTCGTCAGGGGAAGGTGCACCCTCATCGGCGAAGAGGGGGAGATGATATCAGAGGAGGGACCCTTCGCCCTCTGCAGGTGCGGGAGGTCGGATAAGAAACCCTTCTGCGACGCAAGCCATAGGAGCTGATATCTCTGTAATCCGTCGCCATTCCCCAAGCCTCTATTTTATAGAACCGCAGGAAGAAGACCCCTCCCATTTAAGGGAGGGGATGAATGCCGTCCTATGACCCCAGCCCCCGTCTTATGGGCAACCAATATAAATCAATAACAACATGAGGGCACGTCCAATGATCAAAGTCTACAAGTTGCGCATCTACCCGACAAGGTCCCAAAAGCGCAAGCTAGAGGATACGTCGGAACTCTGATGTAGCTTGGAGGATCCCGGTAACAACCACTCAAAACAAAGCGGGAGAAGCTGGTTGTGTGGTGGGGCTGGTTGATCCCAGGAACACGAGTCAGATATGTTCCAGATGTGGTCTTAAGGTTTCTAAATCGCTATCTAATCGGGTCCGCGAATGCCTTCAGTGTGGGTTGGTCATGGACCGAGATCAAAACGCGGCGATAAATATTCTGAGATTGGGGCTTCCATCTCTTCGTATCGAATCGATGGAAGCCCTCCACCTTCAGGGGTAGGGAGCTGTCACACGAAGATATGGTCAATATGGGAAATATGGTCAATATGGGAGGGGTCGCCACCCTGATCTTCTTCTGCGTCCTCGTCCTCGTGGCGGCGGCGCTCGCAGCAAACATCGCCGACGAGGTCTTCGGAGAGTCGGGGATCTCCTACGAGGAGGGGCACCCCACCGCCAGCGGCGGGGTCCGGGGCTGGAACCCCCTGAAGTCCCTGGAGACGGGGTTTAAGATAGCCTATCGTCACCTCGAAGGGGTGCTGAGCTTCCGATGACCGACCGGCGGGATCTGGCCGCCAGGATGAACGATCGCCCAACGGTCTATGCGCCATCCTCCAAGACGGATAACAAATCGTCTCATGGCGATATGTATATATATAACTTCTCCTACCCTTTCTTCTGATACCATGAGAAGATCTGCCACCGGTTGGCGTGCGAGGATCCTCTCCGCCCTCTCCGACCCCACCAGGCTCGAGATCGTGGAGTTTTTGGGTTGCGAGGAGCGGTGCGTCTGCGAGATCGTCCCCGCCTTCGGCCGGGCCCAGTCCACCATCTCCAAGCACCTTTCCATCCTCCATGAGGCGGGGATCCTGGAGAGGCGGATCGACGGAAAGCGGACCCTCTACCGGATCAAAAGCCCCAGGCTCTTCGACCTGTTGAGAGAGGTGGACGCCATCGCCCTCGACGAGATAAACGAGCTGAAGAAGGCCGAAGAGGCGTTGCTGAACTTCATCGGATGATAGCAGTGACGAAAGGACGATAAGGTTGACGAATATGGATAAATATCCGAATAGAAATGCGCCAGGAGAGATGATCCCTTGAATCCGGAGCTCTTCCTCCCCGCCCTCGCGGCGGGGTTTTCTGCCCTGATGGAGTACCTCTCGGCCCACGTCCTCACCTGCCTCATCCCCGCCTTCTTCATCGCGGGGGCGATAGCAGCGCTCCTGCAGAGGGAGGCGGTCCTGAAGTACTTCGGAAGAGACGCCCCAAAATGGCTCTGCTACTCCGTAGCCTCCACCTCCGGCACCATTCTTGCCGTCTGCAGCTGCACCATCCTCCCCATGTTCGCGGGGATCCACCGGTGTGGGGCCGGGATCGGTCCCGCCACTGCGTTCTTATTCGCCGGCCCCGCCATCAACCTCCTCGCCGTCGTCCTGACGGCCCGGGTCCTGGGGCTGGAGCTGGGGGCTGCCCGTATAGCAGCCGCCGTATCCATGGCCGTCATCATAGGCCTGGTCATGGCCGCCATCTTCGAGAGGGGCGAGAGGGAGGCGGAGAGGGGGGCGGCGGAGGCCTGCGCCATCCCCGAATCGGAGGGCGAGGATGAGAGGCCCGGCTACATCCCTCCCCTCTTCGTCGGAGTCCTCGTCGCCGTCCTCCTCGCCGCAACATCGGGGCTCGCAATCCTGTTCAAGGCCGTAATAGTCGGGATCCTGGTCCTGGCCTCGGCATGGCTGCTGATGAGATACTTCACCGATGGAGAGAAAGCCTCCTTCTTCGGGGAGACGTGGTGGCTCACCAAGAGGATCTTCCCCCTCCTCCTGGCGGGGACCTTCGTCGCCGGGATCATAGGCTACTACCTCCCCGTGGACCTGATAAAAATGGTCTTCGGCGAGAGCGACTTTGCCGCCTGCTTCGTCGCCTCGATGATAGGCGCCCTCCTCTACATGCCGACCCTCCTGGAGGTCCCCATCGTCGGGACGATGTTCGGCTACTCCACCGGGGCTATGGCCCCAGGCCCCGCCCTCGCCCTCCTCCTGGCAGGCCCCTCCATGAGCCTTCCGAATATGATCGTCATCTGGAGGATCATAGGATCGAAGAGGGCGGCCGTTTACATCACCCTCGTGGTCCTCCTCTCGACCCTGATGGGGATGATATACGGGATGGTGGCGTCATGATTAAATTACATGAACTTTGCACAAAAAATAGTCAGAGAATACCGTCTGGAGTGGGAAAAATGGAACGGAAAAGCTTTGGATCTGCAGGGCCGCTGTCAGCGGCCCTCATCGTCTTGCTGGCAGGCATAGCAGCGGCGGCGACCTTCTCTCCGGCGCTGGTGGTGGACACGTACATGGACGCCTATGAAGACGACGAGACCTTCGCCGACGCGGAGACCCTCTGGGTTACCTCCGAAGACGGCGATCCCGTCAGGATAGCCTTTCTCGTCTACAGCGAGATGGTGAAGCTCCCCATGGAGATAGAGTCAGGAGAGTTCCGGGCCCGCGTCACCGACGTGGAGAGGCCGGGAGAGGTGACCCTCTACTTCTATGATATGGCGGTTCTGGAGACGGAGACCTGGAGGGATATGCTCCGATACGACGACGAGCCCCTCGCCACCCTGGATATCCAGGAGACGGGATGGGCGACCTGGGACGCCACGGACCTCGTAAAGAAGGCGGCCGAAGAGTGCAGCGAGGGCTGCCCCTTTTCTGTGGTCCTGGTGGCTGAAGGCGACGCCTCCATCGGTTTTGCCTCCATGGAGGGGTCCGGTGACGAGACGGCGGTTATCGAGTACATCGCCTGAGGACAGCATTGCCCAGAGGAAGCTCAAATAGTCAAGATGGTACGGCGATGGCGGGATCATAGCCCTCCCTTAATCCCTCCCGCCATCTCTAATTTTATCGGCAACGGCAGGTTATGATGTATAAAACGAACCCCCAAAGGCGGCGATATGGTCTCCTCCTCGCCCTGATCTTATCCCTCATCTTGATGACGGCGAGCTTTGCCGCCGCCACCACCGAGATCGTCATCATAACATCGCCGGGGTGCACCAAGTGCGCCGCCGCAGATAGGGTCGTCAAGAGCGTCGCATCAGATTACGACGGATTCAACATCAGAGAGGAGATCTTCTACAGCGAAGAGGGGCGCCGGATCATAAGGGAGACGAACGCCAAGGATATGCCCTCGATCATCATCGACGGGACCGTCATCGGCTACCGAGACTACGACGGCGACGAGAAGAAGCTCGAAGGGATGATCAGGGCCGCTCTCGAGGGGAGGGTGGCTCTCCTCCCCGCCGTCATCGATGGGGATCACGAGATTATCTTCCTCGATGGCGTCTCGATCTCGTCGGCGGCGGCGGTCCTGGCGGCGGGGCTCGTCGCCGGCTTCAACCCCTGTCTTTTGGCGGTCCTGGTATTCCTGGCGTCCCTGACCCTCTCGCGCTCCGGAAGGAAACGGGATCTGGCGGTGATGGTGGGATTCTTCTGCCTGGGGATCTTCGTCATGTACTACCTCTTCGGCCTGGGGCTATTCAGGCTCTTCTCGATCCCCAGCTTCGAGGCGAGCTTCCGACTTGCTTTGACCATCATACTCCTGGTCCTGGGAGCCACCCAGATCGAGGACGCGAGGAGGCTTCACCGGGGTGGGATCTCCCTCTTCAAGGCGGAGTGGGCCCTCGGTTACTTCAAAAAGTCCCTGGAGAGCTACAGCATCTTCTCCTACTTCCTCATAGGAGCCCTCTTCTCCCTCGTCAAGGCTCCCTGCGTCGGAGCGGTCTACATCGCCATCATCGGGATCATCCAGTCCCAGGGTTATGCGTCCTCGGGTACGGTATTCCTCCTCTTCTACAACCTGGGGGTCGTCCTCCCGGTCCTGATCCTCGGGATGGTGATAGCCCTGGGGATGTCCCCCGACCAGGTCGACAGGTTCAGGCACGACCACAGGGTGGCCATCCGGCTCGTCACCGGCCTCACCCTGGCGGGGCTCGCCCCCCTGATATGGTGGCAGATACTGTGATTTTCTGATCAGATGGGATTGATATCTCTTAACCAGAACTGTTATGTTTCGAAAACAAGGTGCTATGATATGAAAGATGACGGCAAAAAGATCACTAGAGAGGCTTATCCGTCGGACCCATTCATGGGGGGCCCTTTCATGGGGGGGCCAGCTGAAAGGGCGAAGCCTTTGAAGACGACTTTCGGGCAGATCCCCGGCCTGAAGCAGATAAGGGGTTTCAGGGGGTTGTCGGCCCTCATCATAGTTCTTTTGGCTCTGGGCGGCTTCTTTTCGCTCCTGGCCATCGGCGGCGCGGTGGATTGCGACTTCTGCATCGACTACTCCAAGGACTACGACTCTCAGGTTGCCTCCATAAGGGGATCGTCCGGCCCCACCGGAGCGGCTCAGCCCACCGGATCCAACAATCCGGCATCGAACAACCCAGCATCGAACAATCCGGCATCGAACGACCCAGCATCAAATAACCCTGCATCAAACGGCCCGGCGAGCAATCCCGCCTCCGCAAATCCAGATAGGGACGGGATCGGCGCCTTTCTCCTCCCCATATCCGCGGTCTTGGAGGACGACCTGATCATGGACATAAGCCCCGACGCCGACGAGTACATCGAGGGGGCGATAAGCGTCAACTACGAGGAGTTCATAACGAAAGACGGACGGATCAGGCCAGTATCGGAGATATCCGGGATCCTGGGGAGAGCCGGGATATCCCGGGAAGACTCGGTGGTCATATACGGCGAGTGCCTCCCCTGCGGGACCGGCCCCGTCCCGGCGACCTTCACATACTGGCTCTTCAAGTACCTCGGCCACGACCAGGTGAGGATCCTCGACGGCGATGTCGAGGACTGGAAGGCCGCAGGCCTTTCTGTCGTCGACTCTCCGGCAACGAGGCCGGAGACGGTCTACGCCCCCCAGGTCAAGGCCGACCTTTACGCCAACTACAATTACGTCAAGAGCGGGATCTACCAGATCGTCGACGCCCGATCCGCCGAGGCGGCGGCCCCCGCATCGATACCCGGTTCCGTCAACATACCCCTCGACTCGGTCCTCGACGGCGACGATATCAAGAGCCCCGAGGAGCTGAAGGAGATCTTCCGGGATCTGCGGACTAACCGTCCTGTAGCGGTCTACACCAACACGGGGATCCAGGCGGCCGTCACCTGGTTCGCCCTGGAGATGACCGGGTACGACGCCGTCCTCTACTCCTGGAGGGACTGGCTGGAGAGCCATCCGGCCCTGGAGGTGGAGCTAATCGAGGCTACGGCGGAGCCCAACCCCGTCAGGGCGAGCGAAGCGGTCTGGCTAGCCGCCGCATTCTCCGATCCTGAGGCTGCGGCCGTCCGCCCCGTCCAGCTCGGCCGGACGGCTTCCGTCTCCTGCGTCACCTGCGGCTTTGGGTCGCCCCAGTCCTTCGCAAACCTCGACTCCGCCGGGGGGACGGTCCGGATAGGAGGACCCTCCAGCGGCGCCTCCTCAAACCTGCCTTCTGCAGGCGGGGCGGCGGCAAAGAACCCCCTCAAGGTCACCGCCTTCATGTTGGATATCGATGGGACAGAGGTGGGAAACGCCAACCTCCTTTATGTCGCTGGTGATGACATGTACGTCGGCGTCTGGAGCACGGTGGGGATTGAGCCTGGGGTGTACAGTATGAACATCCTCGCCGAGCGGTCCGGCTCCACCAGGTTCTTCAGAGACGCTCTGGCGATCGAGGTCTTGGAGGAATGAATACGATCAGGTACATGGGCTCTCTCGAGAGCTCTGATTTTGAGAGGTGAGAATAGATGGTGAAGATAGAGATTCTGGGAACCGGATGCGCCAAGTGCAAGTCTCTTGCAAAGAACGTCGAGAAGGCGGTGTCGGAGGCCGGAGTCGAGGCGGAGGTCGTGAAGGTCGAGAGCCTCAGCGAGATCATGAACCGAGGGGTCATGATGACCCCCGCCCTCTTCATCGACGGCGAGGCCGTCGTCGTGGGGAGGGCGCCGTCGGTGGCGGAGATAAAGGGGATGCTGAAGAGGTGAGAGTTCGTGCTTGAGAGAGAGGATGAAAGAAAGGAGGAGGGGTGCCTCTGCGCCTCCGGAGACCTCCTATTTTTGGCCTGCGCCGGCGGCTCGAACGTCGGCCAGATGTCAAACCAGGCGGCGGTGGAGCTGGCAAAGGACGGAAGGGGGAAGCTCTTCTGCCTCGCCGGGATCGGCGCCCACCTCGACACCATGATCGTTGCGGCGAGGGAGAGAAAGCTCGTGGCGATAGACGGCTGCCCCGTCCAGTGCGCCAAGAAGATCCTGGATCATGCAGGGCTTCAGGCCGCCCTGGCGGTGGTGGTCACCGACCTTGGGATAGAGAAGTCGCCCAAGCTCGAGGTCGATCCCGCCGACTGCAAGAGGGTGGTGGAGAAGATCAAAGAGGAGCTGAGGGATTAGCTCTTCTGCAGAATGGGGTTTATAAATGGCCTGGTTAGTCGGATATCCGAGAGAGAAAATAAACTGGCATCCCACCATCGACCCAGAGAAGTGCGTCAAGTGCGGGATGTGCATGAACTGCGGAAGGAAGGTCTACGACTGGACCGATGGAGGGCCGGTGGTCGCCCGGCCCAACCAGTGCGTCGTGGGCTGCAACACTTGCGCCAACCTCTGCGTGGGCAACGCCATATCCTTCCCCGACAAAGAGACGATAAGGGAGATCTATAAAAAAGAGAATATCTGGTCTAAGGTGAAGAGGCAGATGGAGGTGGAGGGGAAGATAACGACGGGGAAGAAGAAGGAGGATAAGGGGGGTTGCTGCGGCTGAAATCGATAGTCCGATATTTGCTTCCCGCAAAAATGTTATTTTGGGGGGCTGACCAGCATGTGGGCAAGCCCGTGCCTCAATTCCCCGATGCTGGCAAGATGAGCATCTTTAAATCGAATCACGCCAGCATCGAATTTTTCCCTTGCTGCTGCTCCTTCTACTTCTACCAGATGGCTACGCCAAAGTAGGCTGATATGAACTTCGCGGAGACGTACAGGAAGTAGATCCCAAAGATCAGCTTAAGGGTATTGGGCTTGAACCTCTTGATTACGGCAGCGCCAAGCTGTGCTCCGACGATTGTACCTGCTCCAAGTATAAGCGCCGTCGTCAGGGCAACATAGCCCTCATATAGCTTTATGCTCCCCGCAACCGCCGCCAAGGGGATCATAACAGCCAAAGATGATCCCATGGTGATGTAAACCGGTGCGCCGAAAAGGTATATCAAACCCGGCACCAGAGCGTAGCCGCCCCCAAGGCCGACTATCCCGGTGAGTATTCCAATCAAGAATCCAAAGACCGCCAATCCGCTCTTCTTTCCTGGAATTACATCTCCCTCTTGCCGAGGTTTTGCATTTCCGAAACCCTCCCATATCATTCTGATGGCAGGCAGAAGGAAGGCCAACCCGAGTATCAGCTCCAGAAGCTCGATGTGGTCGACGAGGAAGATGAAAAGCCATGAGCCTAATATCACCCCCAGGATGCCGGCACCGCCTATCCACTTTACCGCTCTTCTGTCAAGGTTTTTACGAACAAGATGGCCGTAGCCCCCTGAGATGGCAGTAAAAATGACGGCAAATATGGTGGTGCCTATGGCTATGGGGGCGGAATATCCCATCCAGAAATGGATCGCTGGCAGCATTATGCTGCACCCTCCGGTCCCGATCAATCCACCCAGGACTCCCGCAATAAAGCCGACCACCAAAAGCATGACCGCCCTTAGGGGGGTTATCTCCGGAGTGCCGCTCTGGTTGTCCCCACCCGTGTAATAAGACCATACCGCCAATACAGATATAATGGCTAACAGCATAATTGCTGGCTTATACTTCTGCCAAAATCCCGCTATTCCATTCATAGAGAGGTCATCTCAATCTCTCAAATCGACGTATTCCTATATAATGATTGTGGGTAAATCTACGATATTTTTGTTTACTTTTCAGCTTGATGGATAGAATACGCCACATAACTATGTTTTTAAATCAAAGATGGATCAAAATGCTGAATCCCGGTTTTGTGGCTCACAAGGCGACCAAAAAAACGAGTTATATCATTATTCCGCAAAATATTTTACTGAAATATGCAAAAAGAATATCTTTTATCCCTCAATAATCTCGACATTGAGGGCTGCTGCAGGGTATTAAATGGAAAAAAAATCTGATTAATTTAACCCATCATCCCGGACCGAAGACCTCTTTCACCACCTCGGTCAGTATCGGGCCCGCCTCATCGACGACGTTTGCCTCGTACAGCCAACCTTTCCGCTCAGGAAGCAGGCCTGTCACCAGAAGGGCTTTGCCCTCATGCTCGGCCAGGCTTATCTCGTGGGAGGCGGTCAGCTCCTCAGCTATCGATGCAGGCTTTTCGATGCGGGTCAACCTCACCGTACAGCACTGAGGGCGAGGCATCAATATCGAGAACCTTCCGTCTTTGGCTATTCCCAGAAACTTGTCCATATTTTGATCCTCCTATGCCGTTGAACGATATCAGGTTGATGCTATTTTTGATAATTATAAGTTAAATATCTTTTGCATTATCAGAGCGGTTTTTTCAGGTATCTCAAGCTCGCAGCCCAATAAGCCTTCTATATAACCCGTAAAGCAGGATAGGCATTCAGGCCGTCCATACCGAAAGCTTTTAACCTGTAAGCACAAATGCGAACACTGATACCCCCACGCTTGCTGGCTTTTATATTCGGGGGGGGGGGAAGAGGGGCAAACGCTGGGTGAATAAGGATGCGGCATATCGATCTTGATGAGGTGGCGGAGTTCTCTTCCGATGGTCACATCAAAAAGGATATCCTCAAAACCCAAGGGTTCAATTCCGTACCCGTTTGCCAGGAGGATGGCCAGGAGATTCCGCCTCACCCGGAGCCGTATTACGTTCTTTTTATAATTCTCGAAGGTGAGGGGACGATAACCGCGGGAACAGAGCCGTGCCATGTAAAACCCGGCCATATGGTCTTTGTAGATAAGGATGAAGTTCGCGGGATCAAATGCAGAAGAAGAATGAGGATCATCGGGGTTCAGCAGCCCCATTGATGGGGATATCCTCAAAGGTGCGCCCATGAATTCGATCGAAGTCGAAGACCTCACCAAGTACTATGGGGACTTCTGTGCCGTGGATCATATCGACTTCGATGTGGAATCTGGGGAGTTCTTCGGGTTTCTCGGCCCCAACGGCGCGGGAAAGACGACGACGATACGGATGATGACGGGCCTGTCGACTCCCTCGAAAGGGACCGTGAGGATTATGGGCTTCGACATATCAAAAGATCCAATCGAAGCCAAGGAGCGTTTCGGGGTCGTCCCCGAGGCTTCCAATATCTACGAAGACCTGACCGCCTGGGATAACCTGAACTTCGCCGGAGAGCTTTACGGGATATCAAGATCAGAACGAAGAAGTCGTGCCGCAGAGCTCCTCGACGCCTTCGACCTCTCAGAGTTCAAAGACAAGAAGGTGAAGGGCTTCTCCAAGGGGATGCGCCGGAAGGTGACCCTCTCCATGGCGATGATCCATTCTCCGGATATCCTCTTCCTCGACGAGCCGACATCGGGCCTCGACCTCCACAGCTCCATCAAGCTGAAGGAGATACTCAGAGATCTCAACGGGAGGGGGACGACCATCTTTCTGACGACCCACATCCTGGAGGAGGCGAACGCCCTCTGCGACCGCGTTGGGATCATCGTCAGAGGAAGGCTGGCGGCCGTCGACGCCCCTGAGAAGCTGAAGAGGACGATCCAGGCGAGCCAGTCGGTGGAGGTCTCCTTCGACCCTGCCGTCCCCGGGTTGGCTTTCGATCTGGAGGATCTTCCGGCGGTAACCTCGGCGGAGAAGAAAGGCGACAAGTGGAAGCTTCTGACCCACGATCCGTCCCTGGTTGCAGCATCCTTATTCGAATATGTGAACTCCCGCGGATTGAAGATCGTCTCCATCAACACCCTGGGGCCGAGCCTCGAAGATGCGTTCCTGGCCATCGTAAATGATCAGGCGAGAGGAGGCGGGTCCCGATGACCTCGCCACGAAGGTCTTCGAGGGTCCGGCGGGAGCTCTCCCGAGCTTGGGCGATAACAAAGAAGGACGCCCGGATCTATTACCTCCGACCGGGGACGATTATGTTCGGGCTGATGTTCCCTCTATTCCTCTTCATCTCATTTGCTGTAGGGAGGGATCTATCGCCCCAGGCGCTGATACCTGGACTTGTGGCCATCACCATCTTCTTCAGCGCCTCCTCGGTGGGGGCGATGGCGGTGCCCACGGAGAGGAGGATGAAGACCCATGAGCGGATGATCACCGCTCCCATCTCGCCCCTCTCGATACTCCTGGGGGAGATCGCCGGGGGAGCGGTCTATGGCGCCGTCATGACGGCGATCCCCCTCATCATAGGGATGATATGGTACGGCTTCACCATCGATCATCCGATAGGTCTGCTGGCGTCGGTGGCTCTGATATCCTTCGGATTTTCGGCGATGGGGATCATGTTCTCGGCGATGCCTACAGAGAACCCCGGAGACGTGATGATGATCCTCAACTTCGTCCGTCTGCCCCTCCTCTTTGTGAGCGGGATCTTCATTCCCATTGAGGAGATGGGAAGATACGGGATCATCACTCTGATATCCCCCCTCACCTATGCAAATGATATGATACAATATTCGGTGAGGGGAAGTTCGGCCTTTGGACCGGAGATAGACGCCCTCGGGATCGCGGCCTTCACCCTCCTCTTCCTCTGGGTCGGGGTCACCTTGCATGAAAGAAGCCGGAAGACGGCTTGACGACAGATCGCCTAAAGCGGATACGGTCTACGAGATCAGGAGGCGGCCTGGAAGATGGTTGTATGCGGAAAATAAAGATCCCAAGGCGCCGAATTCGGAGGCTCAGCAGCTCTTTGACGATGGTTTATATCGGTATATATTGATCCACTATTTTTTGATATAGATCTTTAACTGAAGGTATTACAGTTGAAATTTGCCTAAATAAGGATTATTGACTCTCTATATTCCCAATATATCAGTTTATTTATCCAATAATCCCTTTTAAGCTGATACTTAAGACACCACCACAATGGTTATATATCGACGACTACTGATGCGTTGATGATGAATATGCTGAGAGATAAAATCTTCGGAAAAGGCGGAGGATGTGGCTGCTGCGGCACCCAGATCGTCGGTTCCCGCCAGATAGATGTTGGAGGGAGGAAGGCGGGGATCGTCGGCCTTGACGAGACGTTTCAAGAATATCTCAAGAGAGGTGAGACGCCCGAGGATCTCACCGGCGACGAGCTACTAAGAGATCTCAAAAAGCTCAACTTCATAGCCGAGGGCGCCAAAGAGGCCTACAAGAAGGCATTTTTGAGAGAATACGAGAGGTTCTTCGAAGCCAGGAAGAGATGATCAGCCTTCGTAGGGACGGTTTAGGATGCCAGAGCGGGTTTGCGGCGGTTCAAAGATCGACGATGATGCGATCTGCAGCCTCGGAAGGCTCATCGGCGATCAGCAGAAGGCCGAAAAGAGGATAAGGGAACTCTCCAGTCGGGTGGTGACCATCGAGGGTGAAGACCCCGATGGAACGGTCGAGGTCTTGAAGGCCGTCGCCGATCCCTCCAGGCTGCGGATCATAAAGCTCCTCAAGGAGGGGGAGCTGTGCGTCTGCGAGATCATGGCTGCCCTCGACAGGCGCCAGTCCTCCACCTCCCACCACCTCTCCGTCTTGAAGGATGCAGGACTCGTAAGAGAACGAAAGGACGGCAAATGGTCCTATTATCGCATCGCAGACGGGGCCGTCATTGATATGATCAAGCAGGCCGAAGTCCTGAAGAAAAAATAATTTCTTAAAACTATAAATTTGGGGGCGGATCTGATGTTCTGGAACAACTTAGCTGTGGCTGCCGATTTCTTCGTAAAGATCGCTTTAGAGCTCGTCCTTTTGTTCATAGGGGTGACCTTTCTTGTGGGGCTGATCCAGGAGTACGTCCCCGACGAGACGGTGAAGAAGGTGCTGGGAGGACGAAACAGGATCCTCGGCGGGGTTCTGGGGGCTGGTTTCGGCTCCCTTACCCCCTTCTGCTCATGCTCGACGATACCGCTTCTCCTGGGGATGCTCAACGCGGGAGTGCCCTTCGCCTCCGCCATGGCCTTCCTCCTATCGTCGCCGCTGCTGAACCCGGTGATAATCTCGCTATTCATACTGCTTTTGGGCTGGAAGGTGACGGCCCTCTACTTTGTTGCGACCTTTACGGCGGCGGTCGTCATCGGCCTCCTTCTGGACCGTCTCGGCTTTGCGGGCCAGGTGAAACCGATGGTCGCGATCCGAAGCTGCCGTGATGGCGACGGAGCAACTGATGCGAGGTCGAGGGCGAGACGATCCGCCTCCTTCGCATTCGGGCTATTTCGCCAGCTTCTGCCCTACCTTCTTCTGGGAGCGGGCATAGGGGCTTTCATCCACGGATTTGTTCCCCAGGAGCTGATCTCTCGAATAGCGGGACCGGACAATCCCCTCGCCGTTCCTGCGGCCGCGGTAATCGGCGTGCCGATCTACATCAGGGCCGAGACGATACTCCCCATAGGCCTCGCCCTCACACTGAAGGGGATGAGCGTAGGAGCCGTCCTGGCTCTGGTGATAGGAGGAGCAGGAGCCAGCATACCGGAGATGACCCTTCTATCTGCCATATTCGAGAAGAGGCTTCTTGTGGCGTTTCTGCTCACCATCTTCGGCATAGCCGTAGCCGTGGGATTTCTGGCCAACTTCGTTGCAGCGATATGAAAGAGTTGGGTGGGTCGAGAGGTCTCAACCCCCCAACCGCCCCGCCCTCTTTACCTGAAGGCTTCGACGATCCACGCTTTTATCTCGTCTCGAACCCTCCGAAAGGCCCGAAGCTCCTCCTCCTCCGACCCGGTAACCGCCGCGGGATCTTCGAAGCCTTTGTGGACGACCTTTCGGGCCTTCGGGAGCCTCGACGGAAGATCGACGTCGATGCTGCAGATGGGGCAGGCCTGTTTTGCCCTGTCGCAGACGGTGACTGCGACGTCGAATACGATATCGTCCAGATCTGAGGCGGCCTTGGACCGCTGGCCTGAGATGTCGATCCCAATCTCCTCCATGACGGAGACGGCCCGGGGGTGGACGGCCGTCGCCTCGACCCCGCCGCTGCTGGCCTCATACCTCTCGCCATAGAGGTCCCGCAGGAGCCCCTCCGCCATCTGAGACCGGGCCGAGTTGTGAGTGCAGAGGAAGAGGACCTTCTCCTTCTTCGTCCTCGTCCCGTCATCTTCTCTTGCCGCCCCCGCCTCCATCTTCTCCAAAGAACCTTCATGCAGACTCATTATTCCCACCACATCAGTCGAAGCTCGGCTGGACCGGGCTCACCCGGATCACATCGGCGGGGCAGGCCTCCTCCGCTCCCCGGAGGCACCCCTCAAGTTGATCAGGGGCCGACCCCTCGTCCGGCTTTCCCGCGATCCTGTAATTCTCTTTTATGGAGCTCAGGCCGTCATCGGGATCTTCGATGAAGAACTCGGGGCAGCTAGCCCAGCACTCGCCGCAATTGATGCATCCACCTCTGTCTACGGTCACTATGATCATAAAACCACCATCTTCATGGAAGGGATCTCAGAAATTGAAGAACCGACCATCCCCTTCCATCAAGTCCTCGACGAGGATCTCGTAGAAATCCTCCGTAACCTCTGCCCTTATTCTCGCAACGACGCCCCGGGCCGCCACGTCCTCCTTGCTGGCTCTGACTTCACAGGACGGCGGAAGGTCTGAGCCGCGGTCCAGCAGATGGTAGACCCCATCTCCGGCCAGATATAGCTTGGCTCTCTCTCTGCGGGCGAGAAGTTTCATGCAGAGCTCTGACCTATCGCTTCCCGGCGGCTCTGTCAGGAGAAATACGTCCGTGGGTCCTGAAACCATCTCTTCATTCACCTTCAAAGCAGGATCAAGCAGTCAGCGTACACCATCGCCTCCAGGAACGCCTCCTCGTCGGCGAGCTCCGCCATCTCCACGAGCCCCTCAAAAAAGAGCCCCCTCTCCAGGAGGGAGGGCTCGTGAGCGATGACCCTCATCTCACCGTAGGCGTAGAGGATGTCGGCGAGGTTTGGAACGGCGAGGAGTTGCGAGTCCTGGCCTTTCAGGGCGAGGTAGACCCCGTCGCCGTAAAGCCCCACCGTCACATCCATCCTCCCGATGCTCACCGCCGCGGCGTTCAGAAGGCCGAAGGCCTTCTCGCTGCCGTAAGGGGCGGAGTCGAGGAGGTAGAAGATCGACCCTACCGTCATAGAGAGATCACCCTATCGCTTCTGGCTATCATCTCCGGGAGGTCGTAGAGGCTGGTGATCTTCATCCCGTCGTGGTAATCCGGTGTGGAGCCGTCTTCCTCAGCCGTATAGCCCCGAGCGGCGGCGCATCGGGAGCAAGCTCTTATGACCGCCCCCTCGCTGGCGAGATCGGCAAATAGTCCGCCCTCGTCGGCGAAGAAGGCGGGGTTCTGCCCCATCCGGGGGATGTAGACGGCGTCGAGGTAGAGGAAGATGTTTACCTGATACTTTTTCAGGGCGGCTCTGGCGACCTTGTAGGCTATCTGGGCGTCTTCGGAGATGTAGGGGCCATCGGTGAGGATGATCGTCAGGGTCTTCAAGGCCGCCTCCGGTTTTAGATGTACTCGGCCATTACCTGGAGGTGCTCGAGGTTCTGTTCGTACTTCGGGTCCTTGAGGGGGGCGCAGAGGTAGAGGGAGACCTCCCCGTTCATCAGCCGGATGGCGAAGGAGTAGCAGCTCTGCTCGCCGCATTCGCCACAGTTCGTCTGGGGGAGATACTTGTAGATCTCCATCGGCTCCACCCTCACCTTCTCTCGAGGGGCGGGGGCGACGCCCCTGGCTATAGCCTCGTTGATCGTCTCTTTCAGCTTCTCCAGGTTCTCCCGGGCCTCGGCCTCGTCCTTTATCATCGTCATGGTGACGTTTCCCGTCCCGTAGAGGGTGGTGAGGACGTCGCCGCGCTGGATGATCAGGGCGCCGATCCTCTCGGAGTACCTCCCCCTCGGGAAGAGGGGCTCCAGGGCCTTGAGGACGCCCCCAAGAGGCGGGGAGAGGCTCGCTATGATCCGAAACTTCGTCGTATCGGCAATGCAGGGGAGCAGCTGCCTCACCTCGACGATCTCCACCGGCTTCGCCCCGGAGAGGTCGGCCTTTTCTGCTGGCTTCTCTTTCTTTCCCTCCAAGAAGTTCTTGCCGAACTCGCTCAAGCGGACCTTCCCTTCAGCCATCTCCACGAGACCCGCCTGCTGCAGGATCTTCAGGTGGTAGTCGAGCATCGACTTTCCAACCGCCTCCCCCATCTCAGCGATGGTCTTTTCCCCCCCGGCGAGGAAGGCCATCATCTTCCTTCGAGGGACGTTGGCCATGGCGTTGCTGACCATCTTGATCTCTTCTGGATTTCCCGGCATCTTCTACACCTTCCATAGAGTTTGGATCTGACACCATATATTTTTGGTCGCTACCAGAGCTTGTAGCCGAAGTATCGGGCCGCATAGACGAGCCCGGTGACTATTATCATCACCCCGAAGATCTTGACGACCGCTTTTCCGAGGGAGAGATAATCTTCCCCGAGCTTTCCGCCGAAGGACCTGCTGAAGGTGGCGATGGGAATTATCGGGACGCCGTGGCCCACTCCGAAGACGAATAACATCAGACCTCCGGTGATGATCGATATCTCCTGAGAGATCAGCCATATCAGGGCTGGAAATACCAGGGAGATGGCGCAGGGTGCCCAGCCCAGGGCGAAGAAGACCCCCAGGGTGAAGGCGCCGATGAAGATGGAGTGCTTGAAGAGGCCGATGGAGAGGTTGACGGCCCCCTCCATCAACCCCTTCTTATCCCGGATCTCCTCATCCCGCCGGGAGGGGAGGCGGGATCTTACAGGCTCCAGGATCTCGCCTATGGGCCTGAAGACGTTGACTCCCAGGATCACCAGGAGGGCCCCGGCGGCGAGGTCGAAGAACCTCGAGTCCCGGACGAAGATCCCCAGGTTCGATATGAAGAGGCCGACGACGAAGAAGACCACGGCCATACCGAAGGTGAAGGCGATCCCGATCAATAGCCCCTCCCTCGCGGAGGAGCCGTAATCGGAGCCGTCCTCCAGGACCCTCTTTCTCCGGGAGGTCATGATGTAGGAGAACATGGCTATGAGGAGGGCGAGGGAGCAGGGGGAGAAGGAGGTGACTATCCCCAGGCCGAACATCCCCAGGAAGGTGATCTTCTGGACTGAGACGCTCCCCTCCATCCCGTCCCACTCTCCCCGTTCCAGGGCCTCTATCTTGGCTGAGAGGGCCTCGGCGCTCTGGATCCCGTCGATCTCGCCCTTCCCCAGCTGGTAGACGTGGTAGACCCCCGCCACCATCCCCTCCCGGTCTATGAGGAGGATGGTGGGGTTGGAGAACCCCCCGTCGCGGTTGGTGAAGTCGGCGTACATTCCTGCTGTCCTGAAGGGCTCGAAGTCCTCGGCCCAGATCCAGCCGACATCGACGTTCCACCAGCTCTCTGAGAGGGTCTTTCCGTCCTTCGAGAAGGGGTTTTTACGGAGGTTGAGGGTTATGAGGTTTGTGTCGGGATCATTCTCCATCAGCTTTTGAAGCTCCCCCATCTGGGCCGCCAGGGCTTTCTCGCACTCGATGCAGAGGGGGGCTTCGATGTTCGTGATGTGAAGGACCACCACCTCTCCATCGAAGTCCTTGAGGGAGACATTTGGACCGTTTACCAGCGTTGTCTCGAACTCGGGCGCCGGGATCGGCTCGGTGCTCCCTCCCAGGGTAGAGTTGAACGAGAAGAAAGCCAGAAGAACTATGATGAGAGTAAAAATACCTACAATCAAAAAATGTTTGTGATCAGATCTCATCTCCGATCACGCGTCCCAGCCGCCGACGTTCTCATCGTGAAGCTCGATGGCATCCTCCACCAGGGACCTGAGCCGGTCCACGCCCGTGGCGTCCTCGGCGCTCTGCCATCCGACGACGACGTTGCCGTCAGAATCCTCAACGAGGGTGAGGACGATGGTCAGGGGTATGTACTGCTTTCCTCCGTCGGGGTCGTAGACGTCGAAGAGCCCTTCGGCCCTGAAGTCGCCGACGTTCACTATCAGGTTCTCGTACCTGATATCGGAACCGTATTCCTCCATGACGGCGTCGGCGGCGTCTTCCTGATCGATACAGGCCTTGCAGTTGGTGCTGTGGTCCAGGATCAGAAGAGGTCTATCTTTCAGAATCTCCAAGACCCACAGGGGGTGATCGACCTCGGAGCCAGCGTTCTGATGGTGGTCGGGATACGCCGTCCACCAGTCATCAGGCCCGGTCCCGACGGAGCGATCTGCTGCAGATACGACGGCGACGAGGCTCGCCGCCACGATGATGCCCAAAATCAGGGCGCAAGACTTACTTTTAACTAGATACGAAATATCTACCAACTCCCACTCTCGATCTCTGCCCTACTTCTTCTCACACCTCGGACCTGGCCACCTCTCCTTCGAGGGGCACCAGAGAGATGACGCATCAGCATTGATTGATATCCAACGGTTCATCCATCGGAGCGACCATCTCCAGTCCGAACCCCGGGTAGATAATATTCGTATTTATAGTTGTTGGATTGTCCCATCAGATATCCTCATAAAGATCAATTTATACCCCGTCGACTTGTAAATCGGCTCCATCTGGGAACTGAATTCCATCGTGAAGAGGCGTCGTCCTCATCATTGAAGGATATATCTAAGGAAAGTCGACATCCTTATATATCGAAATGATTTGATACGATTGAGGTGAGTAGGTGGAGAATGCGAGGGCAAAATCAGCGATGAGATGCGGTATCTGCGGCCAAGAGAGCCGTACCCTCTTCAAGGCGAGACACCGGGATCGTGGACAGGTCAAGATCTGTGAAGGATGCCTGAGAGATGAGAAGGAGATGCTACTCCCGTTCAAGGGGTGCTCATGCTGTTGAGCCGACTATTATGACCGAATCCCCCGAACCCCTGGACCCTTCCGTTGAAAGGCTGGCAAGGCTCACGGGAGATCGGTGCAAGGCCAGGATAGCCGCCGACAGGCTGAAGAGCCTCACCGATAAGATCGACGAGGAAGAGCTAGCCGCCGAGGCCGAGGTATTCAGGGCCATCTCCGACCCCTTCAGGCTATCGATCCTCAAGCTCCTCAGGGACGGGGAGCTGTGCGTCTGCGAGATCATGACCGCCCTCGACCGGCCCCAGTCCTCCACATCTCACCACCTCTCCATCCTTAAAAGGGCGGGGCTGATCAAAGAGCGCAAGGAGGGGAAGTGGTCCCGATACCGCCTCGCCGACGGGGCGGTGATAGATCTGATGAAGCTCGCCGAGATATTGAGGGGAGGATGACGGCTTTCTTGATTATATCCCCCTGATTGACGATTCAATTGGGAAGTTATGATGCAGTTTATAGGGAGGGATCTAAAGTAAATGAGTGAGGATGGACGGGGGAGGCTTCCTCTGCTGAGCAGATTTCTGACGATCTGGATCTTCGCAGCGATGATCCTCGGCATAGGGATGGGCTACTTCTTCCCCGGGGTCTCGGATATCATAACCGGCTTTCAGGTGGGGTCTACGTCGATCCCCATCGCTGCGGGGCTCATCTTGATGATGTACCCGCCCCTTGCCAAGGTGAAGTACGAGGAGCTTGGGGAGGTCTTCAAGGATACTAAGGTGCTGGGCCTATCTTTGTTCCTCAACTGGGGCGTAGGACCGGTACTGATGTTCGGCCTTGCCGTCATCTTCCTCCGGGACTATCCCGAGTTCATGGTGGGGCTGATCCTCATCGGGATCGCACGGTGCATCGCCATGGTGATCGTCTGGAACGAGCTTGCTGGCGGCTGCACCGAGTACTGTGCAGGCCTGGTGGGGTTGAACTCCATATTCCAGGTTTTCTTGTACTCGGTCTACGCCTACGTCTTCATCACCGTCCTCCTCCCGATCCTGGGGATAGCCGAGGGGTTCGTGGTGGCGATAACGATGGGAGAGATCGCCGAGAGCGTCTTCATATATCTGGGGATACCCTTCATCGCGGGGTTCGTCACCAGGTTCTCCCTCATCAGGAGATGGGGGAAGACCTGTTACGAGGAGAGGTTCATCCCCAGGATATCCCCCCTCACCCTCATCGCCCTCCTCTTCACCATCGTAGTCATGTTCTCTCTCAAGGGCGAGTACATTGTGGAGCTGCCCCTCGACGTCGTCAGGGTGGCGATACCCTTGATCGCCTACTTCCTCTTGATGTTCTTCGTCGCCTTCTACATCTCATACAAGATGAAGGTGAGCTACGAGAACACCACGGCCCTCTCTTTCACCGCGGCGTCCAACAACTTCGAGCTGGCCATCGCCGTGGCGATCGCCGTCTTCGGGATCGAGTCCGGCGTAGCCTTCGCCACAGTCATCGGTCCCCTGGTGGAGGTCCCCGTACTGATAAGCCTCGTCAACGTCTCCCTTTACTTAAATAAGAAATATTTTCAAGGAGTGAGTGGTGAATGCAAAACAAGCGATTGAGCTATGGTGCGGTTCTGATTTCGATGATCGCACTATTTGGCAGCGCTGAAGGTGGATGCAGCTGCCGCGGTGGCGGCGACGACGCCTGGGGCGGCCAGGCCTGGCTCGAAGACGCCCTCGGCGGATCAATGGGGCTGGCGGCTGGAGCAGCCGAGGCGGATGCCGGCGCCGCTTCCGGAGAGGATAACGTTGCTGAAGATGAGATGAGGATCGCGTCATATGAAGCTTCATCAGATATTGATGACGATCCAAGACCGTGGTCCATCTCCGCAGAGGAGCTTCGCGCCAGGCTCAACCGCGAGCCCAAGCCCATCGTCGCCTACGTCAGCAACCTCCCCCCCCAAGGCTCCTACATAGCCGGATCGATCAAGCTGCCGTCAAAGAGCCTCATCAACGGCGACGGATCTCTCAGGTCCCCGGAGGATATGGCGACGGTCCTCGGGAGAGCCGGGATGACCGAGGAGGATGAGCTGGTGATATACGGCGACTGCTTCTCCTGCGGCGATATGACCTTCGTCTTCTGGATCATGAAGCATCTCGGCCACCGGGATGTGGCGGTACTCCGGGGTTCAGAGCAGGAGTGGTCCGCAGCCGGCCTCTCTTTATCCGGGGCGACTTCGACGATGGCAGAGGCGGTCTACACCCCCGATCCGCGGCCGGATCTTCTGGCAGATTACGAATCCGTCGCCGCCGGGGTGTATCAGGTCGTCGACGCCAGGACGCCGGATCAGTTCAAAGCGGGCTTTATCCCCGGCGCGGTGAACATCGATTACCATCGGGTGGTTGAAGGGTCCTGGCTGAAGGGAGACTCCGCCCTAGCCGGCATCTTCGCCGACCTCGACGAGGATAAGCCGGTGGCGGTCTACACCAAGAACGGCGGGGCCGCCTCCATCGTCTGGTACGCCCTAAAGCTTCAGGGGCGCGATGCCAGGCTCTACACCTGGAACGACTGGCGGAGTCATCAAGGCTGAAAAATGAGGCCGATTCCCCGCCTCGGCGCCTGAATATGAGGCGGTGGCGGGGAGGTCTCAGCTCTGGTCCGGATCGATCGTCCCTACCGCCCCTCCCAGATTTCCATACCCATCCTCGAATAGTATTCGATCCTCCTGGGAACGAACTTTATGACCACGTACTCAGGGTTCTTCGGGGTTTGGAAGTAGGGCTCTAGCTTCGGGTTCCAGAAGGCCTCTTTGGTCTTTTGATCCTCAAGGACCTGGGCACCGCTCGATATGACGACGTAAGGGTCCGAGGGGCTGACGCCGGACCAGACCGATATGGATGCCGCGGGCTTCTCTCTCATCTGCCGGACCTTCCGGGAGCTTTTCATCGTCGCCCCCGTCAGGGTCAGGTCGTCGTCCCCTACAAGAGCCATGAACCTGACGGCGGGCTCGCCATCGGAGACGGTGGCCACGGCGCCGATGTGCTCTCCCCCGATGACCTCCAGGATCTTCTCTTTCAGTTCCATTATCATCTCCTCCTTTTATCCTCGACGAACTGTCGAGGTTATCTGCTAATAATTTGGACAGTTTTATATGATAAATTTTTTGTATGGATGATGGGGTCTGAATATCTCAGGGCTCGATCCATTCGACGGTGATCTCGCCTTCGAGATCGATGACGGCGGCGTAACCTCGCCGAAGTTCCCCGACGTTGACGACCCTGGTGGAGCCGATCTTCCCCTCCCCCCGGTCCTCGTGGATGTGGCCGCAGAGGAGGAGGTCGGGGACCGCCTCCTCTACGAAACGGCGCAGGCCCGCGGAGCCTCCCCTCTCGCCGCCATGTATGAGATCCCTGGTGTCTCGGGGAGGCTGGTGGGTGAGGACGACCCGCCGGCGAAAGCCGGATATCCTTCCCCAGAGACGGGTCAGGGATCGGTATACGTCTTCATCGGCGAAGTAAAAGCGGTTCGGGTCCGATAGGCGCCTTGCGTCTCTTGCCACCATCCCTCCGAACCCAACGAAGCCGGCGTCCCCCAGGACCCGAAAATCGCGGTGGACCATCAGGAGGCCGGCGTCCTTCCAGACCTTCGGCGCCGTCTCCTTGGGGTCCATATTTCCCGGAACGATCAGGACGGGGGGGCCAAGGGCTGCGAGGGCCTCGGCGACGGTGCGCATCCTGTCGGGGGGTTCGAGGTTGTGGAGGTCTCCGCAGAAGACGATGAGGTCGACGTCGGCCCCCTTCAGAGGTCGGAGCCTATCGGCGGAGCCGTGGAGATCTGCCATGGCGAGGATTCTCAAGCGACCACCTGACAGTCCTCTTTTTATTAGACCTGTTACAAAAGCGTTTGGCTCTTTTCGGGGTCAGGTTGATCACCCTGGAGGGAGAAAGAAGATCCCAATGGCCGATAGAGAGCGAGTTCTGATCATGGGGGCCGCCGGCCGCGACTTCCACAATTTCAATGTGTGCTTCAGGGACGACGAGAGGCGTGAGGTGGTGGGTTTCACCGCAGCCCAGATACCGAAGATAGCCTGCAGAACCTACCCACCCGAGCTCTCCGGATCCCTCTACCCCGCAGGCCTTCCCATCTGGCCGGAGGAGAGGCTGGAGGAGGTCATAAAAGAGGAGACGGTCGACCGGTGCATCCTCGCCTACAGCGACCTCTCATCTCAGGAGGTGATGGACCTGGCTAGTCGGGTCCTGGCCGCCGGAGCCGACTTCGCCCTCTTGAGCGCAGATCACACCATGCTCGAGAGCCGACTTCCTGTCATAGCCGTCTGCGCCGTCAGGACGGGGGCGGGAAAGAGCCCCGTCGCCAGGAGCGTCTCCCGGCTGGTGAGCAGCTCAGGCCTCCGCCCCGTCGTCGTCCGCCACCCCATGCCCTACGGCGACCTCCTCCGGGAGAGGGCCCAGAGGTTCGCCTCCCTGGAGGACCTCGATGGGGCGGGGGTGACGATGGAAGGGCGGGAGGAGTACGAGGCTCACCTGAGGGAGGGGACTGTGGTGCTGGCGGGGGTCGACTATGGAGAGGTCCTCTCGATGGCGGAGGGGGAGGGAGATCTGATCATCTGGGACGGCGGGAACAACGACCTGCCCTTCCTCCGTCCCGACCTCTGGATAACCGTCGCCGACGGCCTGAGGCCCGGCCACGAGCTCACATATTACCCCGGACAGGTTAACCTCAGAAGAGCCCAGATCGTCGTCATCAACAAGGCTGCGACGGCGGGATCAAGGGACGTGGCGTCCATAAAGGAGAACGTCCGGAGGACTAACCCAGAAGCGAAGACGGTCCTCACCTCTTCTCTGGTCCGGGTCGACCGTCCCGAGATCGTGGCCGGAAAGAGGGTTCTGGTGGTGGAGGACGGACCCAGCCTCACTCATGGTGGGATGAGCCACGGCGCGGGGCTGGAGGCTGCATGGAGGTACGGGGCGGCGGAGGTCGTCGACCCCCGGCCCCACGCCGCCGGGTCTTTGGTGGAGGTCTTCGCTAAGTATCCCCACATAGGACCGGTCCTCCCGGCGATGGGGTACTACCCGGATCAGATGGCGGATCTGGAGGAGACGGTATCCCGGGTCCCTGCTGATCTCGTCCTCGTCTCCACCCCTGTCGACCTGGCCGCCCAGATCAATATAAATAAGCCTATCCTCCGGGTCACCTACGAGATGGCTGAGATGGAGGAGCCGGGGCTTCGGGGTCTGGTGGAGGAGTTTTTGGCCACTCTCACCGATCTTCGGGGACCGTCTACGGCGCGGGTCGACAGGCCGGGGCGGAGGGGGTGAGCTGACGGTTCAGGTGGTGGCCTTCGGTGGGAACGCCCTCCTCCCCGATCCCCTCGACCCGTCATCCCAGGGGAACCGGGCCCGGGCTCTCGCCGGGGCGTTGAAGCTTTTGAACCCCGCCGGGGAGGGGATGGTCCTGGTCCACGGGAACGGCCCCCAGGTGGGGATGATCCTTTTGCGGATCGAGGCGACGAGGGACCGGATCCCCCCCGAGCCCCTCGACTTCATGGTCGCCGAGACCCAGGGGTCCATCGGATACCTCCTCGCCAGGACGATCCGCTCTTCACCGGGTCGCGGCTCTCAGGAGGTGGCGGCGGTGATGACCCAGGTGCTGGTGGACTCGACCGATCCGGCCTTCTCCCATCCTACAAAGCCGGTGGGCCCTTATTACGGCGAGGAGGAAGCGATCCGGTTGAGGCGGGTCCATGGCTGGGATATGACCTCGGAACCACGGGGCTGGAGGCGGACCGTCCCCTCCCCCCGGCCCCTGGAGGTCGTGGAGATCAGGACCATCCGTGAGGCAGCGGCCCAGGGGACCGTCGTCATCGCTGGGGGAGGCGGCGGCGTGCCGGTGATCCGCAGAAAGGGCGGAGAGCTCCTCGGCGCGGAGGCGGTGGTGGATAAAGACCTCACCGCCTCCCTCATCGCCGTCGCCCTGGAGGCGAGGAGGCTTGTGATCCTCACGGAGGTGGATGCGGTCTACCGCGGTTATCGCGGAAGAAGTCCCGAGGCCGTCCATCTCCTCAGACGTGGTGAGGCTTGCGAGCTTCTCGAATCCGGAGACCTCCCGGCCGGGAGCATGGGTCCAAAGGTCGAAGGCGCCCTCTCCTTTGCGAAATCCGCAGGCAAAGAGGCCCTCATCACCGACGTCGACCATCTGGAGGAGGCCCTATCCCGCCGGGCAGGAACCTGGGTCCTGCCGTGAGATCCAGGGAGGGCGGGGAAGGGGGCCAGTTTAAGAATTTTTTGTATGGGCAAAGTTCATAACGTGCGGCTCCCAATAACCTGAACCTGATATTTCGTCGATCTTTGGGGGGATCTTGTGGAGAGATGGTCATCGAGGACGGCCTTCATACTGGCTTCCGTCGGCTCGGCTGTGGGGATAGGCAACATCTGGCGGTTCTCTTCGGTGGTGGGGCAGAACGGCGGCGGTGCCTATCTGATACCGTATCTCATAGCCGTCTTCGTATTCGCCCTCCCCCTGATGATCCTGGAGCTGGCCGTCGGGAGGCGTCTGAGAGGGGACGTGGTCACCGCCTTCGGAAGGGCGAGACCAAAGTTCAGGCCCCTGGGATGGGTCGTCTGTGCCGTCGTCTTCTCGATCCTCTCTTATTATCTGGTGGTGACCGGATGGACTCTGGCTTACGTGGAGTTCTCGGCGGCGGGCAGGTCGGTCGAATTCTCGGATTTTACCACCTCTTACGATCCAATTTTATATTTCATAATCTCCGCCGTCATGATGGGGGCGATCGTATCTCTGGGTATCAAAAATGGGATTGAGAGGTTCACCAAGCTCTTGGTCCCCTTATCGTTCCTACTCCTCCTGGGGCTTTTTGCCTTCTCCTGGACCCTGCCGGGGTTCTGGGAGGGGATCAGGTTCCTCTTCACCCCCGACTTCTCCGTCCTCGCCGACCCACTCCTGTGGGGGGCGGCATTCGGGCAGGCCTTCTTCTCCCTATCCGTCGGTTACGGCATCCTGCTGACTTATGGGGATTACCTCGACGAGGATGTGAAGCTCTTCTCTTCATCCCTCATCATAACCGTCGCCGATCTGACGGTGGCGATCCTGGCGGGGATGGTTATATTCCCGGTGGTATTCACCTACGGCCTTGAGCCTTCCGCAGGCGCAGAGCTCGCCTTCTCGACCCTACCCCGGGCCTTCGAGGTGATGCCTTACGGTCAAGTCTTTGCCGTCGCCTTCTTCGCCCTCCTATTTTTCGCCGCCATGACATCAGCGGTATCGATGCTGGAGGTGAGCGCTGCTTCAGCCTCCCGAGCCTTCAACGTATCGAGGAGGGGCGTGAGCCTGGTTCTGACGGCGGCTGTAATTGGCCTTGGACTCCCGTCGGCTTTGAGCTACAGCGCAGCCGACCTGCGGTTCCAGGGGATCAGGATACTGGATATAATGGACGAGACCGTCGGGGGTTTTGGTCTGGTCCTGACCGCCACCCTCATCGCCGTGACCTTCACCTGGTTGTTGGACGATGAGCTTTTACGTAGAGAGATCGGTCGGGGGAGCAGGCTCATCCTCCCGATGGTCAAGTACGCAGTCCCCGCGGTCCTGGCCCTGGCCCTTGCCACAGGAGCTTTCTTCTGAATCGAAGAGGCCCGTTACTCCAGGATTGGTCGCCCTCCCTCGTTCCATTATTTGGAGGGGTGATCGGTTATCTCTCGCCGGAGGTCCCCTCAAGCGAGGCCCCATCCCACAATCGCCGAGATTGATTTCGATGATTGTTGTAGTATAGATATCTAATAGAATACTAATAGAATGAGAGGTAAGACAACAAAAGTCGAGACCGGAACCGGTCCTATCGGAGGTGGCTTAAGATGCCCATAATAAACGATCACATAAGAGCTTTGAAGGACGGGTCTCCTCGGGTCCGTCAGGTGGCAGCCTCTGCTCTCGGAAATATAGGCGATCCCAGGGCGGTCGACCCCCTCATAGGTGCCCTCAAGGATGAGGACGTGATGGTCCGCCAGTCGGCCGCCTCTGCCCTGGGCCATATAGGCGATCCGAGAGCGGTAGTGCCTCTAACTGAGGCTCTTAAAGATAAGGATTGGGGTGTCCGATGGCAGGCTGCCCCTGCTCTTGGCAGCATAGGTGATTCGAGGGCGGTCGACCCCCTGACCGAGGCTCTCAAAGACGAGGACCGGATGGTCCGACGTCAGGCAGCCCATGCTCTGGGCAGGATAAAAGATTCAAGGACAGCCGGACCGTTAGCCGATCTGGCTTCAAAGGATGAGGACAGGTGGGTCAGAGAAGCGGCTGCAGAGGCTCTTGGCAGGATCGGCGACCCCCGTGCCGTTGATCTTCTCATCGGAGCACTTGGGGATGAACATTATGGTGTCCGATGGAGAGCTGCCCAGGCCCTCGGCAAGATAGGTGATCCGAGAGCATCTGAGCCCCTCACTCTTCTGGCTTTGAAGGATGATGCCGAAGCTGTCCGAAAGACGGCCTCTGAGGCTCTGGAGAAGCTGGAATCTGGTTAGATCATCTCCATCTCATGAAGGCGATATATCTTGATTGGACAGAGGTGATTTCTTCTACTCAGAGGGCAAGTACGTCGAGGCCATCCTCGCTTATGATGAGGCCATCAGACGAGATCCAGAATACGCCCGCGCCTGGAATAACAAGGCCGCCGCACTGGCGGCCCTGGGCAGGTACGATGAGGCCATCCGGGCCTACGACGAGGCCCTCCGGCTCGATCCCGGGAGCGTCAAGGTCTGGTACAACAGGGCAAGCGCCCTCGAGGCGCTGGGAAGGGCCGAAGAGGCGGAGGTTGCCTACGCCAGGGCCAGGGAGCTGACCCTTAAGAGAGAGGCTCCCAGTTGTCCGGCGGGGCAGCGGTGACGTGCCTCTCCCAGAATCAATGGTAAAAGAGGGCGGTGGAAGGGAATTTGGCACGTTTTACCAGTAAAAATTTGACCACGTTTCCCGGCCAGGGTATTACAGATGCATAAAAGCACCAGTAAATATTAAAGGCATGTTGCGATGTATTCTTATGTGAACCTGTCTAAGCCTTTGACTCTTTTGATCCAAGTAGAGTTTTGGGATATCCCTGCCTCCAACCGGCAGGCAACCGTTGGTGAGCCATTGTGCAGCTAAACTGGGTGTCGAGAATTGATTATAAATCAAAATAAAGTTCAAAGGATCTTAAACCGTCTCAAGTCGCGCCTCGACAGCAATGGCTTCCTGCGCCAGTACAGCTATGAGCAGCCGCTACGATCCGAGCTGTTCAGCATCAACCAGCTGGAGCGGCATGCCAAGGCGCTGGCAGAGCGCCATGAGATCGATCCAACGCCCGGCAAGGACCTTCTTCTGCCGAGGCTGGCTGAGAACGAGGCGGTCCTGCTGCAGGCAAACGAGCTGCTAACAGAGGCTGTGGCATCGAATCAGCGGATTGCGCCAGCCTCGGAGTGGCTACTCGACAACTTCTACAAGATAGAAGAGCAGATTCTCATGGCCAAGCGGCATCTGCCGAAAGGTTACAGCAAAGAGCTGCCGCATATGCTCAGAGGGCCACTGGCCGGCTACCCGCGCATTTATGACCTAGCCAGTGAGCTGATTTTTCATTCCGATGGTCGGGTGGATGCAGAAAGCCTGAAGCGCTTCGTGGATGCGTATCAAACGGTCAGTGTGCTTAACCTGGGTGAACTCTGGGCAGTTGCGATCATGCTCCGCCTGGCACTGATAGAGAACCTGCGGCGGATCTCTTGTCGAATCATCAAGCGCAGGATCGACCGCAACCTGGCAGGTCACTGGGCAGATCAGGTAATTCTGACGGCAGAGACAAAACCAAAGAGCATGATCGTTGTGGTGGCTGATCTGGCCAGCTCAAACCCTCCAATGTCCAGTGCCTTTGTTGCTGAATTTGCCCGAAGATTGGAAGGACAGAGCCTTGCTCTTGCTCTCCCGCTAACATGGATTGAAGAGCGACTATCTGAAATGGGAAAGACCATCGGTCAGATGGTCCAGAAGGATATCCAGCAAGTGGCTGCAGATAAGGTCTCCATAGGCAACATCATTGGAAGCTTTCGTTTTCTCGAGTCCATGGACTGGAGGAAGTTTGTAGAGGGGACGAGCGTTGTCGAGAAGGCACTGCACATGGACCCTGGAGGCACATATAGACAGATGGACTTCGCCACCCGAGATCGTTACCGCCACACAGTTGAGAGGATCGCAAAGTGCAGCTTGTTATCTGAGGAAGAGGTCGCACTTTTGGCGGTAAAACTAGCCCAGGCGAGTGTTGAGGCTAAGGGCAGCGAAGATCGAAGTGCACATGTTGGGTTCTACCTGATAGATAAGGGAGTACCTGAACTTGAGTGGTCTGCCGGGATGAGCTGGCCGCTAATTGAGTCACTTAGCAGGATTATTCACCGGTTCCCTCTGCTATGCTATCTCGGCGCGATAACGCTGGCCACTGCGCTCATCACCGCTATAGTACTGGCCCAGGCTTATAAGCTTGGATCGAGCGGATGGATGCTGGTCTTGGCTTCCATCTTCCTGGTGATCTGCATAAGCAGTCCTGCGGTCGGCCTGGTGAACTGGCTGACGACTCTGCTGGTCAGGCCTCATGCTCTCCCCAGAATGGACTTCTCTTCAGGCATTCCGCAAGAGCTGCGAACGCTGGTTGTGGTACCATCTGTTCTGACCAGCCCTGAAAAAGTAACGGATCTGCTGGAAGGTCTCGAGGTTCGATACCTGGCAAACCGGGATATAAACCTCCACTTCGGCCTTCTGACGGATCTGAGAGACGCCGAGCAGGAGGTCGTGCCTGAGGATGAGCATCTGCTAATTATGGCTCGCCAGGGAATCGAGGCGCTGAATGAAAAGTACCATGATAGTATCTTCTTTCTCTTTCCCCGCCAGCGCAGGTGGGACTCTAAAGAGGAGATCTGGAGGGGCTATGAGCGAAAAAGGGGAATACTCGGGGAACTCAACTCACTGCTGCGAGGGGGATCTGGGGATAGCTTCTCTTCGATTGCAGGCGACGTATCGATCCTGCCTGAAGTGAAGTACGTCATCACGGTCGACGAAGATACCAAGATGCCCTACGACTCTGCCCGGCTGCTGGTGGAGACCATGGCTCACCCTCTCAACCACCCTAGGTTCGATGAGGATAAGCAATATGTCGCTGAGGGCTACAGCATACTCCATCCCCGCCTGAGCTCAGGCATGCCTGAGGCAGATCGATCGAGGTTTGTGAGGCTCTTCGGAGGCGAGCCGGGAATTGATCCATATACGCGGGAGGTCTCGGATGTCTACCAGGACATTTTCGGGGAAGGCTCCTTTACCGGCAAGGGGATCTACGACGTGGACGCCTTTTCGCAGTCTCTGGGTGGGCGCTTTCCAGATAACCTGATCCTGAGTCATGATCTTCTGGAGGGGAGCTATGCCAGAGCGGCACTGGTCAGCGATGTGCAGTTCTATGAGGACTATCCCTACCGCTACACCACAGACGTTAGACGGAGGCACAGATGGATCAGGGGTGACTGGCAGATTGCCAGTTGGCTGCTCATGCGCGTGCCAGGCCCAGGAGGCCTGGTCATGGACAATCCAATCTCAGGGCTATCTCGATGGAAGATCTTCGACAACCTCAGGCGCAGCCTCGTGACCCCGGCCCAGATTTTACTGTTGTTCTTGGCATGGTCGGTACTGTCGCAGCCATGGTTCTGGACCTCTGTGGTAGTAGGGGCTGTTCTAACACCACCGGTGCTAGCTTGCATCCGAGTGATCCTGAACAAGCCCGCCGAGCTGCCCATTGATCAGCACCTCTATTCAGCCGGGAGAGCGATTTTCAGGTATCTGGCCCAGGCAGGACTGAACCTGACCTTCCTGCCGTATGAGGCCTTTTTCAGCCTGGATGCAGTTGTGCGCACCGGAGGGCGAATGCTCTTCACCCATAAGAGGCTGCTGGAATGGACCTCTTCGAGCAGCTCCAGAAATAGTGGGAAGAGTGATCTAGCGGGATTCTACCAGTCGATGTGGATAGCCCCGGTTGTAGCCATTGCCACAACCTCCTATCTGGCGTTTTGGCGTCCTGATGTGCTGTACATCGTCTGGACGCTGCTGGTATCTTGGAGCCTCGCACCTGCTGTTGCCTGGTGGATCAGCCTGCCCCCTGACACACCTAAAGCAAAACTTGACGAGGATCAGACGATCTTCCTGCGCAAGCTTTCGAGGAGGACCTGGAAGTTCTTCGAGACGTTCGTGGGACCCGACAACAACTGGCTTCCGCCGGACAACTATCAAGAGGAACCGCGTTCAGTGGTTGCCAACGGCACATCGCCTACGAATATGGGATTGTCACTGCTGGCGAACCTGGCAGCATACGACTTCGGTTACATCTCGGCAGGAAAGCTGATAAAGCGGAACGCTTGCGCTCTTCAGACAATGAAAAACCTGGAACGGTTCCAGGGCCACTTTTACAACTGGTACGATACTAAGCTGCTTGAACCGATGCAGCCAAAGTACATCTCAACTGTGGATAGCGGTAACCTGGCAGGTCATCTGCTGACCCTGCAGCAGGGGCAAATCGAGCTTATGGACCAGAAGATCCTGCCAGATCAGGCGTTTAACGGTCTTCAGGATACGCTGCAGATCATAAGGGATGCTGCCAACGGAGGCAGTGGGCCTGCAGACGGGGTCCGAGGGCAAATGGGGCCTCCACAGGTGCTCTTGCAGATCGATCGATTCTGGACAGAGCTTCAGTCGCCTCCATGCAATCTCTCGGAAGCGTGGCAATTGCTGCACCGACAGGCAAAGGCAGCGGCGTTGATGATGGAACGCCTGGACTCGGAAGCTGATGATGATCTATTGTGGTGGATACGGGCTTATGAGCTTCAGCTCCGGGACCATTTGGACGACCTGGTCCTCATGGCACCGTGGTTTATGTTGCCTATGTGGATTATGGGGCATCCTCTCCATGAGGAACTTCCGGCGCAAGACTCGACAGAGCAGGTAGGAAGGAGAAGCGAGCTACAAGCTGAGCTGCTCAGACTTGAGTTAATTCCATTGCTGCGAGAGGTTCCGGAGACGGCCAGAAAGCTGATGCCCATCATAGATCAAATCAGCAGCTATTTCCAAGGTGTTGACCGCCAAACTGAAAGAAAGTGGCTGCAAGAGCTCGGTCAGAAGACAATGGATGCGGAAAAACGCGCTGGCGAGAGGATCGAATCCGTCAAGATGCTTGCACTCGACTGCAGAGAGCTGGCTGATATAAAATACGATTTCCTATTCAATGAGTCGCGTCGGCTTCTTGCCATAGGCTACAACGTCGACGATTCCAGACGCGATGAGGGCTGCTATGATCTTTTAGCATCTGAGGCCAGGCTATCCAGCTTCGTTGCCATCGCCCAAGGGAGGCTGAAGCAGGAGCACTGGTTTTCCTTAGGTCGCATGCTCACCACCGCAGGCGGAGAGCTGGCTTTGCTCTCCTGGGGTGGGACTATGTTCGAGTATCTCATGCCGCTATTGATTATGCCGACTTATGAGAACACCCTTCTCAATCAGACCTACAGGTCGACGGTCAAGCGGCAGATCGAATATGGGCAACAACGAAGTGTTCCCTGGGGCGTCTCAGAATCTGGCTACAATATCATAGATGTCAATCAGATCTACCAGTACCGGGCTTTCGGAGTGCCTGGCCTCGGGTTTAAGCGTGGGCTGGCCAAAGACCTGGTGATAGCACCTTATGCCTCGGCTCTGGCCTTGATGGTTTCTCCCGCAGAGGGTTGCATCAATCTGCAGCGAATGGCAGACGAGGGCTATCTGGGTGAGTATGGCTTCTACGAGGCCATAGATTATACCCAGTCACGTCTGATCCAAGATCAAAGAAGCGCAACTGTGCGGTCCTTCATGGCCCACCACCAGGGCATGAGCTTTCTCTCTATCGCTTATGTTTTGTTAGACCGACCTATGCAAAGAAGATTCATGGCCAATCCCATCTTCCGGGCTGCGGATCTGCTTCTCCAAGAAAGGGTTCCCAAGGCTAAGCCATTCTATCCTCATGCAGCTGTGGCGTCGCCATCAATCTGGAGGGCAGGCATGCTGGCGCGTGAGAGGTCCATGCGGGTCTTCAATGATCCCAACAGCACCACGCCTGATGTGCACCTTCTCTCTAACGGCGATTACAGAGTGATGATCACTGGTTCCGGTGCAGGCTATAGCCAGTGGAAGGATATTGCAGTCACTCGCTGGCATGGCGATATTACCCGCGACAATGAGGGACAGTTTTTCTATATCCGCGACCTGGACAGCAATGATCTCTGGTCGGCAGGATATCAGCCTGTGTGTAAAAATGCTGAGACTTATCAGGTCATATTCCAGGGAGCGAAGGCGGAGTTCAGGTCAAGGGTTTTAGGGATTGATGCCCATACAGAAGTTGTCGTCTCGCCTGAGGACGATGTCGAGTTACGTAGCATCAGTCTCACCAATCGCACATCGATAAGGCGGAAGATTGAACTGACAAGCTATGCAGAGGTCGTTCTGACGACCCCAGCGGCAGATGCAACCCATCCCGCTTTTAGCAACCTCTTCGTAGAGACAAAGATCCTGCGCAAAAGATCTGCTATCCTATGCACTCGCCGACCGAGATCCAAGGACGAGAAGACCCCCTGGATGCTGCATCTGATGGCGGCGGAGAAGGTCAAGGATGATCTGGTTTCTTTTGAGACGGATCGCTCCAAGTTCATGGGTAGGGGAAGAACTGTTGCCGATCCTGTGGCAATGACTGAAGTAATTGGACTTTCAGATAGCGAGGGCTCCGTCTTGGATCCGATAGTTTCCATTAGGTGCATTGTTACGATAGATCCAGGAGAGACGTCACGGGTGAACTTCATCACAGGAATGGCAGAGACGCGAGCTATGGCCATTGAACTGATTGATAAATACCATGATGTACGCATGGCAGACCGCGTCCACAACCTGGCCTGGACTCACAACCAGATGATTATGCAACAGCTCAACATCACCGATGTCGATATTAATCTTTATATGCGCCTTGCCAGCGCAATAATTTATCCCTGCTCAAACTGGCGCGCAAGTACCAGCGTTCTCTTGAAAAACCAGCATGGCCAGTCAGGCCTGTGGGCTTACGGCATATCGGGCGATATCCCAATTGTCCTCCTTCGGATCAAAGATCGGTCTTACATCGATCTGGCTCATCAGCTCTTGAGGGCTCAAGCCTACTGGCATATGATGGGGCTTGGAGTGGATCTGGTGATCTGGAACGAAGATCTCTCAGGCTATCGGCAGGAGCTCCAGGATGAAATTATGGGCTTGGTATCCATCAGCACCGATACCATTACCAAGGAGCGATCGGGCGGAGTCTTCGTAATACACGCGGACCAGATCTCAGAAGAGGCGGGAGTCCTGGTACAGGCCGTGGCCAAAGCCATCTTCACAGATAACCGGGGAACTTTTGAGGACCAGCTCGAACGCACATGCAGATTCTCAGTAGCCGTTCCTCTTTTAAAGCCGGTCCAGGCTCCCCGTGTCGAGAACTACGAGGCGGCTATGTCTACCGGCCGGGATCTGATCTTCTTCAATGGTCTTGGTGGGTTCACAAAGGATGGACGCGAATACATAATCCGGATCGCTCCTGGACAGACGACACCGGTTCCGTGGTCGAATGTGATATCAAATCCCAATTTCGGGACAGTAATCTCTGAGAGCGGCGGAGCATATACGTGGGGCGAGAACTCCCAGCAGTTCCGCCTTACCCCCTGGTATAACGATCCTGTGAGCGATGTCAGCGGTGAGGCTCTGTACATTCGTGACGAGGAGTGCGGCCAGTTCTGGTCGCCCACGGCCATGCCGGCACGCGGGCCGACGCCTTACACCTGTAGGCACGGGTTCGGTTACAGCGTTTTCGAGCACAAAGAGAGCGGGATTGCATCCGAGCTGTGGATATATGTGGCATTAGACGCGCCAGTGAAGTTTTGCGTCCTCAAGCTCCGCAATGAATCAGGAATATCTCGCAGGCTATCTGTGACCAGCTACGTCGAGCTGGTGTTAGGTGAGATGCGTTCTAAGTCAGGTATGCACATTGTCACAGAGATCGATCCCAGTACAGGGGCCCTCCTTGCCAGAAACCCGTACAATGCGGATTTTCCCGGCCGGATAGTCTTCCTGGATGTGAATGAAGAGATGGGCAGCTTCTCTGGGGACAGGACCGAGTTCCTTGGCCGAAACGGCAGCTTGGCGAAGCCTGCCGCCCTGGCGCGGGAGCGGCTCTCTAACAGAGTTGGGCCAGCCATGGACCCATGTGCAGCCATGCAGGTCAAGATCGATCTGGCAGACGGGCAGGAGAGCGAGATCGTCTTCACCTTGGGCACCGGGCGAAATGTTGAAGATGCTCGCAACCTGATCAAGCGTTTTCGCGGGTCAGGTCCTGCACGCGCTGCGCTAGAGGCGGTGTGGAGCTACTGGAACCGCACCCTTGGCGCAGTCTACGTGGAGACCCCTGATAAGGCTCTCAACGTGCTCACCAACGGCTGGCTCCTCTACCAGACCCTGGCGTGCCGCATGTGGGCGCGCAGCGGATTCTACCAATCGAGCGGGGCATTCGGCTTCCGCGACCAGCTGCAAGATTCAATGGCGCTGATATATTCAGAACCGCAGCTTGCCCGGAAACATCTCCTGCGCTGTGCGGCCCAACAGTTCCTGGAGGGAGATGTTTTGCACTGGTGGCACCCGCCATCGGGAGGAGGCGTGCGCACGCACATCTCGGATGATTACCTCTGGTTGCCGCTGGCGACTCACCGTTACGTCACAGCTACTGGAGACGCCGGCGTGCTTGACGAGCGCATCAATTTCATCGAGGGCAGGCCATTGAAGCCTGACGAGGACGCCTACTACGACCTGCCCACCAGGTCGGAGGAGTACGCCACCCTTTACGAGCACTGCGTCAGAGCCATCAGGAACGGCCTTGATTTTGGCCAGCACGGCCTGCCCCTCATGGGCTCTGGAGACTGGAACGACGCCATGAACCGCGTGGGATATCAGGGCAAAGGCGAGAGCATCTGGCTGGCCTTCTTCCTGTACCATGTGCTCATGAAGTTCTCAGAGATCGCCCTTCTGTGTGACGATGCCGCCTTCGCAGATCAATGCATCAGCGAGGCTGCCAATCTGCGCAAGAAGATCAAAGAGTTCGGATGGGACGGCAACTGGTATCTGCGCGCCTACTTCGATAACGGAGAGACCCTCGGGTCCTCGGCCAATCCAGAATGTCAGATCGATTCCATCTCCCAGAGCTGGTCTGTTCTATCCGGGGCAGGAGATGCGGAACGATCAAAGGTTGCTATGGAGGAAGTGGATCGCCAACTCGTCAAAAGAGATGCCTCGCTGATACAGCTCCTAAAGCCGCCCTTCGATAAATCTGACTCTGATCCTGGCTACATCAGAGGCTACATTCCGGGAGTGAGAGAGAATGGTGGGCAGTACACCCATGCCGCTGTATGGGCAGCCATGGCCTTTGCCGCCTTGGGCGACAGCACCCGGGCCTGGGAGCTATTGGCAATGATCAACCCTCTGAACCATGGCTCGACCCCAGAGCAGGTTGTGATCTACAAAGCAGAGCCATACGTCGTATCAGCAGATGTCTATGCCCTCCCGCCACACGCAGGACGCGGCGGGTGGACTTGGTACACCGGTGCAGCGGGCTGGATGTACCGTCTCATAGTGGAATCGCTGCTGGGGATGACGCTAGAAGTGGACAAGCTGCAATTTCAGCCTTGTATCCCCGCCGATTGGGAATCGTTTCAGGTGCATTACCGTTACCGGGAGACATTCTACCACATCAAGGTTACGAGGACGGGGGTAGAGCAGAGCGTAATGATAGACGGGCTTTTGCAGAGGGATGGGACGATACACCTTATTGATGATCGGAAAGAGCATTTAGTGGAGGTAAGGATAAACTGAGCAGCGAAAGGGCGATATTTCCATTTGCTCTTTCCGATCATCAGTCTGATAAGCTGGGCTTCTCGGGAGGGGCATCAAGCGCATAAAGAGCCGCCGGAGCCATCTTTAAAGGGCACAGTCTACTTTTCCAGTGATGAAGTTGGAGGCTGGATACCCCTTCCCAAAAGTTTTTAGTCTTTGAGACGAAGTACCCAGTGGTTCCCTCCAATGACTCAAATACACCTTAACTTGAT
>Ga0334883_1001314_pt1 | contig 37491 bp, 25 predicted proteins | sample GraSluR1_MG_6_FD_207230 | JGI IMG/M metagenome (GOLD analysis project Ga0334883, IMG submission 207230) | Sludge microbial communities from methane-producing bioreactor in Wageningen University, Netherlands - Granular Sludge_09_05-R1 | ecosystem: Engineered > Bioreactor > Anaerobic >...
TGCCATCATCTATCAGAGAGGGATGAAATATGAATTATTATGCAAAATGTAGTGCCAAAGAGTTTTTTAGGATCGGTATATCATTGTTAGGCAATAGGTTAAAAAATTGCACTGTAAAAGATCAGTTAAGCTCTCTTTTGAATTATTTATTGAACCATCCTGCCACTAAATCACAAACCTCTTCCGGAGTAGAAGCCTGGTATAGATCAGTCGGCAATATTTCTCTGAAAAACCTGCCGTAGAACTTATTAACAACGCGGCTATCGATCACTAACACAACGCCTCTGTCCTTCTTATTACGGATCAATCTTCCGAAACCTTGCCGGAATCTAAGCAGGGCATTGGGAAGAGTGGAGTGCATGAAGGGGTCTTTTCCTTCTTTTCGGAGTTTTTCATGATAAGCTTCGATCAACGGTTCGGAAGGTACCTGAAACGGCAATTTATAAAGAATCAGCAATGACAGGGAGTCTCCCGGCACATCTACCCCCTCCCAGAAAGAACTCGTCCCCAGGAGAACCGCTTTACCGTCCTGCCTGAACTCATTCAGGGCAACTGTCCGGCTGTAACCTTTTCCCTGGGCAAGCAGTAAAACATCGTTCCGGTAAAATTCGTCACTCACCTTATCATAGACAGTATTGAGGTCTTTGTAAGAAGTAAAGAGAACCATAGCCCCCACTCTGGCACTATCAATCGTCATTTTTAACAGCTGAATACTTTGAGGCATAAAATAGTCATCTGAGGGAATCGGCAAATAACTTGCTGCCAAGACAAGAGTTTGTTTATCAAAGTCAAAGGGAGAATTGATTATCAGTTCTCTGGTAATCTTATCAGCAGTCGTGGTTAGTCCCATTCTAAGACGAAAGAATTTGAAGCTGTCCCTTAAGGCGAGAGTAGCTGAGGTAAAGATCAGGGCATTGACCCGCGAATAGAGGCTTTTCTGCAGATAGGAGGAAACATCAAGGGGAGCATAGTTAAGAACACCGGAGGGATAGTTTTGTTCTGAAGCTGAAAAGCTGCTTAGCCAGAAGGCATAATCATTAAAATCAGGTTCTTTAAGAATCTTGCACCCTTCAATGAGATCTTTTGCCTTTTCAATGGCTCCTGCTAATCTTTCCTGGTGTTCATCATAGTCACTTATCTGATTCTTATTGATCTGGAGAAGAAACTGTGAGAGATTGAATAATCTGCCGAATACTCCGGTCAGGAAGGAGATCAACTCTTCGAGACGTGCAACCAGATAATCCTCCTTCTTCTTTATTCTGAGCTTACCAAAGCTTCCCTGCTCCTTGACCTGACCTGCGATATTGGTAAAAAAATCGCTGATAAGGTTTTTCTTGTCGTCCAGAGAGAGAATCAGATAATCTACGTCAGTGATCATGGTTCCCTTTTTAGTGTCATCAATAACACTTTTCTGGATTGCTGTTTTCAAGCCGGGCAGGATTCCGGTCTGAAGATTTCTGCGGATATTGATATGGGCTAACTGGTGGAAAAAGTTGGTAAGATCACTATAGGAGAGAGAGAGTCCCAGATAGCTTGAAGCCATTTCGGGAAGATTATGAGCTTCATCGATAATCAGGTAATTATTCTCTTTATTACCAAATCTGTCAAAACTCAGATCAGTTAGTAAGAGGGAGTGATTCGTCACAATAAGACTTGATTTCTCAGCCTTGTGCCGTACTTTCATATAATAACATTTACCATATTCAGAGCATCTTCTCCCGGAACAGAAATATCTTTCGGCAGCAATCTTTTTCCATAGAGATGAATACTGACGCTTCACTTCCGCAGTAGATTCTCTGGAGAAAGAGGAGTTTTCTGAGATATCACCGGAACGGGTATATTGCTGCCAGACCAGAAGATTAACAAGATTAGCTGCCTCAGAGGGGGAAAGAGTTTTTCGGAAAGATAGTCTTATCTCGTTCCATTTCCGGGTACAGAGATAATTCTCTCTTCCTTTCAGGATAACAGCCTGAAAGGGTACCGGGACACACTGTTTGATAATTGGCAAATCTTTAAAGAAGAGTTGCTCCTGCAGATTCTTGGTATTTGTCGATACAAACACCTTCTGTGCTCTCTTATGAGCAAAATGTAACGCTGTAACCAGATAGGCAAGAGTTTTTCCGATCCCCGTTCCTGCTTCTACGATCAGGAATTCATCATTATTGAGAGCATGATCAATTGCCTGAGCCATTTCGATCTGCCCCTCCCGGTATTCATATCCGGGAAATCTTTCTGCAAAATATCCCTTTTCCTCGAAACTGAGATTAACTATTGATTCCGCGGGATCAGTAACTCCGCTATTTTCATGAGTGTCCTTTGGAATTTTTGCCTCTGTCAGTCCGGAAAAAACATCTCCTGCCGGGCTCTCCTCACTTTCCTGAAACCAGTTATCAGTTCTAATCAGATTATGTGATTTGATAAATCCGAGAGCTGGGGCGAGGGGAGATTGATACAATCTCAAATAATCGTCAGGCTTGTTTTTAATGAGGGCAAATCGTCTCTGGTAATCGATTATCCGGCGGAAATAGTCTTCCAGGTCACTGCTGTGTTCTGCATATTGAGCTATTTCCAGAAGAGAAGAATTCAATTCAAAGGGTATATATTCAAGCACAAAATTTGTCAGTTGAACAAACACCTGACCTGTAATGAAGGCGTCGTTTACAGCACGGTGGTATTTCTTTTCGGGTTTGATTTGCAGAGCAGCAGCGACAGTTGCCAGTTTATGATTGTTGAGAAAGGGGAGATAGACTCGTGCCAGCTCTAAGGTATCATATACGGGGTTGTCTAATGAAGGTAACATGTGAATAGTAAGCCCGTTACGGATAAAGGTAACATCGAAGCTGCTGTTATGGCAGATTACCAGGTCATCTTTCAGATAATTGAGCAAACCGGAAAGAGCCTGCTTGCTGCTGACCCCCTCTTCCAGATCACTCTCCTTAATACCGGTCAGTTGTTTGATCATGGTAGGTACTGGAATACTCGGTTTGATCAGGACATTGAACTCATCCTTTTTCACCCCTTTTACAAACCTGACAGCCCCAATCTCGATTATTTCGCTCTTTTGCGGGTCTAAACCGGTAGTCTCTATATCGAGCGTAACAAAAGAAAAGGAATCCCAAAACATACCGGTCTATTCAAAATAGGCTGAGAAACAGAACATCTATAGCTACTCTTTCTCGAGTTCATAACGTTTGATCTTTTTAATTAATCCCTGGCGGCTGAGACCCAATTCTTTTGCTGATTGAGTCTGATTCCAGGAATTTCGCTCTAAAGCTTTAAAAATCATACTTCTCTCTAATTCTTCAATGGCGTCTTTTAACTGTGTCTTGTCAGTTAAATCTAAGGACTCTTCTCCGATCGAATGTCTGAAGATATCCTCGGAGAGATCAGACGGCTTGATATAGGAGTCATTTTCTACTAAAGTCACAGCCCGTTCGATCTCATTCTCGAGTTGTCTAATGTTACCTGGCCAATCACAGTTCATAAAATATCTCATCGCTTCATCGGTTATTCCCTTAATATTCTTGTTCATCTTTTTATTATACTTGTCGAGAAAATGGATGGCAAGCAAGGGAATATCGGACTTTCGTTCACTTAACCGGGGTACCTCTATTTTGATCACATTAAGTCTGTAATAAAGATCGAGACGAAACTCTCCTTTTTCTATCTTGTCCTGAAGTGAGACATTAGTTGCGCAAATAACTCTGACATCAACCCTCTGCGTTCTGGTCGAACCGACTCTTTTAATCTCTCCTTCCTGCAGAAACCGGAGAAGCTTAGCCTGGGTGGACAGACTGATGTCAGCGATCTCGTCGAGAAAGAAGGTACCTCCGTCCGCGATCTCAAAGAGCCCTTTTTTATCATAAGTTGCTCCGGTAAATGACCCTTTGACATGTCCGAATAATTCGCTTTCCAGTAGTGTTTCAGGTAAAGAACCGCAGTATTGAGCGACGAATTTTTTATTCTGTCTGACGCTGTTATAATGGATTGCTTTCGCTATTAATTCCTTTCCGGTTCCGCTCTGCCCTTCCAGAAGAACCGTAGTGGGGACATCCTTTACTTTTTCAATGATATCAAAAATCTCCTGCATCTTCTCGCTTTTTCCGATAATGTTGGTGAATATCTGAGGGGAGCTCAATTCCTCGCGGATATTGGCATGGGAAAGCGAGAGGGCAGAATGACGGAAGTTCTCGATTATAACAACAGTCTGATTAGAGAGAGCATTCAGCAAATTACAGATTCTCTCGGAAAAGTAATGAGACCCGTGAGTACTGAAAAGCAATATCACTCCAAGGACATCATTATGAAAACTGAGAGGAAAAGAGATGATGTTATTATAATCGGAAGCGAAATGAGGCTGCTTGTAGTTTTGAACTTTATTGTCATGAAAGGTCTTTTGAATAACGTTCATCATGCTGTCATAATCCTTTTCTTCATTGGAAAAACTATTAAACAGCTTATATTCCCAGGATTCCGGGTTTGCCCGGGTGTTGTAGAGACATATTAACCCGCCATCTGCTTCAGCGAGGTCCACAAAACTGTCCAGGGTATATTCCAGCAGTGAATCGAAGCTGGAGATGGACTTGAGATTCTGGGTTGTTTCGTTAAATTTGATTAGCAGTGATTCTTGCCTTCTACCTTCCTGAATTTCCGGATCATAAGTTTTTTCAATTTTCTGGATGAAGAGATCATTCTTTTCAATCAGGCTGATAGCTCCGTATTCCTTGAGGATCTTTTTATTATTATGAAGGATTTCCAAAGCCTGCTGCCACTCTTTATTCTCATAAAGAATACTGGCAAACTCATAATTCGCTAAAGCCAGTTCATAATAGTTTTTGGTCTCGACAAAGATCTTACTCGCTTTCTCAAAATTCTCCTGAGCATATTTCGCATCTTTCCTCTCCAACAACCCTTTGAGGAAATATGTCTTACCAATTTCGAAATTGTTATTGATCTCCTCTGCTTTGGTCAGTGCAAGTTCCAGATAATAGGAGGCACTTTCATAATTCCTGGTTTGGATGAAGTAGAATGCCATTTTATGACAACCCTCTATAATCTTGTCATGAGCATTGAGAGATTTGAAGAAATCAAGGCTTTCTACTAAAAAACCGTAGGCTTCACTGAATTTATGAAGATTAGTCAGGACACTCCCCATATTGCCCCAGATCTCTGCTCTTTGATATTCGTCGTTCAATTGAGGTATGATCTTTGATGCCTTAAAAAAGAGATCATAAGCCAATTCATATTCACCCCGTTTTTCATACAGCTCTCCAAGATTATTATATGAAGTACACAAGCCTTCGATAAAATCATAGTTCTTCGATTTATCTATCGCTTCATTATAACAATCGACTGCCTTAGACCATTTACCGGATTTGAAACAGAGGGCTCCCATATTGTTCAGAGCAGCGATCAGGTTTTTCAGCAGATTGAAGTTTCTGGCAATTTCGAGGGTCTTTTCAAAAGCTTCGGCAGCTTTTTCGAATTCTCCGTTATCCATGTAAGTTACGCCAATGTTATTATAGATATTGCAGATATTATACCTGTCACTCAGCATTTTCTTAATTTTCAGTGCTTCATTGAAGTAGTTGAGTGATTTTTTATAATCTCCCCTGTCGTCCCACAAACCGCCTAAATTATTATAGCAGACAGAGATCCCATCCAAATTATAGCGTTTCTTTTCTAAACTCAAACTCTTCAGATACTTATCTTCTGCCTCTTTCCATTCTCCCTTATACATGTTGAGGATCCCCAGATTGTTGCTTATTGCGGCCTGTCCGGCTATATCGGAGAGATTACGGAATATTGTATTTGCTTCATTAAAGGCAGCCTCAGCTTTTTCCCACTGATTAGTATAATAGTAGAGCTTACCCAGGATTTTTTTAGTCTCGGCAAAGATTCTCTGCTTCTTCTCCTGATCCTCAATAGCTTCGTATTCTTCGTAAATTTGATCGGCATAAGTCTTTGCTTCCTTATCATTGTTAAGTTCGATATTGATCTCTGCTTGCTGCAGTATTATTTTACAGAGCCAGTATTTGTTCTTTAAGGAGGGATAATGCTTTTTAATTATCTCCAGAGCATAGGTGTAAGAATTCATTTTGTACAGGCTGTCTGTTAACTCATAAACGATCTCTTCTATTGGCGACTTCGCCGTTTTGGTAATTCGAAGTGCTTCCCGAAAATTCTGACATGCCTCTTCAAACCTGCTCATTTTTTTATTAACACGACCCATCCGGAGCTGCAATTCTATTTTCATTTTGTTCGTTTTTACTTTACTTTCATAGAGTTGCAATACGTTCATCAGATTATCGTAGTCATGCAATGTCTCCAGATAATCACTAAAACCCTTCAGCATCTTATCCTCGGGTAGAATTGCTTCTTTATCAAGGAGATATTGTTTTATCTGGTAGGTAGCAAATTTTTGCAAGTAATCGGAATGAGTTTTAGCGTAAAGGTCATGAAAATACTGATAACTCTTTTTGCGGGCTTCACTCTCCAGATTATAGAAGTAATCTTTGAAGCAGCCGAGTTTCATAATCTTGTATCCGGCATCTGTCTCTTCTATATAAAGATTATTCAGCAGTCCTTTGATTATCTTCTGTAACTGAGCAGGTTCGATCTTATTCCCTTTTTGGCTGAAATACTTTTTCAATGCTGTCTCAGAAGCGTATTTATCAAAAAGAAAGATCGCTTTCAGAACATTGATCTCTCTTTTATTGAGTTTATTGAGCTTCTCGGAATAGATTTGCTGGATACTGATCTGTTTATCTAAATAGCTGGTTAGTTTGAATTCTTTGTCTTTACCCTCATGAAAGAACTCATTCAGAATATACTCGATAATATAGATGTTACCCTGGGTTATATTGAACAGTATCTCACTCTGTGTTTGCAGTTCCTTCCCCTTTTGCTCAAAAAGCTCAGAAAGCACTAACAAAATATCCGATACATTGAAAAAATCAAGGTGCTCTTTGCTGGAAAAAGGAAACAATTCTGAGGCGGTAAAAACAATAATCTTTATCTGTCTCTCAGTTGGATACTGGACAAAATACTGGAGAAAGTCGAGAGTGTAGCTGTCTATGGCATCAGCATTGTCAATCAGTAAGATCAGATCATCCAATCTATCCCTCTTCCTCATCTTCTCTGTTAACATATAGAAAAGATCATACCTGCCAAGGGTTTCGAATCTGGCAGCAAATTCATACAGTTCCCCGTATTCATCATCATTGAGTTCAAAGATAAGCTTGAAAATATCGTGAAACTGATTGACCTCAAAGGTAGAAGGATAATACTTCTGAAATTTGAGGCCCTTCTTTTTTAGTTCTTCCGAAAGCTTTTTAAAAAGATAGGTCTTGCCGGAACCGGAAGAACCAATGATTTCAATCAGATCACTCTTCTTCTGAGTTATCTTTCTTTGCAGCTCTGTTATGAGATTACTCTTCCCGATGTGATGTAGTATCGTCTTATTGATAATTCTATCCATAAACTTTACTCCAACCATTTCTGATGAGTCATCTTTTTCTCATTGCATTTATCTTGTCAACCACTTTAACAGAGTATGTAAAGATAAGTTACAATTCGTTGTTTTTTTTAGCAGTAGGATGCTGCTAATAATCGCATGAGGGTTAGTATTGGAGAGTTTTAAGGTAAAATGGGGAGAAAATGGAGTTCAGCTAAAACTTAACAAAGCCTCTTTGAGTTTCTCAGGTGAGATCTCTTTCAGACAGCGAAAATGCTTTTTCGGGCAGTTTTCGCCTCCATGAAGAGAGCAGGGTCTGCACGGGAGATCAGTTTGCAGGATCAGGGCATTTTCATTCAGGGGAGCAAAACCGAGACGGGGATGAGTAGCTCCGAAAATGGCGATCTGCTTCTTCTTTAATGCTGCCGCAATGTGCATAGGGCCGCTATCATTAGTGATTATTACATCAAAGTAAGAGACAATTTCAGCGAGCTGACCGAGATTGAATCTTCCACACCAGTTTAATGGTTTTATTCTGCATAAATTCCTTAATCTTTCTGCTATTGCCTTCTCTTCCTCCGATCCTAAAAGAACAAATCTGTAATTTTCATTCTCCGGGATGCTGTTGATAAAAGCAGCCAGCATCCCGACAGGATAGCGTTTTGTTTTATGATTTGCCCCGGGAAAAAGGGCAATTGTCTTAGCGGTTTTCAATTCTTTTTCCTGCTGCCATAACTTATTAAGAGAACTGTCCTGAAGCTTGATCTTAAGCTGAGGCTGGTAATCACTTCTTTCTATATCGATATTCAGGTGACTAAAGATACTGAAGTATAAAAACACTGTTGAATCTATTGAAGATTTGGAGATCTTAGCTGTTATCAAAAATCTTCGGAGATGCTGTTTGTTGTAGCTGACTTTCCTTTGGGCTGGAAGAAAGATCTTGAGCAGGAAAGTCTTCGGTTTGGCGTGCAGATCAATGAGCAGATCGTATTCACTCTTCTCCTTACCCGAAACAGAAGAGAGATGCTCTTTAACCGCCCTGACCGCTTGAGTCTTGTCAATAAAAGGTATGACCGTATCTACGCCCTCAAACAGCTTGACCAAAGGGACAAAGGGCTGCTTTGTCAGATAATCTATGCGGCAGCCGGGATAGACTTTCCGCAGATGACGGATAACCGGTTCGGTGAGGACAATATCACCGATCGAACTGAGACGGATAATCAGAATCTTCATTCGTAGTGATCCTGTTTAAGGTTCGCTCTGAGATATTCTAAGATTCGAGCAATCTGCTCACTATCTTGTCCACATAATTCAAGACTGCAGACAAATTATTAACATCTTTTCCGCCTGCCATAGCCATATCAGGTCTTCCACCCCCTTTTCCCCCTAAGAGAGAGGAGAGTTCTTTTGCTATCTCACCTGCTTTGATAAGCTTCGTCAAATCAGGGGTAACGACAACAAGGAGAGAAACCTTGTCCTCGATAACAGAACCGAGGACACCGATACCGCTTTTCAGTTTTGCCTTGAGGGTATCTCCTAAATTTCTCAGGGCAGCATTATCAGAAACCTCTATTCTACCGGCAGCGATCAGAATATCCTTTTCTCCTTCCCCTGTTTTTAGAGAATGAGCTGATTCCAGGATTTTGTTCAATTCTGAACCGCCAGACTGCTGTTTCAGGGTTTCTACCTCTTTTAACAATTTCTTCTGCTCTTCTGTCAGTCTGATAACCCGGTCGGTAAGTTGATTTCGGGGAACATTGAGTATCCCGGCAAGATAAGATAGATCCTTTTCAACTTTTCTTGTATATTCTTCGGCTTTTTCACCGGTGATCGCGGTTATTCTTCTTATTCCCGAAGCTGTTGCCGATTCGGAAACAATTTTAAAGAGACCGATCTCTCCTGTATAGCGGAGATGTGTCCCTCCGCATAATTCATAAGAATAATCCCCGATTTTAACCGTCCTCACCCTCTCTTCATATTTTTCTCCAAAGAGCGCAACAGCTCCCTCCCGCTTAGCCTCTTCATAATTCTTAAGATCTATCCGGAGAGGAATACAGTCCCGGATCTTCCGGTTAACCAGTTTTTCAGCCAGATCAGTCTCCCGGTCTGACAGAGCCTTGAAATGAGTGAAATCGAATCTCAGATGATCGGCAGCTACCAGAGAACCTTTCTGTTGCACATGCTCTCCCAGTATCTCCCGCAGAGCAGAATGTAAAAGATGGGTTGCCGTATGATTTCTTTCTACCTGCAGTCGGTAGTCCCTGTCTATCTCAGCCTTAAACAGGGTGTTTTCTATCTCGCCTCTAATTATTCTGCCGTAATGAACTATAAGGTCATTCTCTCTTTTTACCTCAAAGATATCAATCTCTGTTCCGGCAGTAGTGAGTTTCCCTCTATCGGCAACCTGCCCCCCGGACTCAGCATAAAAGGGTGTAATATCCAGAACCAGCTTCAGAGAGCCGTCTGGCTGAGGAGAGTATTTAACAATACGGCTCTCCGTAGCAGTTGTTTTATAACCTGCAAACTCTGTCTCTCCTGCTTCGGCGATAACTATCCAATTCTCTTCTTCATTTCGCATTTTGAAAGCTGAACTCTCTCTTGCCAGTTCCCGCTGCTTTTCCATCTCTCTGTTAAAACCTTCCTTATCAACCCTCAATTGTCGCTCTTCTGCTAAGAGTTCTGTCAGATCAGGAGGGAAACCGTAGGTATCATAAAGAACAAAGGCATCTTTGCCGGAAATCCTGTTATCCTTAACTCCCAGGCAAATCTCACTGAATCTCTCCAGCCCCTTATCAAGTGTCAGATTGAATCGTTCTTCTTCCGCTTTGATAATGGTCTTGATGTAAGCTTCCTTCTCCTTCAATTCCGGATAAGTCTCGCCCAGTGTCATGGTCACTTTATCAGTCAGCAGATGAAGAAAAGGTTTCTTTATCCCTAATAATCTTCCGTAGCGTGCCGCACGGCGAAGTATTCTTCTTAACACATAACCCCGCCCTTCGTTAGAGGGATACCCTCCATCTGCTAAAGCTATACAGAGTGCTCTGATATGATCGGCTATTACCCGGTGTTCCATTCCCCCGACAAGATTACCGGAATCTGTTTTCGTACCGGAAATTCCATGTCCGTTAGTCTCAGTAACATAATCTACTCCCGACAAGGCGGTAATACCTTCGATAATCGGGGTAAAAGCATCTGTCTCGTAATTGGTTCTCTTCTTTTGTAAGACCCGGCAAAGCCTTTCAAAACCAGCTCCCGTATCAACATATTGTCTGCTTAATGGTTGTAAGACACCATTCTCATCACGGCTGAACTGGATAAAAACCAGATTCCATAATTCGATGAATCGATGGCAGTCTCCGTTCACCCGGCACTCATGACCTTTCACTTCCCGCAGATCACAGAATTCTTCTCCCAAATCTATATGAATTTCAGAACAGGGTCCGCAAGGTCCGGTCTCCCCCATCTCCCAGAAATTATCCTTATCACCATGATACTCTATGTGAGCGTTATCTATATCCGTCTCTTCCTGCCAGATACGAAAAGCCTCCTGGTCACTCTGATGAACTGTCGCATACAAGACTTCGGCAGGGATATTCCATACTCTCGTAAAGAGTTCCCAGGCCCAAACAATTGCTTCTTTTTTGTAATAGTCACCAAAAGACCAATTTCCGAGCATTTCGAAGAAGGTGTGATGATAACCGTCTTTTCCCACCTCTTCCAGATCGTTGTGTTTTCCGCCGGCCCGGATACACTTCTGGCTGTTGACGACCCGCTGGTGTGCTGCCGTTTTCTTATCCAGAAAGATATCTTTGAATTGATTCATTCCGGCATTGATAAAGAGCAGGGTCGGATCATCAAACGGTATTACCGGTGCCGACCTCACTTCGACATGACCCTTCTCTTTAAAAAAATCGATAAATTGTTTCCTGATCTCATTTCCGGTCATAATATTCACTTCCTTCAGCAACAACTCCTTTCTCTCCCGGATAAGATATCGGGAATCGAACTTCGAGCTGTTTGTATAATTATCTGTTATCCGATATAGACTAATCCTATACAGTATTTACGAACATCCATCAATGCTCAACCCGTCAAGCAAAAAAGTAAGACGAATCTCGTCATAAGAGATGAACCACCACTTTCCTCATTAAAATGATAAAGTCAATTGTTACGATATTTTTCAAACATAGATATATATGTTTTAAAATATCACTTGACAGCTATATATTACCTATAATTCTTGTATCATTAATTAGCATCTATTTTCGTAGGGATGTATAATCCTGTAAAGTAAAACAGCGAAAGGAATACCGGATGTTATGAATAGGGAGGCGTTTATGAAATTAATTTACCCCCCCCCGATTTTTAATCTATTATACAGCAAAGAGTTAACTATCTCAGGGGTCGGTAACGATGTTTTTATCATCTCTCCGATACATAGGTCAACACATAATAAGTTCATTCTTTCATCGTCTCTCCTTCTCTAACGGGAGAGGCGTAATTAATGCAATATTGTTATTAGTTTCATGATTTTGTGACTTTGGCAGTGAGAATGCTGCTCATCTGTAATACTGGAGGGAAGAAGGAAAGTGAAAGCATAAATGGAGGTATTTATTATGAAGGCAAAAAAACCATCACATATATCGTTGTTAGTTCTAATAGGATTCATCATATCTTTTATTGCTTTTTCGACATCATCTGTGGACAATCTCTATGCCACAGGAGGAGAAGTAGTGTTAGGGGAACGACCTTTTATAGACATCTATGAAGTATCTGATGAAGCTATGGAAGAGAATCATCTGCTGATAAAGTTTAGAGAAGAAAGAACCGATCATCTTGATAATACGGAAATAATCACAGATGAAAACGGAATCATTGTTTTTGGCTTACCGGAAATTGATACTCTAAATCAGCTTTACAATGTTCATACGGCAATCCCGATATTCGGAAGTAACGCTTTACAGAACGGTTATGAATGGCGTCACCGCTTATGGGGATTTCATCTCTGGTATGAACTACTATTTGACTCTGAAGAGGATATTCGAGATATCATTATGGAATACCGGAGCATCGAAGACGTACTAAGCTGGGCTGAACCGAGATATCATAAGACATTGTTTGACGATAACTCAATCCGTTGGTCTCCTGATGATCCTTTGTTGGATAATCAGTGGCATTATCATAACACAGGGCAGGCAGGAGGCACTCCCGGTGCAGACATCAGCCTGTTCGAAGCCTGGGATATTGAAAAAGGACATCCGGATGTCATCGTTGCCGTTATAGATACGGGTATCGATTATAATCATGAGGATTTATCCGATAATATGTGGCCAGGAATCGGGTATAATTTCTTTGATGATATACCTGACATAAATCCCGGTAATCATGGAACTCACATAGCCGGAACTATTGCAGCAGTTAATAATAACAGCATAGGAGTTGCCGGTATAGCAGGAGGTTCTGGTGCGCAAGAGGGAGTAAGATTGATGTCATGTCAGATTGGTCCTCCATCAGGAATAACGTTATCTTTTGCAGCTCCGGCAATGGTTTTCGCAGCGGATAACGGGGCAGCAATATCTCAGAATAGTTGGGGAAATACTCAAGGTTATAATCAAGATGTCCTTGATGCAATAGACTACTTCAACTCAAACGGCGGTGGGGCTGTAATGAATGGAGGAATAACTATTTTTGCAGCCGGTAATTATGGTACAAACAACCCAGTTTACCCTGCATATTATGGCTCTACCCTGGCTGTTGCAGCAACCAACAATCAAGATATAAAAGCTGGGTACTCGACTTACGGTGAATGGATAGACATTTCTGCACCAGGCGGTGAAATTAACAATCCTCCGCCAGCAAATATATATAGAGGAGTACTTAGCACAGTAATTGATAACCAATATGGATATTATAATGGTACTTCCATGGCATGTCCGCATGTATCCGGTGTTGCTGCTTTAGTTCTTTCTTTCGCTTATAGAAACGGAACAATATTGGATAATTCACAACTTATCGAAGTACTGAGGAATTCAACAGACAATCATTATGACATTAACCCTGAATTTGCTGACCCTCAGGAATTAGGAACCGGTAGGCTTAATGCTTACAAAGCGCTTTTGGAATTCCCGGATTACCTCTTTCCAGGAGGAAACGGGACAGAAGAAGATCCTTGGTGGATAGAAACCGATCAGCACTTAAAATATGTTCGACACTTTTTAGGTTTGTCGCATAGAGATAAATGCTTTATCCAGATAGGAGATATTGATTTGGATGTTTCACCCTGGAATGCGAACGAAGGATGGATTCCCATCGGAACTACAGGTCTTCCCTTTTGCGGAAGATATGACGGGAATGGCTACAAGATCAAAAATCTATTCATTGATAGTAATGCCGAATACATTGGCTTGTTCGGATATCTAAGAAATGCTGAAGTAATAAATGTAGCAGTCATTGATGCTGAAATAACAGGTACAGGAACGATTGGTGGTTTAGCCGGCAGGAATCGTTATCGTCAAATTGAAGAAGATGAAGATAGTACTCCAGATGTTGATAGAAGAGCCTACTCACGAATTACAAACTGCTATACAACTGGGAATATTACATCACTTAACATTTCTAGCGGAACCGGCGGTTTAGTTGGTATTAATGATGACGGTGCTATCCAAAATAGCTTCAGTTCTGTTAATGTTACCGGAGACAGTTCCTTGGGCGGTCTGGTAGGTAAAAACTTTGGCGGTTTATTGGGAGGTGGTTCGATTCGCAACAGTTTCAGCACAGGATCGGTCATAGGGGCTAATGAGATCGGCGGATTAGTTGGCCGTAACCACACTTTAGAATTCATCTATCGTTGTTACAGTTCCGGATACGTATATGGTTCGGGAGTCTCAATTGGCGGGCTTATTGGTCTTAATCAGGGACCTGTTGGCTACAGCTACTGGGATGTTTGGTCGTCCAATCAAGAGACTTCTCACGGAGGTGTTGGCAGAACAACGCTTGAAATGCTTCAGGAGGACTATTTTGAGAACTGGGATTTTACTCAGACCTGGGAGATTGTTGACTTCAATTCCGTTATCCGAAAACACTATCCCATTCTTCGATGGCAGGAGGATTACCCGCATAACAAGATAACCAATGCCCATGCCCACCGTTACGAGGAACAGGAATGGTATTGGCGTTGCTTTCCCAGACTGGAGTATCAGGATGATTTCACCTATACGGTTGAACTCCTTTCACAACTGGAAGATATCGTAACAGGCGTAATGGAGATAGATGATGAGTCCGGTTATACCAGATTTATGGAGTGGCATCCGGATTACGGTTGGCAGGGAGATGAGATTGCTTTCAACGGTGCGAAGGGCTATAAGCTGCAATTCAGTAATCATGAAGAGAATTTTCTCTTCGTTAAAGCCGACCGGATAGCATTAGATCATATACTCACCCTCTATCCTTCCCAGGGCGGACAGGTACGTGAAAACTGGATAGGTTATTTTGTGCCGCAGACACAATGTGTTTTCGATGCCTTTGGTTTGGAAGTGATGAATCAATTAGAATTCATAGAATCCGATACCTGGAGTATGCACAAAATGGATGCAGGAAACGGAGAGTTCATCTGGACCTTTGATCCTGAGCATGAACGGCCGTTTTTGGAATACGGAAGAATGTATTCAGTTGTCACGGATTCAGAGGAATTGATAACCTTTACGTGGAATCTGCCTTTGGAGCCTGAACCGTATGCAGGAAGAATGAATATACCGAAAGCTGAGTTTTTCGAATATTCCGAAACTTCTGATTATGAATCGTTCTTTGTGGAGGATATCGAAGAGGATGGAGATGTTCTGGAGGTTGCCGTCTTTGCCGGTCAGACCTGTGTCGGTGCTTCTGTCTTTCTCGGAGGCTATCCGCTGGAGATCCTCGCTTATACCAATGCCTCACATGCAGGTGAAGAGATAAGCTTTGCCATCCACCGTGACGGTCAAAGAGGAGAGCCGGAAATAATTCGTGTTCCTCAAGTGATGAACAACGCAACCGGAGAATACACTTCCCGAATACTCAGACCCCGAAGGCAGCGCTATACGGTAGTCCGCTTGAGTGCCGGTGATGAAGAGTCAGAATCATTAGCCAGACCGGAGATCATTCTGTCCCAGAACCATCCTAATCCGGTTTTCTATCGTTCAGCATCCCGCTCTGCTCTAACCTCAATCCCCTTCTATATTGCCGAAGACAGGGAAGTTACCCTTACAATCTATAATATCCGCGGACAGAGGGTCAAGACCCTCTTCTCCGGAACTGCAGCGGCAGGAAAACATTCTGTAGCTTGGAACGGTCTGAATGACCATAACAGAATGGTCGGATCGGGTGTCTATTTCTTTCGTCTGGAGAGCGGTGATAAGACTATCACCAGAAAGATGTTGATCATCAGATAGCAAATTGATCCGTGAGGGCACGGTGTAAGCCGTGCCCTTCACGGAAACTAACCAGGCGAATCATGCAGCTGCCCCGGTAATTGAGGGTCTGCTCTCCGGAAAAAAGAATGAAGCCATATAAGGAGACATTATGAGATACATAATTATCGTATTCTGCTTAACATTCATTTCAGCTCTTTTCCCTGCAACCTGGATCATCAACCAGGATGGAACAGGAGATTTCACGAGTATTTCTGAGGGAATATCTGCTGCTCAGGATGGAGATATTCTTCTGGTCTATCCGGGAGTTTATTATGAGAATATTAATTATCAGGGGAAGAACATCACGATAACAAGCCTTTACGATGGCGATCAATATGATGAGAGTTTCATCGCCGGTACTGTGATAAACGGCAGTTATGAGGGCACTGTTGTCGCTTTCCACAACAACGAAACAAGAAATGCCGTCCTGAATGGATTTACCATCACTAACGGTCTGGGGAGTTTTCATCCCAATATAACAAAACAGCGAAGAGGAGGCGGAATCTATATCCGCCATGCTTCTCCGATCATCAGCAATTGCCGCATAAAACACAACCGGGCTAACGTGGGAGGTGGGATAAGTCTGATTTCAGGTGGTAATCCCCTGTTGAAGGGTAATATAATTAGTCATAATCATGCCAATGAATTCGGTGGTGTTGCAGCAGGGATTAACACCGATATCGAATTCTGTTCCGAATCTCCGAACAGTATCTATCTCAACTACGGAGCAAGCGGAACAGATCTGTTTCTCGGTAATACCAGCCAATCTTCTATCATCATAGACACTCTGACCGTTCTTCATCCCAACCGCTATTTCGTCGTTTACCGTGCTGATGTTCCCCAGGATTTTAACCTTATCGTCAACCACGGCAAGATTGAACCTATCCCTGCCGACCTTTATGTTTCACCCTGCGGCTCTGATACCAACAGCGGTCTTACCCCTGCCGAGCCTCTGCAAACCATAGCCCTGGCGATGATCAAAATATTGCCCGACAGCTTGCAGCAGAGAACGGTTCATGTTGCAGAAGGTATCTATTCCCGCTCAGCCAATAATCAAGTTTTTCCGGTTGTCCCCCGTCCCTATATCAACCTCGAGGGTGCAGATCAGGCAACAACGATATTTGATCTCGAAGAAGAAACAACTGCAATATTGAGTCATTACAATACCGGTCATCATTTCCCCGGCACCGATCAATCCCCCTATTTGGGATACTATACTATCAAGAATTTTACTTTCATAAATGCCAGCAACTCTATGGGAGTTTCTCACGGAGCTATGTATTTTTATTTCAATAGATCCTTCAGACTGGAAAACATAGAGATCAATAACTGTCACACCGGCAATAGTGAATTTATTGAGGACGGCAGACAGGCTTTAGCTATGTACCACAGTGATGAAATAACAATCCGGAATCTACATATCTATGATAGCAGCGGACAAGAAGCTGTTAGAATAACAAGTGACAGAGGCAATGCTCAAACATTGTATGCAGAGAACATAAGAATAAGGAATAATATTCCGGGACCGCTGAACCAATGGTACTCGGGTGGGGATGGCGGAGGAATGATTATAGGAACTGGCCATACGACTGAACTTGTGCCTCTGTATGCTACCCTGATAAACATAGAGATAACCGATTGTATAATCGATAATATTGATCCTTTCTGGGGTCAGCCCCCTTTTTCTCATTTAACAGCCGCTGCCCCTTCCGGAAAAGTAAGAATAATAAACGCGACCGTTGGTAATAATTATACCGGATCAGTCAGCGGCAGCGGACTAAAACTTGCCAGTGCAATAGACTCTGAATTGATAAACAGTATCGTTTATGGTAATACCCCCTATAATTTATCATTACTCAATATCCGCCCCGAACCGGCTAATGTCTATATCTCTCATAGCCTGATCGAGGGAGGGCAGGAAGGGATCCTCTATTACAGCAATCCTAATGTCAATGTCTTCTGGGGCGAAGGAAACCTTGATACCGATCCCTTGTGGATAGGAGAGACCGATCCTGATTACTCCGGTTATTATCCCTACAGATTGTCCGAAAACTCGCCGGCAAGAAATGCCGGGACTCTCGATATCCCTGATTTCGAGTTTCCGGAATATGATCTTGCCGGAAACCCGCGTATCTATGGTGAATCTATAGATTTGGGGGCTTACGAATGGAACCATCTTAGTATTGATGATCATTATGATTTCCCGGAAGATCTGACGTTTCATGATTACAAGCTCTGTAATTATCCGAACCCTGTTACCGGATTAAGAGGAATGGGACCGGGACGGGGTGTCGGAACGACGATCAGCTTTAATATGCCGCAGGAAGGGGAGGCGACAGTAGATATATATAACCTGAAGGGACAGTTTGTGAAAAGACTATTCGATGCCAAAATCCCGGCAGGGAAACATGAAGTCCTCTGGACCGGCAGAAACGAGCAGGGCTGGGTGGTTGCCAGCGGATTTTATATGTACCGTTTGCTGGTGAATGGCAAACAGGTCGCCGCCGGAAGATGTACATTCATTAAATAGAAAAGGGATTTACCAGGTTTGTTCTTAGTGCCGAATTCTTTGAGATATAATAAACGACTTTAGTGCTCCACGAATAGTTTATCGCTATCTGCTTTTAGTTACTGAGCTTGTTTAGTTGAAATTACCTTCCGCTACATCCTCAAAGTGATCATTACAGACAAATAAATATTGCCTGATAGTGAGAGTAAATTATGTTTGTAGTAAAGAAGGAGTTGCCTGATGACAAAAGAAGAGAAGTTGTTGAAAGAGATAGCAGAAGGTTTGAAAAATACCGACAAGGAAACGATCTACCTGCTGGACATCAAATCCTTTCAGGTTCTCAAAACCACAAGAGATCTTGAGCCGGCTATTAATCCGCATTCCGAGTTCATCCAAATCGATCCGATGTTAAAGGATATTCTGGAAATGATGGAAGACTTTGCCCTTGAACAGGATACGGAAGAGATCCAGGATCATCTCCTGCAGACACTCAAAGGGAAAGAACAAAATCTTGCCGTTGATACATTCCGGAAAACACTTCTTGATTATCCCCGTTCCAGAAAAAAATGGGATGTTTTAGAGGAAGAGTGGCTCTTAGAGCAGGCGAAAGAGATTCTGCACGATTACGATAAAGCAGGAAATAAATAGATTATCACTATTAGGTGTTTTCAAAGAGAGAAGGGGAACAGAGAGTAATCCGTTCCCCTTGTTTATGTATAACAATCAGCTATAATTCTGAGAGAGCCTGATCCGACAAATGTCCAATCAACAGTGGATTGGCACAGAACCTGACTATACCAGCCTGCAACAACACCGTAAAGCTGCTCAGTAGAGCTTATCGCAACAGAAACTCAGTTAAGAACTATTTGAAGGATCAGAATAAGCAGCAGGATGATGAGCAGAATATTGCTCCAGAGCAGCCTGTTTTTCAATTCCTCGATCTCTCTGCGGTAATCCTGTAGCTTATTATCAAGTTTCGTGAGCATATTTTCGATAGTTTGGAACTGATCCCCATACTTCTCGAATTTTTTGGCTGTTCTGTTCACCTCGAAATCATTCAGAAAGTGTTTTACTACCTCAAAAAGAACCTTAACCAGTCCGGCAATCAGCGGTTTGCTTTCCGGAGTCTCTTTTTGTTTACTATGTTTACTCATAGGTGTTATATCCTATTCTTCTTAAAAACCGTAGCCAATGCCGAAATGGTGCGTATTATTCAACACGGAGTGGGTGCCCAGGGCATACTCAATGATAATGTTGCGCACATTGAACGTAGCTCCGCAGGAGAAACTTGCCGGATGATTTCTCAGACCTACCCTGAGGTCGAGCATAGGATGAACTTCAACTTCAATCCCTCCGTGAATCTGGGTAGCTTCGCCGAAAGGTTTCTTTAACTCTATGGAAGTATTAACACCATAGTAGGGGTTGTAGGTTATCCCCATAGCCAATCTCTGAGGCAACTCGTGCCTGTTGTTCTCTCCGATTTTTGGATTATTGAGATTACTAACGGCAAAACCGAGCCGGGTACGGTGATGCAGAATCACTAAAGCTCCCAGATCAACCCCAAAAGAGGTTTCATTACCAAAACGTTCCATAGTCAGATGGTAGATATTGGCGGTATAACCGAGGTGAAATTCGGAGTGTACGTCTTTCATCAAGGTAAAAGAATGAGAAAGGCTGTAAATCTGTTCCGACATAAGATTAACATCGAGATATTCGACATCTAATGCCTGAATACCGATCCCGACAGCACCTGCTTTTCCGGGAAGCGGCATCGTAAAAGCTGCAGTTTTGAGAATCTGAAAATCGTTGCTGAAGAGTCTCGCATAGCTGACGGAAACATGTTCTTTTGATTTTATCAGACCAGCCGGATTGTAAAACACTCCGTTCGCATCATCCGATACCGAGTAAAAAGCACCCCCCATCCCTCTTGCTCTGACAGACGGTTCATAATCATCGAAAACAGCATTAAGTGTTGCTGAAAAGATGAAACATAGAATTAATAGACTTAATATGCACTTCATATTTATAATCCTCCGTTACCGTCAAACCTGCATTTTTTTGACCATAGAGATTATTGTTTCTTCTCTGTGCCTGAAAACGCCGGATGACAGTAATTCATTTTTATTTTAAAGGTGATCCGATAACAATCGGTGCATTAGCTGTTTTCTTCTTACCTGTTTCCCGGTCAATGACCTCCAGGTGGCAGATATACAATCCGATTGGAAGAATACGATTACTACGGTCTCTGCCGTTCCAGTGATAATAATTGATCCCGTTTTGGCTGGCGAGGATTTCATTTTTGGGAGTGTACATCAATTTTCCTTCGGCATTGTAGATGCGAATTATCGCCTTATTACCAGCCTCCGAAAAATAACCGATCGAGATTTTTTCTCCATCCCAGGGATTGAAAGGAGTCGGGGGTATTCTCAGCAGAGCCTGATGGGAATCCACCGGATAAGTATAACTTAATTCATTTCCCTCTTCATCAAGATCCTGGAAAGAGAACAGACCGGTATCATCTTCAGCAAAGATCTCGATCTGAACAATTGTTCCTTGTGGCTGACCGGGAATAAACCCGCGGTAAGAATTAACTCCTACGGAATCCATAACAGCTTCGTATCTCTGGGCTCGATAATTAAGGTAATAATAGATACGAGTATCGACTATCTTTACCTCAGGATCGAGGGCAGGGGATATGATCGAAGCGGTTACGGAAAGAGAATCGCCCGGCTCGGGACTGGTAAAAGCGACATTGTAAACAACAGGTCTTCTTTTCATGATCTGTATACGGCGGGAAGCTGTCGTTACATTACCGTCGTTATCTGTCGCCTTAACAGTAACGATATAATTATCTTCCAGATCGGTATAGGTGTCTAAAGAGGGAATATCAACGCTGTACACATCGCTTCCCGTAAAATGCATCAGAGTGTCATACTCTGTAACAGCAGATTCTAATCTATACGTCAATTCCACACTCTCGATTTCCCCATCGTAATCAAAAACAACCGCTTTGACGGTTACCGGATCATCTACATAAGGAATACCGACATAGGGGTTCTCAGGTTCCCAGTAAATATCCTCGATAACCGGTTCCGAGATATCTATTACGATGTCATCCTGATAGCCGGGAATAAGCTGAGCCTGATTATTGTAAACTCCAACCGCTCCTCTTGCCTGGATAGGTACACCCCGGACAAGCCTGGTAACATCTATACCGGTTGTATCCCAAACCCTGACCGTTAATCTCCTGCCGGCTTCATCTTCTATATTAACATTGTGACCGCCACCGGCATAATAGGGGTTCTCATAAAGGGTTCCACTGACCTGCACCGTTGTTCCTTCCCATTTCTGGTAATTCTGGGCATCTACTATGGTTAAGGGTATAGTGTAAGGATCAACTGAAATGCCGGTTTCCAGCACAGTATAGGTAAATTCCGTAATCTGAACTATCCCCTGATAAGAACCTACGGTTCCGGTTACCAGCAACTTATGACCTCTCTGGATATTTCCGTCTAAGGTATAATCAAACAGCATTATCCCTCTGTTGTTATCAACTATAGGATCAATGGGATCGTCCTGAACAAAAGCATTCAGCATAGAGCCATGAGTTTTGCCCGACCCGATCATTACCACAGCCTGAACAGTAACTGTTCTTCCGTTATAATAATCGAAATTGTCTCTGATATCGGCAAGTCTGGTATATCCTATCTGATATATAGCGGTTGCGATACTGCTCGGATTCATCTCATCCTTGAAAGCTCTTGCTTTGATAGTTGTAGTCTCGGAAATGTTAATTGGTTCGGTAAAAAGACTGGAACTCTGGGTCGGTTCACTGCCGTCTGTTGTATAATAGATCATTGCGTCTTCCGTGACAGTGTTGATCGAGACATTAACCGGATCAATAGACTGACCGGCAGGTGGTGAAAATGAGGGTGTTGCCACCGTATTGGGAGGAAGAACTTCGCCAAAGTCATCTAACGATCTTGCCGAAATAAAGAATCCGATAGGTTCTGCTGTCCGGGCATTGGCCAGCCCTGTCAAATCAACAGCCTCTTCCGGCAGTTCAGTGCCGATATAGTCAACGTTATAGAAAGTTGCCCGAAAATCTATCGTAGCAGTTCCGTCGGTTATCGGATAGACTTCACCGTTAGCAAAGGCAGCAGTGCCGTCTGCTCCGGGGAAAGTTACATTTCTGATAGTAACCAACTGGGCATCATAGTCTGCATAATTACCGGCAAAATCTTCAGCTGTGATAACTTCCGGGATGATAACATTACCTGTTGAATTCGCCGGACCTGGATCGGCAGCAGGGAGAAACTGCATCATGTTTCCGTATGATCCAAGTGTTCCGGTCATATTTACTATACCGTCACCTACATTGTAAGAGGTGGTTATAATGCCATTATCGTCGTCTATGAGGATAGCTGATGTATCGTCCTGAATGTATTTTTGATTTCTAAAACTCTGCTGATAAGTCAAAACAACTTCACCGGTAATTCGATAAAGTGTTCCGTCTTGACTCCCTCCCCTCAGGGCAGCTATATTGGAGACTTCGATCGTTTGCACGAAAACATAGCTTGCAGAAGCAATAATACTCGGATTCCACTCATCTTTGAAAGCTCTTGCCCGGATTGTTGTATTCTCGGATATCTCTATTGGGTTTTCCGGGTCAAATAAGGGTGAGTCTTGTGTAGGTTCACTATTATCAGTTGTGTAATGAATTGTTGCATCTTCGGTAAAGGAAGTTATCGATACAGATATCGGTTCGTAATATGTCCCTGCGGGAGGTGAAAAAGAAGGGGTAGAAACGGTGGGAACACCATTTCCCGTATATCCCGTCCAGGAGATATTATCGATCACCAGCTGCCGGTTTTGTTCGCCGCCGGTGATATGTCTGATCTCTAAGGTGAAATCATCTTCAACGTTAATATCGGTCACCTCGAAGATATGGATCGTATCCTCAGCTCCGGAAGCGGCTCCAAACTCAATAGACGTTCCTTTTGACTCTCCGTTAATGAATAGCTCGACCTGTCTGACACCGGTCGAAGTATGAGCTTTTCTCATATCAACGGAAAAATTGCCGATACCGCCCGGGATAAGTCCCGAATAAATAGTACTCCCATCACCTGATCTTCTCAGCATCAGTCCGTTACCGTCGATCGGAAACTCCTGTTGATTCCTGGAATGAACAAAATTCCAGGTATTGCCGTTATTTCCGACGAATGAACCGTCAATATAGGAAACACCGGTATAGTCAAAATTATCGAATGTTTCTAATCCTTGCCCATTAAGACCCAAAATACCTGTGGCAAGTAATAGAAAGACGACAATTGTTATCTTTGATTGTCTCATAAACTCTCCTCTATTGTTTTCATAGCAAAATTTTGATTCTCACCCTCTTTTTCCTTTGCCGGGAAAAAGATATCAATCAGCAGCAACATGACCGCCAAAACTATAGCACTGTCTGCAATATTAAAGACAGGCCATCTTTCCATAATGAAAGTAAAGAACTTGAAATCGAAAAAATCAATTACAGCACCGTAGGCAATCCGGTCAATCAAATTTCCTACAGCTCCCCCTAAGATCAGGGCATAGGCATATTGAACAATTCTTCTGTTTCTCTTTGATAACAGATAGAGAAATATCACGATCGCCAGAGAGGAAGAGATAATAAAAAAAAGCCGGTTAACAGCATTACTCCCTAAGGATAAGCTAAACGCCGCACCGGGATTAGTCACCAGGGTTATCCGGAAAAAGTCTCCCAAAACCGAAATCGATTCTCCAATATTCAGATTGGACTTTACCCGCAGCTTCGTTGCCTGGTCAAGTAACAGGATCAATACCGTAACCCATAAGAAATAATATCTCTTTTCCAAAATAAGGGTGGTTTCTTCACAAGCATTCATACTCTTTTCTCTCTCAACTCTTTTGGCTCATCTTCTCCGCTTCTTCTTGTCTTCTTCGATAGTTTTGCATTTAATGCACATCTTGGCGAAGGGGACTATTTTCAGTCTTTCTTCTTCAATGAAACAGCCACACATTTCACAGAGACCATAGCTCTTCTCAAAGATCCTCTTCAAAGCCTGATTTAACTTCTTTAACTTCTCCTGTTGAGTCTCCAGCATATAGACTTCCTTTTCCTGATAGTCAGCATCAGATCCCTGATCAGCCTGATGAGTAGAGTAAGATGATAAATCACCATTCTCATTCTTCAGACCTTTTCTCTGTGAATCATTTATATCTCTGATAATTTTTAAGGTCTCTTCTCTCTCTTTGAGGAGAAGTTTTTCGAATTGTTGAAGCTTCCTTTTTGTCAGTACTTTCTCTTTCATTACTTATACTCCTAAACTATGTTTATCCTTACTTCTTCTATAGTTTTGTGTAATAACTCCGACAGTTCCTCGTAAGAACTCCGGGCTGTTTTCTCAATATCTTTCTGTTGATGACTCTCCCCGTGAAAGAGATTACTCATATTCGTAACTATCGAAAACCCTAACAATTCTAACCGGCTCTGGACTCCGACAATCACTTCCGGTACTGTTGACATACCTACTAAGTCTGCTCCCCACTGGGCAAAAGTACGGCATTCGCTTTTTGACTCCAGGCTCGGTCCGCTTACAGCAAGATATACTCCCCTTGCCAGATCAATTTTTAGTTTTTCGGCAACCTGCGAGGCAATCTCCCGCAGTCTCTGAGAGTAAGGTTCATTCAAACTGGGAAATCTATCTCCGAAATAATCATCATGCTGACCGATCAAGGGATTTATCCCCATAAAATTGATGTGATCTTCCAGTAAGACAATATTACCGGGTCGAAGGTTTTCCTTGAGACTTCCGGCTGCATTGGTAACGATCAAAAACTGTACCCCCAATTCCTTCATTACTCTCACCGGAAAAGTGACCTGTTCCATGGTATAACCTTCATAATAATGAAAACGCCCCTGCATGATAAGCATTTTTTTATTGCCGAAATCACCCAACATAAGTTGACCCCGATGGGAAGGAGCGGTTGAAACAGGAAAGCCGGGTATCTCTTTATAAGGTATGACAATCCCGCCTTCTACTTTATCTGTTAAAGAACTCAATCCGGTACCTAAGATCAAGCCACCCTCAGGCTGTACTCCGGTTTTCTCCAATATATAGTCAGCAGCCTGTTTGATCATCTTAATTTTTTCTTTCATCATCATGTAAAACTTCTCTCTTTCATGGAATAACTTAACCGATAAAAACTACTCTGATAAACGATCTTACGATAATCTGGATCAATAAGATAGCAATAATCGGTGACACATCTATCCCGGGCAAGGGAATGATACGGCGAATAGGGGCTAACACCGGTTCGGTCAAATTGACCAACACGCGGTACAGATTACTCTGCGGATCGGGTGAAAACCAGGAGATAATAGCCCTGATGATTATCAGTAAGATATAGATGTCTGTTAACCTTAACAGGAAGTGACCGATATTCATGATCCCACCTTATGGCAATTACGGCAACGGGCTTCATAAATGTCCGCAGCACCGACGATCACTTTCTTCTTATCTTTGATCAATCTCTGCGTTCTGTTTGCCGGATTACCACACTGCATGCAAATTGCCATAGTTTTGGTGATATACTCGGCTATTGCCAGCAAATCGGGCATCTGTCCAAATGGTTTACCACGGTAATCCTGATCAAGACCGGCAACGATCACTCTTTTCCCGCTATCAGCAAAATCATTACAGATATCTACTATCTTGTCGTCGAGAAAGTGTACTTCATCAATCGCTACAATCTGGGTATCCTGCTCCACAAGTTTTAACAGCTCCGAGGCTTTTTTTATATTCTCGGAAGGCATCATAAGCTTACTGTGAGATACAATATGATACTCATCGTAACGATTATCGATTTCCGGCTTGAAAACCTGAAATTTCTGCTTGGCATATTCCGCCCGACGTACCCGTCTGATCAATTCTTCTGTCTTACCGCTGAACATACTGCCACAGATCACTTCAATCCAGCCGGTACGATGATTTATAATGTTCATGATACTAAACTCCTGATACTTGATATTCAACAGATGGTTTTGTGTCAATTTATTTATGGTATTCTCCTCTCCGCCTGATTCTATTCAGAAACCTGATAATCATACACTCCGGAGAGCTCACAAAGGGGTGGATAACTAGGCTCTTCTCCCGCTAAAACCTGCTCTCTTAAAAACTGCTTTGCCCATCTGTTTTGAGACACGCATCTCCTCTCTCCGGGCTCATCTTTCCTACCGGTAAATGATCCCTTTGCTGGAAACAATGATCCCGCATCGCTTTCTGTGTACGCTGTTGCAACGAATACTTTCCCCTGCCGGAAGATTGCCGCAATTTTGATTTTTCTAATTGCTGTCTATGATAAATCAGAGAGTAATTCCTCAGTTAACCCGATCCGACTTAGGAGTTACTCTCTGATTTATGAATGATAGCCACTCGTTGCGATAACCGGAAATTCGGTTAATCAAGGGGAAAAAATAAGGGAGAAAAGGAACTTCGTATCGAATAATCAGGGTAACCGGACTTTTTTATTGACCTCTTGCAGGCCATATTTTAACTGCAATCTGATTGCAAGGTGGTAATAAAATGCAGAACAGGACTAAATTGATCATAATTACAACAGCGATTCTCGTATTGATGTTTCTCAGTACCAGCCTTGCCGGTTTTATGCCGCAGCGAGAGGTTTTCAGGGATGACTATCAGTATCAGTTATTCTTATCCTGGATACAGCGGGGGCGTTACAATCCCAACTCGCCGGCTTCACTCTCCCAATATCTGTTCAGGATCACTTACTACGACCGGCTGAACAACAGGAATGTCATCATCGAGTGTGACTTACAGAACCGGAGGATTGTGACTCTTCGCGAGAGCATAGACCCTCAGTTGATTTCAACCAATGCCCCTGAGGTAGAGCTGGAGTACCGTTATTATCTGGAGATGATCCTTTTCAGACTGAACAGTGAGCAGTCATTTTTTGTCAATGACCTACTGAACGATATTCCTGTCGAGATAAGCTATTTTCAGAGAGATGGACAAAGGGTAAATCTCTTTGAGCAGCAAACGGAGTCAGGACATTTTGTCTGGGAGAGGATTAACTTTAGGAAGAACTCTGATGGTATTTACGGTTATGAGATAACCCTCTTCTCCGGAGAGAGTTTCAACCTGATGTTCTCCGATCCTGCCTTGCTCCCTGACCCGGATCATTTGGCGGTTCTGAAAAATTATCTTCCTGCAGAGTTTCTGCAAGCCCGGAAAGAAAAAGGAGCAGGAGGGTTTTCTTCTGCGGAAGAGGAACTATCTCCGATTTCCGCTGCTGATGCTCAGGTTTATTCGGCTTATCATTACGAGCCAAGTCCTGTTGTTTCCGGGAAAGAAGCTGTTAGGGAAGCCCCCTTTTCTGCCAGAGAGAGACTACCTGATCCCGCTCTTCCCCTGAAAGAATACCTAGCTATGTCCCGGGAAAACAAATGGAGCCGCGAGATGCTGCACAACAAAATAGCTGATCCCGAGAAGTTTCTAACCCAGGAATTTCCTTATCACAGCCTGAGTCGATCTGCTGATCTATATAGTTTAACAACCGCACCCTTCAAAGAGAACATTACCGGCAATGTCAATCTTACCAAAAGAAGTTTCCGGGATGGCATCAGCTTTGAATCCAATGAAGGTTATGTGATCAACAGCGATAAAACGGTCGAGCTTACCACCGGTGATCTGATCTCTCTTTCCGAACTTGATAATCTGGAAATGGCAGCGATCAGTCCCTATCTCTCTCAGTTAATAACCATGCACCGCACAATCGGTACCCAATTGTTAAACTTTCTCCTTATCCCGGCTGATGTTCCTACAACTCTGATCTTGAGAGATTCCGAACGCTGGGTCAGTGAATTTTCTTCCTATACCGATATAGTATTGATGTTGTCTCACTATTGGCAGAACAGAGTTGTCTATTTTGGAATTGAGAGAGTAAAAAAAGTTAACAACAATATAGAGCTTAGCGGTTTTTTAGCTGCCGTTAAGCCCGACAATGAGGGTTTTGATTTTGCTGAAGTGAGATTTGCTCTTAACAGCTCTTACCGCATAGATCTGGCGATGATAACTCTCTATCCGGATGTCTCCGGAGAGGATGACTGATATTCTCTGCAGCATTTCCTGAAAAAGCCAAAGAAGTATATGCTTTGCCTGTGCTGGCTTTCCCTTCTTGGAAATCGCCTCCTCCGTTGGTATATTGCTGTCCTGACTCCCATAATTAAGTGAGCTGAGCCGATTTCTTAACTCTGATTCCATTCCTACCTCAATTCTATTCTCCGAGACTGAAAACCGGGTTATCTGTGTCTTATCCTGCCGTTAGTAAGTTTTCCGGAGGAGAGAGATTATCGTTGGCTTGAAAAACCAAGAGGGGAAAGAGAAGAAATTGACACTATTATCAGCTCATATTTTCTGTCACTAATCTTAGGTAGATTGTGGAATAGATTTTGCATAAGATATAGCGGTTAATACTGATGTGATCATCAGTAAACTTAAGATAACGATAGGAATGAAGGATATAACAGACTATGACAGTGTTAATTATAGCAACACTAATACTCATCATTAATCTGCTTTTCGAATATTTTCGACACACGCAAAATGTTAAACAGATACCGGTCAGAATCCATGTTAACGGCACACGGGGTAAATCAAGTGTTACCCGCTTGATTGCCGCCGGCTTAAGAGCGGGAGGAATAAGGACTCTGGCTAAGACGACCGGAACAATGCCGCGGGTAATCCTGCCGGACGGTCGGGAATCTTCAATAGTCAGGTTATTTGGTCCAAACATCATTGAGCAGAAGTATATTTTCCGTTATGCCGCTTCCCTCAAACCTCAGGCTATTGTAGTTGAATGTATGGCAGTGAATCCTGTTTTTCAATGGATTACCGAGCGTAAATTCATCAAATCTACCGTTTCGGTAATAACGAATGTTCGTCTCGACCATCTTGATCTAATGGGCTCAACTATTCAGAGTGTTGCCAGATCAATCTGTAATACAATCCCTTCCCACAAGATCTGTTTTACTGCCGAAAGGGAACAATTCCCCTTGTTAAAGCAGATTGCCCATCATAGGGGGACAAAAATAAGCGGAGTTTCCGGCGAGGATATCTCACAGGATGATCTAAAACCTTTTGGTTATATCGAACATGCTGATAATCTTGCTTTAGCATTATCTGTCTGTGATCATTTCGGGGTTAAGAGAGATGTCGCCCTTAAAGGCATGCAGAATTCTAATCCCGATCCGGGAGCTCTGCAGAAGTACACAATTCAAACAGATGCCAAACAGATGATTTTCTACAATGTTTTCGCCGCAAATGATCCCTCTTCCAGTCTTTCTATCTGGAAGATGATCATCCAGCCCCTGGAAAAACAGCAAAGGATGATTATCCTGAATACCAGAGCCGATAGATATGACAGATCGAAGCAGCTTATCGAGACTTTCCGGGAAGAAGAATATGACTATTTTGTCCTTACCGGTGAAAAGACAGAAGCATTAAAGCAATATGCTCTCGACGGAAAAATACCCAAAGGGAAGTTAATAGTTTTGGGAGAAATCGACCCGTCTTTGGTATATGACAGGGTATTATCGTTAACGATATACGAAGCCCATATTGTCGGGATCGGCAATATCGCCGGTACCAGAAAATATGGTGCTCATTTAGTAAATTATTTCCGTAAGAAATCACAAGGAGGATTTTAGGTGGTAGAGGCAGCAGTCGGTTTAGGAGTTATCTTCAGCCTTCTTTTTAGTGAGTTACTCGGCGCATCTGCCGGTGGTATAGTTGTACCCGGATATATTGCGATGTATCTTCATCGTCCGACGCTTATTTTCGGTACTATTGCCGTTAGTCTGGCAACTTTGGTGTTGATAAAGATTATTTCTAATTTTTCCTTGCTATATGGTAAGAGAAGGATGGTTCTGTCGATCCTGATCGGTTTTATCTTAGGATGGGCAACAAGGAATATTATCTTTGTCAACGTTACGATCTATGATTTGAAAATGCAGTCAATCGGTTATATCATACCCGGTTTGATCGCCAATTGGATGGAGAGACAGGGTATCTTCCGTACTATCTTTACCATGATAATCGCTGCTGTTCTGGTCAGATTGATCCTGATCGTGATTTCGGGCGGGGAGGTGATGTTCGATGTATAGGCCATCATTAAAATCTATCTGGTCACTGGCAGCCTTAGCACTAATAAGTATAGTACTGTTTTACATCGCTCAAACCAGTTATAGTGAAATCGAAGCAGACGGTTATGAACAGAAGATCCTGGCTGCTGAACACATGAAAATGAGCATGGAAGCATTAAGGGAGGAGTTCGACAGAAGAGGTTTCTCCATTGATGAGACTAATGACCCCAATCTGACAGGACTCATCGGTTTAAGCGGTTCTTCTATTACAACAAGCCGTGGTATCCTCTCCGATAAGCTCACCGGTCTTAACCCTAATTATGCAGCTGTTTTTATTGATATGCTTCTTACAGTAAAAGTCCGGCCCGGAGATTATGTTGCAGTCGGTATGACTGCTGCCAACCCGGGGATAAATCTTGCTCTCTTCTCAGCACTTGAGATATTGGAACTTCAACCGGTAATTATTACTTCGGTCGGCTCTTCGATGTTTGGAGCTAACCGGGAGGATTTTACCTGGCTTGACATGGAAAAAGTATTAAGAGAGAAGGGGTTGATCAGTTTTACTTCTGCTGGCGCTTCAATCGGTGGCGGCAGTGACATCGGCAGAGGGCTGGCGAGCAGAGGAAGAGAAATCATCGAGAATAATATAGAAGATCATGGGGTTACTTATATCAATACGGGAGATCTGGAGGGTAATCTCCAGAAGAGAATGGAAATTTACGATGAGCTTCTTCCCGAACGTACCCGTTACCGTCTTTTCATTAATATTGGCGGTGGCTTAGCTAATGTCGGTTCTTCTGTAAATGCCTCCCTAATCCGGGATGGGATTAATCACAGGATTGCCGAAAGGACCTTCGCTACTGAGGGTACGATCATGCTTTTTGCCCGGCGGAATATCCCGATAATTCATATCTTCAGACCACAGAGAGTTGCCGAACGGTACGGATTAGTGGTTGATCCCGTACCTCTTCCCGAAATCGGGACAGGTACCGTTTTTATCTCCGAAGTAAATAATGTAACAGTCGCTTCTATCTGCCTGGCGATTCTTCTTATCTGCTTAATAGTTGTTATCATCTTTGACCGTTATGACAGGCATTTCACAACAAATATTATTGATCCTGACCAGGAGATATTATGATCCAACATCTTAACAGTCGCTTCAGCAAAGTAATTCTTCCTCTCTGTTTAATTACGTCCCTCTTCCTTCTAACAAAGTTGACTGCTTTTATTGAAGCTCAATGGAAGATAGTAGATTTCAGTGAGCATGGAACAAGAAGGATAGTGGAAATTGATGATAACCGTTGGTTTTTCTATCGCCCGGAACCCAGCAGTGAACTCCTGTTAGAAACCGGAGAAGGTAAATTATTGATTAAAGCAGCAGTCCGGGAGGATATTGACGATTTGACCTTCCAGATAAAAATCAATAACGTTTTCCGCAACTTTACTGTTTCTGCAAAGGAAGAGACCGGTGATTTTGTTGTTATGGAAGATATCTATCTCAATCTCGGACCGGGAAAGCATCAGGTTCGGATCTCCACGGCAAGCCGCCTGGCATATTTCAAGGTTTTCCGGGAAGAAGATGTCTGGACCGTTCCGACCGTCAGGACTTCCTTTACTCCCGAGAATTATGACCGCCGCCTTACTCTGGAGTCAGAAGATTCTTCCAGTAGTTATTTCTCTGCTGGTTTTGATACTCCCTTGCAGTTTTCAGTAACAGGACCTAATACGGTTGCTGGTTATGTCAGATATTTTATGAATGAAGCCGATCAAGAAGCTGTTTTTGACATTTATATCGGCAATCAGGTCGTTGAAACCGTTTCCATCCCCTCCCGCAGAACCGGAAGCTATTGGCTCGCTGAAAACCCCGAACAATCTCTTTCCATTGGCAGAAGAATTGAGTTCAGCATCCCTACCGGAGACCATGTTGTCCGTTTCGTACCCCGGACTGATGATATTTTTATTTCCCGTCTGTTTATGAATATTCCCGAAGAGCTGCCGGAATCGGAAGAAGACATCTATGATCTTGGCAGGTTCCGGGAACCGGCTTTTTTTCAGAAAGCTTTAAGCGGAATGCAGTTAACTGTTGGGACTTCTATCAGATATAATGACAATGTGTTTTCGTTATCGGATTATGATATGGATCGCTTTGACAGTGGTCATGAAAACTTCTCCTTTATCAAGACTGCCGATGATCTGATAGTCAATCCCTACCTGCAAATCAGATATCCCTTCTCTTTGGGGGAACTAACCCTTACCCCCTATCTTAATGCCAATCACTACCAGTATATTAGCAATCCTGACAAAACCAACTACAGCATTCTTTCTGCTCTGTTCAGCCAGTATAAGAACTTCAATTTGAATCTCTACTATGGTTATTATGGAGACCTTTATGCCAGGGATTATCTGGATAGAAACGGTTCGGACGTCTATGAGAAGTTCGAATATGAAAAGAACCTGTACCGGCTCTACTCTTTTTTTTCCTTAGGCAGATACGATACTCCTCTGCTATACTTCCAGATCGAAGAGTATTTTTATAACGAATTTTTTACCGAATACGACGGAATTGCAACAACCTACGGCTTAGGCTGGCGTCGCTCATTTCCCACTTTTTACCTCAGGCTGTTCTATTATTATCGTGATTTCGAAGCTTCCAACGTCAGCTACGATCTCAATGAAGTCGTTATCAGTGACCGGATTACCGATACATCCTACGAAAGCAACATATATGACCTCCAGTTTCGTAATAAGAGAATTAATCTCTTTGCTGATTATGACTTCAGACCATATTTTGGTTTTCGTCTTGAAAACCGGTACTATTCAACAAAACTGCCGGTAGAAGTTGCTCCCTTTCAAAGCGGCCGGGAAGAGAACCGGTACCGCATCAATTTCGGTTTAGAATTCTATCTGGTCAGAAATTTGAATATAATCCTTGACTACAAACATTACCTGCGGGATACTTACTCTGAAAATGATAGCCTTCCCAAGTATAAAGATTATCGTCAAAATCTAATTAGCTTGGATCTGGGATATACGATAAATTTTTAGAGGATGAGTAACTATATGATGCACAAAGAGATCGATAGAGCAAGAATAAGAGAGTTTCTCGATCTGCTCGGTAATGAGAGATACGATTTAAGAAAATATCATCGGCCGGTACTTGTTTATAAGGTCGCAGACAAAACCGTTTTCTATTCCATCTGGGAAGAGGACCTGCTCAACCGTTTCGGTATCGGCAATGTTGACGGCTGGGATTATAAAGAAGACACTATCTTCTGTCCGGACTGGGTTATCGGTATTGAACGGGATGATTTGATAGCAGAATTGGACGAAGATGAGGAAAACGAATAAGGTAATCCCTCTTCCACTCTTCAAACAAATACTTCAATTCCGGTAAACCGCATAGCGACAATCTTCTTTACCACTATTTTTTTCCCAGCCGGGGTTGCTCTGAACAGCGTTCTTTACCCCAATTATAGGATTTTTTAGCTCTGCTGAGACTAACAACTCATTAAACATTCGACTTTTAGAAATTCTTTGCTGATATCAGGATAATACCAGTTGATAGGCTTCTTCTCAAAAATAATGTAACCAGAAGAGAAGTCTCTCTCTCCCAAACAATACTTGACATTAAGAGTGGGAAGCTGAAGCCTGATTTTCAGTTATTACTGACCAACCGTGCCTCAGAATGCCGGTATAAATCGGTTAATGTTAATAAGGAGTAGTTTTCGCCCCGAGATGAGAAAAATTGTCGTTTTGGCGGGCATGATTTCTTTATGTCTGTTAGGATCACCAGCTTTTACGGAAGAAGAGATAATCTCTGGAGAAAGTACGGAACCAGACACTCTTTCTCTCCCCGCTCCGGTTACTCCTATCCCCTATGAAAATGTCGAGCTCGACTCTGTTAGCTACGCTGCCGACAGTATTCATTATGATGTTACGAACGATTTGATCATCCTCTCCAAGAGAGCTTCCATGACCTATCATACCGCCAATATTGAAGCGGATGAGATAATAATAGATATGGAAAATGACCAGGCGTTTACCAGAGGAGAGACCTGGATGAAAGACGGTACCCAAATTCTCTACGGTACGGAGGTAAGATTTGCTCTCACCACGGAACAAGGCTTCATTCGGGAGGGAGCGAGCCGGATGGAGAAAGGGTTCTATTATGGTGAGGAGATTCGTAAAGTCGGAGAGGATGTCTATGATATTGACCGGGGCTACTTCACTACCTGCGAGATAAAAGAACCTAATTTCTATATCTACTCTGGAAAAATGCGTCTCTATTACAGAGACAAGATCGTAGCAAAGCCTATCATCTTCTATGTTAATCACTTCCCGCTTTTACTGTTACCTTTCGGAACATTTTCCATCAAGACTGAGCGGGCAAGCGGTATTTTGGTACCGGAACCGGGTTATAACAATGTTGATGGTAAATATCTCGAGAATATCGCGCTCTATTATGCTTATGATGACTATGCAGAGATTGTAACTGCCCTCGATTGGCGGGAAAAAACAGGCTGGGAGGCAAGATTAGAGAGCAACTATATCAGAAGGTACTTTTTTAACGGTTCTCTTTTAGCCCGTTATCAGCACAGGATCGATTCTCCCTCCGCCACCAGGCAGGAATGGTATCTCCGGGCAAGACACCGCAACGATTTTATCGATCGTTCAACCCTCGATGCTAATCTGGAATTCATGAGCAGCAGAACCGTCTGGGAAAGCTCGGAGATCATAGATGAAAGATTGTCGGAACGGGTAACATCCTCGGTAGCTTACCGCAGACCTTTCGCTTCCACAACGCTCAGTTCCGGGGCAACCTATAGCGAGAATCTGACTGAGAAGACAAAACAGATAGTTCTCCCTTCCATGTCTTTCTCTCTCCCCTCCAAACCGGTGTACGAACTCTTTACCAGCAAAACCAGGGCGGCAGATGCCTGGTGGACTAACTTTAATTACTCCTATTCCTTCCGAGCAACGCATACCGGAAGTATAACAGATCCTGCCCCGAGTCTCGCGGATATACTTTACAAAAACAGCCGTGACCCTGACGGAAATTACATCAACCGGCATAATGCCGGGATCAGACATTCGGTAGGTTTGTCCTATAATAGAACTTTAGCCGGATGGCTCAATTTCAGTCAATCACTCAGCGGCAACGAAGTCTGGTTTGACCGTGATATAAATAGTAAAACTCTGGTCAGAGGACATGATTACGGAACCAATACCCGCATCTCTGCCTCGCTCTTTGGGATCGGATCATACCCTCAGACAAAAATCAGGGCAGTGCGGCATGTACTGAGCCCTTCCGTGGCTTTCAGTTATTCGCCTGACTTTCAGCATAATGACCGTTTTTACCGTTTCGGAGGGATAGGTTTAAATACCGGACCGAGACGGCAAAATATCAATCTTGGACTTGATAACAGATGGTCACTCAAGTATTTTGATGCCAAGACAAACAAGGAGCAGGCTCTTAATGATATCTTTACTTTGAGTTCCAGTGTTTCATATGATCTGGAGAAAGAAGAAAAACAATTCTCCGATATTTCGCATACCGCCGGATTCAGACCTCAGCAGGTGACGCTTCCCGGAATTGGTTTCAGATTATCCACTTCCGGATCAGCCCGGCAGGACGCGTATGACTTCCATCTCCTGAACTGGAGAGTTTCCAATTCCCTTAATATTTCCGGTGAAACAGAGTACTATAACTACTTCCCCCAGGAAAAAAATGTCTTTTTCAGCGGCAGCTCTTTCCAGCCGGAGACCAACGAAGAAGACATTTCTCTTGATAGTTTACAGGAAACGGAACGTGATGTGACCCGGCTGAGTCATAAATATCCCTGGGATATCACTTTCAACCACGAATATTCCCGTACCGTTTCAACCGGAGTTTATTCCAGCAGCCTGCGCTCATCGCTCTCCTTGAGATTGACCTATAACTGGTCGATAAATTACAACAACTATATTGATCTCCAGAAGAATGATCTCATCTCTCAATCCCTTTCCATTAGCCGGGATATGATCTGCTGGAAGCTTCTCTTTACCTGGTCAAAACAGGGTGACTACTGGAACTACCGGATACAGTTCTACAACATAAAACTTCCCGACGCACTGCGGCTCAGACGTAGTGATTACAGGAGAGGGTGATTTGGATAAGAGAGTGGAATCCGGGATAAAACCTGCCCGGCAAGATCTGCCGGGTGCTGTCTTTCTTGACAGAGACGGGACGGTGAATCAGGATAAGGGTTATATCAATCATCCTGACGATTTCAATATCTACCCCTTTGCCGGTAAAGCGATCAAGCTGCTTAATGACCTCGGTTTTTATGTTTTCATCGTTACCAATCAGTCCGGAGTAGCCAGAGGATTTTATGATTTCAATGATCTGGAGAAGATTCACAGCAAGATGATAACTCAACTGGCAGCAGAAGGAGCAAAGATCGACCGGATCTATCTCTCACCCTACTTCAAGGAAGGAATTGTCGAACCTTATAATATTGCCCATAATGACCGTAAACCTAATACGGGACTCTTTCTCAAGGCTCAAAAGGATTTCTCCTTTTCCCCCAGGAAATCTTACATGATAGGCGACAGATATTCAGATATCGAATTCGGGAAAAGAGCAGGACTAACCTCTATTCTGGTCCTTACCGGTGACGGAGAAAAGGAATTTTTGAATAACCGGTCTCTCTGGCAATATCAACCTGATTATATTGTCAAAGACCTCTGGGCGGCAGCAAAATTTATCGGGAAAATTGCCAATATCTGATAAACCCAAATAATGCAGTAGAACTACAACGAGCGGAAAAAAGGTTGCATATTTACTTATCCAATAATGAATTGACTTGCTCTACGCACAAGAAAACATTAAGGAGAGAAATATGCAACCAACGAACAG
>Ga0334883_1001320_pt1 | contig 37400 bp, 26 predicted proteins | sample GraSluR1_MG_6_FD_207230 | JGI IMG/M metagenome (GOLD analysis project Ga0334883, IMG submission 207230) | Sludge microbial communities from methane-producing bioreactor in Wageningen University, Netherlands - Granular Sludge_09_05-R1 | ecosystem: Engineered > Bioreactor > Anaerobic >...
ATACCAAAAATATCAATATAAATGACAATATTTTATTAACAATTTATCAACAATGTCCTGTCGTTTGTATTTGGGCTGTTTATCATTATGGTGGGTAACTCCTTTATAACCTTTCCAAAAGTAAACTTACTTGTGAAAATTTAGCGTATAAGCTTACCTTTGGCTTGGTTTTATTTCCAAAATTATAAATTATTTTTAAAGCTCATCAAACGGCGACCTGATATTTTTTAAACTTTTTGTTGATACGTGGGTATAAATCTCAGTCGTCTTGCTGCTCTTATGGCCTAAAAGCTCCTGTATGAATCGTAAATCAGTGCCCGATTCCAATAAATGGGTCGCATAGCTATGCCTTAACCAATGCAATGTTACCGGTTTATGTATCCCCGCTTTTATACACGAATTTTTCAAAACTTTAGCCAAACTGGCTTCCGAATATGGCTCGCCTGATATTTGCCCCTCAAATAACCAGTCTTTTGGTTTGTACATTTCAATGTAAGTTGATAGCATAGCAATAATACTTTTCGATAAAGGAATCACCCGGTCTTTCTTTCCCTTTGAGTTCAAAATATACAGCACCTCCCGATTCGAATCAACTGCAGTTACTTTTAAATTAAGCAATTCGCTCCTGCGCAATCCACAGGCATATATCAAACTTAGCATGGTACGGTGCTTAACGTTCGTCGAACTTGTCAATATCGCCTTTACTTCTTGTTTGCTCAACACATTGGGCAATTTGTATTCACGCCGTGGACGCTCAAATTTTTCTACATCAATTCGACTTTTTAAAACCTCCCTGAAAAACAGCTTGCACCCATTTACCACCTGATTCTGATAAGAATAGCTATACTCGTTGGGTATTATAAAATCATTGACAAATAAAACCATATCATTTACCTCTATCTCTTCTGCTTGTTTGGGATAAATATATTTTAAAAACACCCGAACAGAATCACAATACGTTTCCACCGTTGAATCGCTGTACCTTTTGTGATTCATCCAATTACGCAACAAGCTTATGTACTGTTCTATTTTCTGCAAACTTTCTGGTTCTATTTCTTTTGATTTTAAATTAATCGCCTCAATGTTCTCTTTTTTAATGCGTACCGGCCAATGGGTATCTTCTTCAATGCTGTATGCCCGGCTTGCAAAATATGCCGTAACCATCTCATGATTTTCGTCACTATGAGGCATTTCCCAATAAAAACCTTCGGGCTTCCAATAACAATACTTTATACTCCTGAAAAACCGAATGTCGTTTTCGTTTTTTGGACATTTTACCCGTATATTCTTATAATTGATTAAAATACGAACTTGGGTTCGCATCGAAAGATCATGTGAATAAAACGCCAAATCATTGTCCTTCGTTTTGCTTTCAGCTTCATTTTCAGGCCTGTTTCCGACAAGGGGCAGATTAATTTCCGGAAAGAGTGACGTAAATTGATCGCGCGATGTTGCAGCATCGGGAATCAGCCAAGCCCTATGCGTACGGCTCCAGGCTGCTCCCGAAATTTGCCTGATTTTGTCGGAAATACGCTCGTCATAAGCAAATTCCAGCTTGATTTTGTCTTCGCCGCGATGCTTAATTTTACTCGTCTTTATCATATGTCTGCTGAGTTGTTGCTGCGACACTATTACTAATTAACAATAACAATTATTCATTTAGCTATGCCCATAGCGGTCTTTCAATCAACTGATTGATGTATTTATAATATCTTTTTCTCTCTACCTTGTGCCGAAGCAATTTGCCCGATTTTTTTTGCATGGCATCGCTACACTCAAAATCGAGTCGAAGCCTGAGTTCACCTTTATGTACTACAATATCGCTTGTCATTTTTATATTTTACCTGTTCCCATAATATGTATAACAACTTGTATACAAAACCTGCCATTGCTTAAAGCTTTGGCATAACTCCGTCTCTTTAGCAAGTGTATAATTCTCTGCTAATCAATGAGATGCTGCTGGGGTTTGCGACTGTTTCCATACAACTTATGTTGAATCAAAACTATCGAATTAAAAAATTAAATCCAACAAAAAATTGTAGAAAGTGTAAAATAATTGACATATTTTTTAATTTTATCGCTTAATTATTGCAGTTTTCTTGAAAATTGCTGTAAAACAAAGTCGGAAACTATGAATATCGAAAAGCAATGGTATGTACTTCGACTAAAACCCCTGACCGAATTCAGGGTTCATAATGCTATTGCCGAAACAGGTGCTGAAGTGTATTTGCCGCTTATCGAAAAAACACGCGTGTGCAATAAAAAATCGAGCCTTGTAACACGGCCTCTTATTACCGGATATATATTTGTGTATTGTAGTTGTGCCGAGCTCGAAAGATATCGCTATTTCAGGGGAGTGCTGGCTCCATTGTGTTTCGCGAAAAAATATATGTATCTTACCGACTCCGAAATAAACATTCTGAAAATAGCAAGCCAGAACCGGTCTGTTGAAATTACTGCCAAACCGTTATGCACCGGCCAAAAGGTTAATATTGTTTCGGGTCCCTTTGCAGGATATTCAGGCGAAGTGTACAAGCTTGGGCACAATGCCGCCGTGTATGTGCATGTGGGTTTGCCCGGAATCTGGCTCAAACTGAAAGTTCCCCGTAATATGCTAAGCAGTATTTCACCATAACTTGTGCTGTACTGCTGCGAAAATACTACAAGTCTTGTTTCTCATTGTTTTATTAATTACATTCGTAGCATAAAACTAATTGTCATGAAAAAAGTCTTAGCGATGCAGTGTCTGGTTTTGCTTGCCTTTATAGGAATGGCACAGCCCCACACCGGAAACATTACCATTTTGCACTCCAACGACTTGCATAGCCGTCTGTGTGGTTTTGCTCCCGAAAACGAATATTCTCCCTTAAGCGTGAACGACGATTTTACCTTGGGCGGTTTTTCGCGTATTGCCAGCCTTATTGCCACCGAGAAAAGTATAAAAGGCGACGAATTGCTGGTGCTCGATGCCGGCGATTTCCTTATGGGAAGTTTCTTTCATACCGACGAAGCAGAGTCGGGCTTTCAGCTGAGGCTGATGAAGCGCATGGGCTACGATGTGCTGGCCATAGGTAATCACGAGTTCGACTATGGTCCTGGCACACTGGCACGCATCATCAACAATGCACGCTTACGGGGCGAAATACCTCTGCTTACCTGTGCCAATCTTTCGTTCGACGATCGCCAGCAGGAATCGGCCGATTTAAAAAAACTCTACGACAATGGCACTATTGCACCCTACCATATCGTTACACGAGCAGGTATGCGCATTGGTATTTTTGGAATTTTAGGCTACGATGCCTATGATGTAGCCCCAAAACTGAAACCCGTAGTGTTCCTTGATCCGGTGAAAACGGCCAAACGCACATCAAAACATCTGAAAGCAGTTGAAAAGGTCGATCTGGTTATTTGCCTTTCGCATAGCGGCCTTACCTACACCAAAGTGAACAAACTCGCCGGCGAAGAAGTGAAACTGGCCGAAAATTGCCCTTATATCGACCTGATAATAAGCGGCCATTCGCACACCCTGCTTATTCAGCCCATGTGGATAAACGATATCATGATAGTGCAGGCAGGTGCCTACGGAACCAACATAGGTAAACTCGAATTGTCGGTTACCGACGGACGTATTGTGAACTCTAAATACAGAATCATTCAGGTGAACGACGAAATATTCGGCGACAACCAAATACAACGCGAAATAGAAAAACAAAAAGACGCCATCAACAAAAACCTGTTACATCCTTTAGGTTTCGACTTCAATCGTAAGATTGTAAAAACCGATTTCGACCTGGTGTGCGACGAAGTTGGCGACCCCGAAGGCAGTAATCTGGGGCCACTGATTGCCGATGCCATTTATTACTATGTGAACAAATATGAACCCGAAGGCACCGATGTTGCCATGATAGCTGCCGGAATGATTCGCGACAAAATAAAGCAGGGAAAACGTGGTTTTCAAACTGTATCCGATATTTTTAACATCGTGTCGCTGGGCGAAGGCAACAACGGTATTCCCGGATATCCCTTGGCAAAGGTATATGTTACCGGCAAAGAATTAAAAAATGTGCTCGAGGTATTGCTTATTGCCCCGTCGAGCAGCACTGCCAACTACTGTTATTTCTCCGGCGTAAAAATCTATTACAACCCCGAAAAGGGCATGCTGCGGAAAATCCAACGCATCGAAATTAATGGAACCGAAGTAGATTGCAGTAAATACAACACACAACTCTATGGCCTGGTTGCCAATTCGTATATGCTCGAGTTTGTGGGTATTATCAAAAAAATGACATTCGGATTGGTAAGTGTGTTCCCCAAACATGCCAATGGCGACCGAATTGTCGACATGAAAAATGCAATAATCGACTTCGATAAAGAAACCGAAGGCATACAAGAAGGCAAAGAATGGTTTGCCCTGATAGAGTTCTTCGAGAGTTTCGACGATTGCGACAGCGATATGATCCCCGACATACCATACGAGTACGCCGAACCTCGCTCGTGCCTGATACCTGTTGGCAATTCGGCAAACCGAAAAACCGATTAAGCCTGTTGCAAGCTTACAATAATTCACTATTTTTACCAACCTTATGAATGAATATCCGCGCACATACCAAGAATTGATGCAAATGATTGAGGCAAGGCCTGTAGAAGCCGGACGCCTCTACTTTCTCGATGCTTCGGTGTTGTTGCGCGATACGCAGGCACCCCGTAATCTGGCGCGTTTTCTGTCGGCTATTGCCAATGGCGGAGAGGCGGTGGTGTTTTGCGGTGTAGCTGTTGCAAGGGGGCGGGCCAAGGCTTTGCAACCACTAAAGCCTATTGCCGACCTGAATTGGTTTATTCACGAAATACAGTCATTTGTAAGTCCGCCGTTTAAGGGTTTCGAATGCAACTGCATACAGCTACTTGATGGGAATATAGTGCTGCGATTCGATATTGCTGTTGCCAATAACCAACCCCACATGTTTGCCGACAGTCGCTTTTATAAATACTACCGCCGACGTTGCGAAATGTTGACTGAGGCCGAACTGCGAATGTTGTACAAAGCATCGGCATCGCCCGAGCTCGACTTTGTGGGTATATACAACACCAACGGATTACCTGTGCTGGCCGACGGCTCAGTAAAAACCATTAGTTTTTATCCGAAACTACTCATTCAGAACAGGGGAGGAGCGATTGAAAAAGATTATAAAATAGAAGTACTGCTGCCTACTGTGCTGCACGATATCGAATTCTATCCGCTTCAGGCCAAACTGGTGAGGCACGAGGGAATTTACTCGGTTTTTAGTGTGGCAGGTAATCATGCCCTCTATCAGGATGAAGTGGCACAACCTCTCGAAATTAAAATACTGGTCGATACCGAAAATTTTGATGTGTTCAGCCGCGAAATGCTCACCATACGCATTTACTACTCAAGCGGTGTGCAAACACGCAGTTTGAAACTTTCGGATACGCTTACCTACAACGGCCGCATTTTGCAAAAAAACGATTTTGTCGGTAAAAAACCACTCCGGCAAAACAGCCTTTTCTCCGAATAATAGTTCCCTCCGGATATCGAGCGATGCACCGAGTGAAACCGAGGTGTGATTCGCTCCTTAGAGCGAATTGTATCGAGAAGCCCGTAGTGAACCGCATTTCTGAAATATTGTAATTCCCCGGTCTTTAAAATGCAGCCAGCTTTGGTTGCTGAGGCACTCGAAGTACCACGCTGGCTGCATAACATACTACGAAAACTCATCTCAGAAACACTATCATTCCACGGTCACCTCGGTACGTTCTCCTATCGTCGAACATATCTCGACATGCTCGATACATCGCTCGGTGTCCGGAGGCTATCGGACTTCGAGCGGTGCACCGAGTGAAATCGAGGTGTGCTCAGCTCCGCTGAGTGTATCGAGAAGCCCGTAGTGAACCGCATTTCTGAAATATTGTAATTCCCCGGTCTTTAAAATGCAGCCAGCTTTGGTTGCTGAGGCACTCGAAGTACCACGCTGGCTGCATAACATACTACGAAAACTCATCTCTGAAACATTATCATTCCACGGTCACCTCGGTACGTTCTCCTATCGTCGAACACTCGGTGTCCGTAGTGTAACGCTTATTGTTTTACCATCTTTCTCACCAACATATTGCCGTTATTGTCCTCAAAAATCAGCAAATAGAATCCTGTGGGCAAATGACCGGTTTGTATTTGTCCTAAAATATTTTCGGTTTTAAAAATCCTTTTCCCTGTGATATCGGTGATAGTCAGCCTACTTGCCGATTCAAATTCTTCAATATGAATAACATCATCGAAAGGATTCGGGAACACTTTTACTCGTGCCATCGATTGGGTGGTAACCGAAGAATTGTCGATAAAATTGGCCGTTAAACTCAAATTATTTTCAGGCATAGTAAAGCTATACTCGGCATCAGTGGCAAACACATTGCCGCCTCCATCTGTCCAGTTTACAAAAGCAAATCCTTCAGCAGGAACGGCAGCAATGCTTGTAGTCTCGCCTGCTGCAAACATGCCTGCCCCTTGTGCCTCGCCACCCGAAACGGGATTGGAACTAAGGCTAAGTTGATACATTTGTGTTCCCGAGGAAACAAAATGTGCGGTAAGATACACGTGGTTGGCAGGCATTACAAAACTATATTCAGTATTGGTGCTTACCACAACACCATCTTGACGCCAGCTCTGGAATGTGTAATCAAGAAACGGGTCAGCACCTACGGTTACTTCTTCGCCAACCGAATAATCCCAGTTACCCCATACATAACCTGTGTTTTCGGGAACTACTTCAATATATACCTGATAAAACTCAACAAGCACTGTAAGATAAAACAATTTCGATACGCCTGTGTTGAACTCAATTTCGATAATTACATTGTCAACATACAGGTCTTTTTCATTATTTAAACTCTTTGCACCTCCGGCATATAAGTCGATACGCAGCAACGAAGTGAGTCCGTCGATAGGTATTACTTCATAATAAGGATATTCAAAAACATCAACTACACTACCATCGATGAACCAAATGAAAAGGTTTTCGACCGAACTCGCATCATTCCACGTAATTGTGATATCAAGGTATTGCGGTATTTCGTCCTCGTAGTAGCTGGCCGATTGCGGATCGATTTCAGGGTTTGCAGATCCTGTTTCTATTGCAGTTATAGTGAGTGTAGCCTGATTGTCGTCGTCGAAAACAACAACTATTTCAACTTCATCGTTTACGGCCTGCAACACGGTGCTTAAATACGATGATTCAATGAATAACCACGAATCTTGTATGCGAAATTGCACGTCTTCTTCGAGAAGTACCCCATTGCCGCTTACCTGGCTTATACTTGTTGCCGAGTTGTAAACAATGTAAGTGAATACATCTTCCTGATTGCTTAAATCGAACTCCTGTGTTTCGGGGGTAATGAATGGAAAGTCCGAGTATATAATTTCGATACCGAAGTATGATGTGTATTCACCACCAAACTCCGTATAGAAACTAAGATAATCGCCCGGATTCGGATTCATCGATTCAATGAATTCCTGAGTTATTATCAGCAAATCGCCGCTAATCACGTAATCGGTACTTTCATTCAACTGCATTTCGAAGTATTCTTCATCTTCATAAAAGTAAAATACCTTTTCTATACTTGTTTCATCTCCCCAATAAATGTTGAAAGCCATGTCGTTCGGTTCGAGAATACTGTATGTAAGATAATAGGGAAAAATATATGCAAAGTCGAAATATCCCATTCCGGTGGTGAAACTCATCATAAACGGATTGTTCATTGATAATCCGGGATTTGAAGCATCTTCAACAGCCCATGGAGGTACATTCAAATTGTAGGTCTCCATAGTATTCAACGGTAGATTTGGCTCAATAACCAGTGTATTGCCATCTTCTATAGTAATACTGGCAATGCCCCATGGATTGCCAAAATTATCAATGAGACTAATATCTCCAAATCCGTTGTTACTGCTTCCTTCCATTATATTGCGGTCGAAATACAGATATAAACTGGTATTAATGTCAACCCAAGTATCGCCATTTGTTGGGCTCGAGTATAATACTTCGGGAAACTCGCCCAGAAAAACAGCGGTAACATACACATCTTCCGAGCCCATGATAAACTCATAAGGATTATCGGTGATTTCAACATCGTCGCCAACAATCCATTTCACAAAATCGTAACCTTCGTTGGCAACTGCCAGTAGCGAAACTTCTTCGCCCGGCCCGTATTCCCCACTTCCTTGCACCCATCCACCATTCCATGGAAAATAATCGGCATTTACATAATAGTATTCTTCCCACATGTTCAGAAAAATATAGGCTGGCCCACCCGCATCAAAATTCACTGTAACCGTTGCATAAAAATTATCGATAGCTTTGGCCTGTGAACTTTTTTCTCCACCAAAATATATTCGCAGTTGCGATGTTTGGGCATTGATTGGCGTAATTTCATAGGCCGGATAATCGAACTCTTCGGGATAACCGTCTTCTATATAGCCAACCGTCATGTTTTCAACACTACCGGCATCATTCCAGGTAATTATTGCATCAAAATACTCGGGAGCATTGTTCATGTCGATGTCGAAACTGTTTGGGTTAATCTGTGCTTTTACAACTCCCGTCTGTATGGCATTCACAGTGAATGTGCGAGTGATTTCACCCTCGAAATTAACCAGAAATTCGGCCGATTGCCCCGATGCTGTTAAAATACCTGCAAGGTATGAGGCATGAATAAAGAGCCGGTTGCCTATAATCGAATACTGACTTGGCTGCAACTGATTGCCCTGATAGCTAAGCGAAACAATTTGGTATTGATCGAGAAGGGCTACACTCGTAAAAACCGGTTCAATATTGCTAATGTCGAAACTTTTTTCGGTGGGATACAAATACGGATAAAAAGTGTAGGTTACATGAATGCCGAAATGTACCAGAATAGTTTCGTCGAAAACTGCATCAAACATCATATATTGACCCGGATTTGGATCGAGCCCCTCTATAAACGATTGCGTAATAATGAGGTAATCGTCGCTCAATTCATAGTCGGTTAAAGGGTTCAGATACAGGGTTTGCATTTCTTCTGATTCTTCATCCCAGTAATAATAGTTAATGCCTGTAATAGCCGAAGGCCCGTTGTATTCAACGTAGAAGCTTACATTTTCGGGTTCCGAAATACTAAACGATTGCTCTTGTGGCCATATGCCCTGCGAAAACATTGGATTGGCAAAGCTTAGGAACAAGCCGGTGACAACAAGTAGCGTCAGTGCCCGAGCGATTTTTTTTAATACAGTTTTCATAATATTCAGTGTTTAAGGTTGACATCGGTTTTTATAACAGGTAAATATAACGAATATCTCGTATCGATTTGATATTTTTATGAAATATTTAAGTATTTTCACCCAATGTTTTCAACAGTATTTGTGAATTGTTATGAGTGATAATCAAAACAGTGTTCAAGCCGGTGAACGCATTGCAATGCTTCGTAAATTGCTTAATCGGCACAATTATTTGTATTATGTGAAATCGGCTCCCGAGATTAGCGACTACGAGTACGATATGTTGATGAATGAGCTTATGCAGTTGGAGCTAAGCTACCCTGAATATTACGACCCTAATAGCCCGTCGAAGCGTGTTGGCAGCGATATTTCGAACAAATTTCATCAAATACGGCACACTTACCCCATGCTTTCGCTCGGAAATACCTACAACAGGGGTGAACTCGAAGCATTTCATCAAAGGGTACTGAAAAATCTTACCGAGTTGCCCGAGTATGTGTGCGAACTGAAGTACGATGGCGTTTCGGTAAGCCTTAGGTATCTCAACGGAGCATTGCAATATGCAGTTACGCGGGGCGACGGTGTGCATGGCGATGATATTACCGAAAATGTGAAAACTATCAGAAGTATTCCGCTTCAACTCATGGGCAACGATTATCCTGAGGACTTTGAAATTCGTGGCGAAATTTTTATGTCGCGTCCTGTGTTCTTCGCATTGAATAAGCAGCGCGAATCAATGGGCGAACAGCCTTTTGCCAACCCACGCAATGCGGCCTCGGGCACAATCAAACTGCAACAATCGGCCGAAGTGGCTGCGCGCAAACTCGACTGCTTTTTGTATTATATTCAGGGAGAGGATCTGTCGTTTCCCGATCATTTTACAGCACTTAAAAAAGCACGCGAATGGGGCTTCAAAATCCCCGATTATATTGTGAAATGCAGTAGCGTTTCCGATATATTCGACTTTATCGATTATTGGGATAAGCAACGCAGCCGACTAGCTTTCGATATCGATGGCATTGTAATTAAGGTGAATTCGTTTGCCCATCAGCAACAGCTGGGATATACTGCAAAAACACCCCGATGGGCTATCTCATACAAGTTCAAAGCCGAAGAAGCCACCACCGAACTGCTGAGTATCGACTATCAGGTGGGGCGCACCGGGGCCATCACTCCGGTTGCCAATCTGCATCCTGTGCTACTGGCCGGAACCGTAGTAAAAAGGGCCTCGCTGCACAATGCCGACCAAATGGCCTTACTCGATATTCGCATTGGCGATACCGTGATTGTTGAAAAAGGAGGGGAGATAATTCCGAAAATTGTGGCTGTTGCCCAACGGGGTAATGCCAGCGAACCTGTACGTTTTATTCACCTGTGCCCCGAATGCCATACACCACTGGTGCGTAACGAAGGCGAAGCCAAACACTATTGCCCCAACGACGATGCTTGCCCACCGCAGATTACCGGGAAAATAATTCATTTCATCAGTCGCAAAGCCCTCGATATCGACTCGATGGGTGAAGAAACCGTGGAATTGTTTTTTAGGCATGGTCTCATTAAGAATGTAGCCGACCTATACACCATTTCTAAAGATGACATTCTGCCATTGGAACGGTTTGCCGAAAAATCGGCAGCCAATATTATCGAAAGCATCGAAAAATCGCTCGAAGTGCCTTTTCACAGGCTCTTGTTCGGTTTAAGCATCAGATATGTGGGAGAAACCGTTGCAAAAAAACTGGCTGCTGCTTTTGGCAATATCGACGCTTTGATGCAAGCGAGCCGCGAGCAACTGGTAGCTACCGACGAAATAGGCGAAAAAATTGCCGAAAGCATTATCGAGTATTTCTCCAATCCGTTGCATATCGAAATTATTCAGCGATTGAAATCCTATGGCTTGCAAATGCAGGAACAAAAAAGCGAAAAATTGTCCAACACGCTGTCGGGCAAAAGCTTTGTGATTTCGGGTGTGTTCAGCAGGCACTCGCGCGACCAATATAAACAAATGATTGAGGCGCATGGAGGCAAAAACTCAGGAAGCATCTCGGCAAAAACCGATTATGTGCTCGCCGGCGATAACATGGGGCCCTCAAAACTCGAAAAAGCGCAAAAACTCGGGGTGAAAATCATCGACGAAAACACTTTTCTGTCGATGATCGATGAAAACTAAAGCATCGAGAAGCTTGCTATGTTTTCAACTTCTATGAACATTAGATGTGGTTGAACTGTTTTAAAATAAATCTGTAATCTCGTTATTATGAAACTGAGATATTCTCTTTTAGTATTGCTACTTGTATTTCCATTGCTGATAGAAGCGCATCCGGCTAAAAAGGTAAAACTGAAATATGCCGAAGGTAAATTGTTCATAGAGGTGATGCATCCGGTAAACAATGCCGAAAATCACTATATAAGCAACATTACGGTGTATGTCGACGGGGTAGAGGTGAAAACCATCGAACCCAAACGGCAAAGCTCGAAAGAAAGCGAAATTGTAGAATTGCTAATCCCCGAAATTCAGCAGGGTAGCAAGGTAGTGGTAAAAACAACCTGTAATAAATTAGGAAACAAAAAGGCGAAAATTGTAGTACGCTGATTTGTGGAACATACCCATTCAATTGTGCTTGGTTATAATAATAATGAATTGGCTGCGTTGTAAGCTAATAAACCAATGATGCAGCCACAAGCATGAAACAGCAAATAATCGACAATTTGGCCAATGCCGAAATGCTCGAAAAACTCTATCGTAGCAACAAACAGTCGTTCGCAAAGGCTTTTTCGGAACTTACGGCATCTTACGATTCAGAGCTTATCAGGTTCTGGAAAATAAGACTCGCAGAGAATAAAACCCCTTTAGTTGTATCAACAAAAATTGTTGATGTGGTGGTGCTTATTGCAATTTGTTTGATTACAGGTTTTTTGGTAAAAATACCCAATGTTTTTCCCGAAATTGGTTTTGAGAGGTTTTATACGCGCAATCTGGCTGTTATTCTTTTCAACGGATTGGTAATGTATAGCCTTTTTAGGCTTGGTGCTAAGGCCGTAAAGGCAGCCATAGTTTATGTTGTGGCACTCGTCGCCATGTTGTTGTATTTGAATGTAATCCCCAACGAAACAGGGCATTCGTCCGATTTAGCACTGATGCATGCCCCGCTGTTGATGTGGTGCATCTGGGGTGTTGTTTTTACATTGCATAATTTCAGAAACCCGTCGGAGCGTATGGAGTTTATCCGCTTCAACGGCGAGTTGGTAATTATGACAGTTTTAATACTATTGGCCGGTGGATTGCTCACTGCGCTAACTTTGGGCTTGTTCACCGCCATCAACATCGATATTTCGACTTTTTATTTCGACTATATTGCGATTTTTGGATTGGTGGGAGCACCGGTGGTTGCCGCTTATCTTACCCACTCTTACGGTAATATTACAGGTAAAATTGCTCCGGTTATAGCCAAGGTGTTTACGCCGCTGGTGTTGATAACTCTGTTGGTATATCTTGTTTCGATGCTTGTGGGTGGCTCGGCCGTAATGCACGACCGCGAACTGCTTATTGTGTTCAATGTGATGCTGCTGGCAGTAATGGCCATTGTGGTGTTTAGCCTGTCGGAACTCGACCGCAAACAGCAGCACAACATTCACACGCTTATTCTATTGTTGCTCACTGTTTCGGCACTCATCATCAATGCCGTGGCTCTGGTAGCCATCGTGTCGCGTTTGTTTCAGGGCATTACCCCAAACCGCAGCGTGCTTGCCGTTTCGAACCTGCTCATATTTGTGCACCTGTTTCTGATATCGATAGGTTTACTGCGTTCCTACTTCAGGGGCGAAAGTGTTGACTCCATTGCCCGCATCACAGGTCGATATTTAGGTGTATATGCCGTTTGGACTTTTGTGGTCGTCTTTCTGGTTCCTGTGCTGTTTTCGTTTCGGTAAACAGTTGTTGTCAGGCTCCGGTTACTACCTGCCCGGTGCTGTAATCGAGTTCAGAGCCCATCAGGCTGTGAGGGATTGAATAAATAAGCAGCAACACAATGGCAGCTATAAGAGCCCAGTAGGGTCGGGGCTTCTTTAAGTTGGCAATTACAGCAGCAGCATAAACCAAAAAAATAATGAGTGTTTTGTTGTCGGTTAAATCATAACCGAACGGAAAACCTGTCCAAAAATGCCCGAAAGCGTATTTCTGAATAATTGGCCCCAGTATCAATCCACCCACAAGCAACAAAACAAAACTGATGTTCATATACCTGCGGTATTTGTTGTTTCGGGTTATCACAAGCAATCCGGTAAGATTCGAGAAGAACATGGCCAGAAACATAACCAATATGTGAGGAATCATAAAACCGGCCGGTACATCTCCCTTAAAACGCATAATTACCGGTTCCGATTTAGCTATTTGTATGGTTTTTTCATTATGATTCAACTCTAAATAATATTGCAGCTTGCCTGCAGCCGGCTGCACCGGCAGTGCTGCGGTAAGTGTGTTCTTTTCTTTCACAAAGCCTGCTTGTTGCCATTCTGAATTGGTTGGGTAGGGGCGGTAAAACACAGTTCCCGAAAGTCCATCAGGGGCATCTTTCAATTCAATAAAGCAATCGCGAGTGAGGGTATGACTCCGCTTCAACGAAAACTTATAATTTTGGCCGTTTAGTTCAATACTGTACTTCTTAGGATAGGTAGGGCCTGTGCTGCGTTGATAAAAAGCTGCCAGCAGTGTGATAATTGCCGATAATATCCAAACCAATGCCCATCTGAATTTAGAACTTGTCATACTATAACTGAATTAGTAAAACCATGTTGTTGCTGTTTCTAATGATATCAACCGTAATTGTGGCTCCGGGTTCAATTCTGCTTAACCGAAACATATATTCGTAAATATCGCTTACAGGCATTCCGCCAATGGCAACAATTATATCGCCGCTTTTCATCCCTGCCAGGTAAGCCGGTTTTCCGGGGCTTACGGCCTGAACACGCAGTCCCTGTATGTCGGTAGCCGTGATATCGGGCATAATCCCAAAACTAACTTTCCCCCTTCCGTGTCGGGTTTCCGAAGCCTGACGGGGACCTGCTTCGGTAAAATGCATTTCGTAATTATTGCTCGCTATCAGCCTAACAACACCATAAACGTATTCCAATATCTGCTGCATCCCCGGGTAATTAATTTTTTGCTCACTATCATCGGGAGTATGATAATCGGGGTGTGCACCGGTGGAGAAATACATTACAGGGATTCCTGCGGCGTAAAAAGCTGCATGATCAGACGGACCGTAACCCTCGCTTTGATGATGAACTACAAGATTCGAATATAACACTGCATCGTTTAATAGTTTTTCCATGTCGGCTGCTGTACCTGTCCCTCCGGCAACTATTTTTTTGTCGCTCTGTAAGCGACCAATCATGTCAAGGTTTATCATAGCTACTACCGAATCGATTGGTACAGGCATGTTTTCTACCACAAATTTAGAGCCCAGCAAACCGCGTTCTTCGGCACCAAAAGCAATAAAAATAAAATTCAAAGAGTCGCATAATTCACTCTTGCTGATTGCTGAAGCCAGCAACAGCATTCCGGCAACACCCGAAGCATTGTCGTCGGCACCATAGTGTATGGCGAGTTCTTCGGGTGTTCGGCTGCTGCTGCCATATCCTCCCAAACCCAAATGATCGTAATGCGCACCAATAATAAGATATCGGTTTGAGCGATTGTTGATAATTGCACCCATGATGTTACAGGTATTCCTGAAAACGGGTTCTATTTTGCATGCAGCCTCAAAAACAATATCGGTGATTACACCGATTGTGTCGTTAGACACATCAGGTATTTTTTTATTATTTGCTGCTGCTTCTACATAGTTGTTTAAAATGTATTGTGCAGCATCGCGTGTTACATACAGCACCGGAAGTGCAGTTTGCAAGCTCGTTATGGTATCGGGTTCAAAAAAGTCGCAAACAAAAATAACACCTGATGCCCCCCTGTCGAGCATTTCGAAAACCAAATCGCGGTGGGCAGCAGGGGTGCTTATATTGCTGGTTTTTTGCTTGGTACTGTTGGGTATTAACATTACCCACTTTTCTTTTAATTCGCTCTTGTCGAATAGGCCTCTGTCGTTTTTTGTTCCGTAGGGGCATATTACAATTGGAGCCTCAGCCTTGGCTGTGGCCGAAAAGGCAGCCGGTAAAAAATGGTTGTGCAATTCAAGCCTGCTATCCGACACACGAGCATAACTGCCTTCTCCCACAAGGTTGTAAGCCCTGAACATAAATTCTTGTTGCCCGAATGGATGCTGTGTTTGCAACCCAATCGATGCAAATTCTTCGAGTAGATACAATGTAGATAAACTATCGCCTTTGGTTCCGGGCGCACGACCCTGCAATAAGTCGGAACTGAGTATCTGAACATGCAATTTGAGCATGTCGTGATCAAAATATTCAATCGGCTGTGTGATAGATTGGGCCTGAGTAAATATGCCGATAAGCAAAAACAGAGCCGCGATCAATGCCCGAAATTTGCAAAACCACCTCATAAACGGCAGTAAAAACAGGTATTTCGGTAAGTTTTTCGTCATGAATTTATGTGTTGTTTTTTCGGGCAAAAAAGTGCAATGGGTCACCCCAAACGCCGTAGGCAATTTCGTCGCCGGCATCGTTTATTTGTTTTTCGAGGCCTTTCAGGTATTCATCGGTTTCTTCTGGAATAGCCGGTTTTCCCTTGTATAAATTATAGTTGTCGTGATATTTTACCGGTGTGATATTGGGCATAATTATATTTGATCCTGCTTTTAATCCATTCTCACGTCCTTTGGGGTCGATGGTTTGCAATGCTGTGGTTGAAGCAATGTTGATGTCTTTCATGATGATGCGCAAGCAGGCAATCATTTTAAAACTGAGTTGCAGACGTTGCTGCAGCGAAGGCAATTTATCGCGGTGGGCATACAGTGGAGTGTCTTCGTGCTCGATGTATGGACCCATTCCACACATATCGATGTCGAAATCGCGCATAAAAATCAAATCATCAGCCAAATGTTCGATGGTTTGAAACGGTAGGCCAATCATAACACCGGTTCCGGTTTGATAGCCGCATTTTTGTAATAGTTTCAGCGTATCAATACGATTTTGGTAGCTGTGATTTGCATCGTTAGGGTGAATGTTGGCATATAATTCGGGCGTAGCGCTTTCTATACGCAGTAAATAACGGTGCACGCCCGCCTCGAACCATCGGCGAAATACCTCTTCGGTTTGCTCGCCACACGAAAGGGTAACGCCCAATGCCCCGTTGCCTATCTTTTTAATTTCGCGCAATAGCTTCTCTATACGATTGGTAAATGCAGGGGTGTTGAGTTCTCCCGATTGCAGCACCAGCGAACCCCATTGGCGATTGTGTGCATATCGGGCGCATTCTATAACTTCATCGTCGGTAACTGCATATCGTTTTACTTTTTTATTGTCGTGCCTTATGCCGCAATAATAGCAATTCTTCGAGCATATATTCGACAGTTCAACCAATCCTCTGAAGTACACCTTGTTCCCAATGTATTGCTGCTTCACTTCGTAGGCCTTTTTAAGCAGTAACTCGTAATTTTCGCCGGTGGCCGACAACATTTCGATGATGTGGTTACGGTTAAATACTTTTTTCTCGAGAAGGCTTTTGAATGGGGTCATGTGATATTTTGTTTATATGCCATCAGCGTGTTATGAAGCAAAGCTACTATGGTCATCAGTCCCACGCCACCGGGCACGGGTGTTATGTAACTGCAAAGGGGTGCTACATTGTCGAAATCTACATCGCCCACCAGTTTCCAACCCGACTTGGTTTTATCGCTGGGTATACGGGTGATGCCTACATCAATTACTACAGCACCTTTTTTTACCATATCGGCGGTGAGAAACAGTGGTTTTCCCATTGCAACAATAAGTATATCGGCTTGCAGGCAAATGTCTTTCAGGTTGTTAGTTTTACTGTGACACACGCTTACAGTGGCATTACCCGGGTAAGTATTACGGCTCATCAGCACACTGATAGGTTTCCCAACAATGTTGCTGCGACCAATTACCACGCAATGCTTTCCTTCTGTTTCTATTTGGTAGCGGCGCAGCAGTTCTATAATGCCGAAAGGCGTTGCCGAAACAAATGCAGGCATGCCAATCAGCAGTTTTCCGAGATTGATGGGGTGGAAGCCGTCGACATCTTTTGCGGGGTCGATAGTTTCAATAACCAGTTGTTCGTTGATGTGAGCGGGTAGGGGAAGCTGAACAATTAAACCATCTACCTTGCTATTGGTGTTTATTTCTTTTATTATGTTTAGTAATTCAGCCTCTGATGTGTTTTCTTCAAGTCTGATAACCTGTGAGCTGAATCCCACCCGGGCACACGATTTTTCTTTGTTACCCACGTAGGTTTCGCTGGCGCCATTGTTACCTACAATTATAGCTGTAAGGTGCGGAACCCTTTTGCCGGTTTCTGTAATTGCTTTTACTTCTGCTTCTATTTCGAGCAATACTTCTTCTGATATACTTCGTCCGTCGATAAGTTGCATAGCTTGTGTTTGTTTATCGTTTAGGCATTCGCCCCATCATTTTACTTGCTTTGTTTTTGTCGGTCATCACTTGCATCATGCGCCTTGTTTCGTCGAATTGTTTCAGTAGCCTGTTCACATCCTGAACGGTGGTTCCGCTTCCATCGGCAATGCGTTTGCGTCGGCTGCCGTTTATTATTTTCGGATTGTTGCGTTCTTCGGCAGTCATGCTGTGTATAATGGCTTCTATGCCCTTAAAGGCATTGTCGTCGATGTCCATCTTGCTTAATGCTTTACCCATTCCGGGTATCATGCCTGCAATGTCTTTAAAATTACCCATTTTCTTGATTTGCTGAATTTGCTTCAAAAAATCGTCGAAATTGAATTCGTTGCGGGCAATTTTCTTTTGCAGCTTACGCGATTCTTCAATGTCGAATTGTTCCTGTGCTTTTTCAACCAGGGTAACAATATCGCCCATGCCCAAAATACGTGTGGCCATACGTTCGGGGTGAAAAACGTCGATGGCGTCCATTTTTTCGCCGGTACCCACAAACTTGATGGGCTTATTCACCACACTGCGTATCGAAAGTGCAGCACCACCGCGTGTGTCGCCGTCGAGTTTGGTAAGCACTACTCCGTCGAAGTTTAGCCGTTCGTTGAATTCTTTGGCAGTATTCACGGCATCTTGTCCGGTCATCGAATCAACAACAAATAATATTTCGTCGGGCTTTACCGCATCTTTTATAGCACTTATCTCCTTCATCATCATCTCGTCGATAGCCAAGCGACCTGCGGTATCGATAATGATGATATCGCAGCCGTTCTCTTTGGCATACTTCAGCGATGCGCGGGCAATATCAACAGCATTTTTATTTTCGGGTTCGGAATACACCGGTACTTCAATCTGAGAACCCAGTATCTTTATTTGCTCGATGGCAGCAGGCCGGTATATGTCGCAGGCTACCAACAGGGGGTGACGGCCTTTTTTTGTTTTTAGCATGTGGGCAAGTTTCCCCGAAAAAGTAGTTTTTCCCGAACCTTGCAAACCCGACATCAGAATAATCGAGGGCTTCGCCTTTATGTTGATTTCGCTTGCTGCGGTCCCCATAAGTTCGGTAAGCTCTTCGTGAACTATCTTTACCATCATCTGTCCGGGTTTCACAGCCTTTAATACGTCTTGCCCCAAGGCCTTTTCTTTTACATTTTCGGTAAATTGCTTGGCGGTTTTAAAGTTTACGTCTGCATCAAGAAGCGCTCGCCTGATGTCTTTCAGTGTTTCTGCCACATTCACCTCGGTAATTCTGCCCTCGCCCTTTAGAAGTTTGAACGATCTTTCGAGTTTGTCGGTTAAATTTTCGAACATACGCTTATATTTAAATTGCTGCAAAAATATTGAAAAAAGATTACACTAATTACATATTGAAATGCTTCCCGTATAATACATGCTGTTTTTTTTCAAAATTACTGTATTTTTGCAACGAAATTGAAGTTGTAATACCGGTTATTTTTTGAGAAAGCATAGAATATATAAAAGAATAGTTTGGGCGCTTGTGGTTTTTTTAATCCTTCTATCAGTACCTGCTAGTATTCTTTTAATCAATGTGATAGGATATTATAATCCTCCACGCGCTATGATACTCGAAGAGAACAGCGATTTCGATACCTTGCCCGCCGATAATAAGGTATATCAGTTGATGAGCTGGAATATAGGATATTGCGGCCTCGATCGCGACATGGATTTTTTCTACGACGGAGGAAGTATGCTTAGACCCGAAAAAGAGCAGGTGTATGATAATTTTCTTGCTATTCAAGATTATGTGAATACCGATACCATCAGCGATATTTTTTTGCTTCAGGAAGTTGACAACGGCTCCAGACGCAGCTATAATACCAAGCAATACGATAATTTCTGGAGCCTGAAATTGCTCGAAGGCTATCGTACCTATTTTGGAATTAACTACTCTGTTAAGTTTGTCCCTGTGCCTGTTACCAATCCTATGGGAAAGGTGCTTAGCGGTTTGTTGAGTATTTCACGGTTTGTCCCAAAATCGGTAATTCGAAGAGCATATCCCGACAACGAATCGTTTCCGATGAAATATTTTAACCTAAGGCGTTGTTTCCTGGTGAAACGATATCAACTCGATAATGCCAGGGAACTCATGATAATAAATACTCATAATTCGGCTTTCGACGACGGATCGCAACGCAAAATGGAGATGGATCACCTGAAAAACTACATTCTACGCGAATACGAAAATGGCAATTTCGTAATTGTAGGCGGCGACTGGAATCAGGTTCCAACAGGTTTTGAGCCTGCCTACCATGACGACTTTTTCGATTCGACATATTCGTTGCTTGTTCCCGATGACTTTTTGCCTGAAGGCTGGCAATGGGTATACGACAACAGATGTCCTACTAATCGTCGTGTTAATCAGGCATATGTAAAAGGAACCACAGGAACAACTGTTATCGACCATTTTTTGGTTTCGCCCAATATTGTTGTCGATACGGTTTACGCAAAACATCTGGACTTCGAGCACTCCGACCATAATCCTATTTATCTGCGTTTTAAGCTATCTGAATAACAAACCCTGCAGCCATAAATGTAATGACAGAAGACAAACGAAAAAAAGGAATTTATCGGGTAACCCTATGGGGCTCGTTGGGTAATGCCATCCTTATTGTTTTTAAGTTTGTTGCGGGAATTCTCGGTAATAGTAGCGCAATGATTGCCGACGCCATTCATTCGGTTACCGATTTTGTTACCGATGTGGTGATATTGTTCTTTGTTAATATTGCATCAAAACCCGAAGATAAAGACCATGCCTATGGACACGGAAAGTATGAGACCCTGGCAACTACCATTGTTGGTTTGGTGTTACTCGGAGTGGGATTTGGTGTTTTTTACAGTGGAATTTCGAAAATTATCGATGTTGTGGTTTACAATGAAACGCTTGAATCGCCACGGATCATTGCGTTGTGCGCAGCCATTGTATCTATTGTTGTGAAGGAGTTCTTATTTCGCTATACGCGTGCTGCCGGTAAAAAAATGTCGTCGCAATTGTTGTTGGCCAATGCCTGGCATCATCGGTCTGATGCCTTTACTTCCTTAGCCACCATGGCCGGCATTGCAGGTGCCATTCTGCTGGGTAACCGATGGGCAATTTTAGACCCCGTTGCTGCCGTTGTTGTTAGTTTTTTTATTGTAAAAATGGCCATCAAACTTATGCTTCCGGCACTTGGAGAGTTGCTCGAGAAATCGTTGCCTGCGCACACAGAACAAAGAATCATCGAAATTGTGAACTCGGTAGATGGCGTCATCGATCCGCATAATCTGAAAACCCGTAAGATAGGCAGCATAGTGGCTATTGAATTGCACATCAGGGTAAAGCGAGAACTCAGTGTGTTGAATGCCCATATTATTGCCACCGATGTAGAATACCGACTGAAAGAAGAATTTGGGCAGAATAGCCATGTAAACATTCATATAGAGCCCGAAAAATAGCCATTTTTACTTTCGGTGAAATACTCGCGAGTTGTTGACACCATCGACATATATAAATTAGCTAAATACCGAAGAAAGAAGGAATCAGTTGTCTAATCTATAGTATTTCTCCACTATACGAATTTGTGAGTTCTTCAGAATCAGCAAATTTCACTCGCTAAACGAAATGTAAATTCTGTGTTCTTTGAAAATGATAAATCATTAGACTACTTAAAAACAACGAAAACATTTCTTATATATTAATGGTTTTCCATTTGCCCCTTACGAAAAACAAAATACCTGCAAGCGTGAATAATGCTTCGGCTGCCAGTATCGATACATATACACCTTGGCTCTCGAACCCGAATGTGTAAGACAATAGCCATGCAAGAGATATTTGAAAAAAGACATAACACAGCAAATTGATGTAAAAAGGTGTTCGGGTGTCGCCCGCGCCATTTATCGCATTTATCATCACCATTCCCAGTCCGTACAACGGAAACCCTAAGGCAAGCATCCGCAGCCCTTTCGCTGCAGCTTCGCGGGTAGCAGGGTGGTCGGTAAAAAGCGAGACAGCCCAGTCGGAAAGTACATAGCTAAAAAAGCCTAACATAAGCATAATAAGAGCACTTGCAACAGCAGTTATCTTTACTACCAATACTACCCGTGCGGTTTTATTTGCACCTAAATTCTGCCCGACTAGGGTTGAGGTAGCATTGGCAATACCGGCAACCGGGAGTAACAGAAACAGCAGCAAGCGTAAAGCAATGGTATATCCGGCAACGGCTATGCTCCCAAAACTGCTGATAATACGTACCAGCAGCAACCAACTTATTGTAGCCGACAGGTTTTGACTGATGGCCGACCATGCCAGCGTTACAATGCGAAGCATAGTTTGCCGGTCGAAAAACCTGCGGGCCAGACTAAAACGCAATTTTCCTGTAGGCCTGTTCAATAAGTATAGCTGATAAACAACAGCCAGGCCCCTGCCCATAAGCGTTGCCCATGCAGCTCCCTCGATGCCCATTGCCGGTACAGGACCCCAGCCAAATATCAGCAGTGGATCGAGTACGATGTTCAGGGCGTTGGCAACAGCCAATGTTTTTAGCGCAATAATTGGCTTGCCTGCGCTCCTGAAAATGGCATTATTAATAAATATCAAAATAATGCTAAAGTTACCGGCCAAAACAATCTTCATGTAACCCGACATTTCGTAAATCATTGTGCTACTGGCTCCCATCAATCGCAACAGGTCGCGGGTAAATAAAAAACCGGGGATGGCTATTAACACCGAAATAATAAATCCGAGTAATACCGCTTGTAACGCTGTTTCGCTTGCCGCTCTATACTTGCCTTCACCAATGCGTCGGCTAACTAAAGCAGTGGTTGCAATGCTTATTCCAAAAGCTATGGCATACACCAAGTTAACCACGGCCTCGGTAAGGCCTACGGTGGCAATTGCATCGCTGCCCAAACGGCTGACAAAATACATATCGGCCAGCGAAAAAACCGAGCTCATAAACATTTCGAGTACCATGGGCACCGATAATATAAATATCGCTTTGCTTATGCGTATGCTTGTGTAATCGGTATCGTTGTCGCTAAGCGAAAGCCGAATCCACGACATCAGACTGCCGGCAACCATCATTGTTTTTTGATATCCTGTTCTCAATTTCTCCATTACACGTGCTGCATAGCTGTAAGCCCGATATGCTTATTGAATGTTTGCCTGATAAAAACAGCGTAATAATAAACACCCGCATAGCCTGGCGGGTGCAAAAATAATGAATTTCGAAAAACTGCGTTTCCTTCCCCCAATAATTAGTGAAGCACTTATTTTATCGACAATACCATATTCAGAAAACTATCTTCGTATTGGTCGTAGGCTTCTTCGGTAGCAAAGAAAATAAAAGCTACCACATCATCATAGGTTGGAGGAATCAACAGCATTACAGAGGTTACCATCTTTGTTCGTGAACCTTCCGATGAAACATAATATCCTGAACCATCGGTTCCTACAAAGGTAATTTCGTTGTTGGTGAAATCGGTAATGTCTTCGGCCCATGTAACATCTTCTAATACTGTTGAAATTACCATGGAGGCAGCTTCTGCAATATCATCGATGGCTGTTTCTGAATTGGGGTTGTCAGAAGCCCACATCAAACAAACAAAACTATCGGAATACATACTACTCGATGGTGAAATAGTGAATACACCATCGGCGCTTTCAACCGTCCAATTATTGTCGATAGTAATGCTGAAAATCGGGTCTGACTGACCGGGAAACTGATACACTTTTTGAGCAAAAGAAAGTGCCGGAATCATACTGATTAGCACAAGAATGATAATGCTTTTTTTCATGGCATTGGGTTTTAAGTTTGTGAAAGAATAATTGACTCAAAGGTAAAAATTAATTGAATAAACAGAGTAACGATATAATTGTTTTCAATTTTTGTACCACATTTACAATAATGTTACCAGAATCGCAAAAAAATGAGAAATCGACCCTGCAATTATGAAAAGATGAAATATGCCGTGAGCAAAAGGTAATCGTTGCCACAAGTAAAAAACAACGCCCACACTGTAGCTCAACCCTCCGGCAAGTAAAAACCACAGGGTGGCTGGCATCGCTTTTTGTATCAGAGGAACAATGGCTGAAACAATAATCCATCCCATAAAAACATATAAAAAGGCCGAAATCTTGCGTTCGGTTTTTCCCCCATTGTAAAAAAACAGTTTGTAAATCACCCCGACAACGGCAAGTGCCCAAATTACTGCGAATATAACCCAGCCTATTGTTCCTGCAAGTATGGTTAAGGCCACAGGGGTATAGGTACCCGCAATAAGCACGTAAATCATGGAATGATCCCAGCGGTTAAGCTTATGTTTAAGCCTGATGTTTTTTACTCCATGAAAAATGGTAGAAGCCAAATACAGTAATATCATACTGCTCCCAAAGATACTGCAGCTTACTATTTGTAAACTGTTGCCTTTTGATCCTGCAAAAACCAGCAAAATAACCAAACATGCTACCGATATCAATACTCCTGACCCGTGCGATACACTGTTGAAGATTTCCTCCGACTGTTTTAAACGTTTCGATTTCACTATACTCGAATGCTGTTTAAGTTTTCTTTTCTCACTGCCATAACCAATATCTTAAAGCATCTCATTGAATAGTATGCTTCATTCGCTGCAAATGTAGGCATGTTTATACATGAGACAATATTTTGATACAGTAAGTTTTATGATTTACTGTCGTTTTTGTTGAAATAGATGTCTGTATGTTGCTTAAGTGCCACATTATAAGTAAGTTAATAATCTCGCTGCCGTACGCATTACTGTTAGTAAAATTTTAACAAAAAAAACATACATGATTTGGAAAAATAAAAAAAACAATATATTTTTGACCGACCGTTTAATCAAAAATAATTAAATGAGAATAGTAGAAAGAAATGTTGAAAGAATTTCGATTAAATGGAAAATGTTTTTTTAGATTCAACTCTTAATTATTACTGTAGTTATGAAGTACAAATTCAATGGTCTTAGCGGTCAGGATGTACTGAAAAGCAGGTCAGAAAGCGGAACAAACGAAATCCCTAGGGTAGAGGGTGAAAGCTTGCTCAAAAAAATGTTAGGGAACTTTAAAGACCCTATCATCATAATACTCTTGGTGGCTTTGGTTGTGATTGTGATATTATCGTTTCTAGGGCTTACCGAATGGTTCGAGGCAGTGGCTATTGCCTCAGCTGTATTATTATCGGTGTTTGTGTCAACCTTTTCGGAATACAAAAACGAAAGTTCGTTTCAGAAGTTGTTAGAAGAGGCATCGTTAATTTACAATAATGTATTCCGCGATGGAAAAATCACCAATATTCCCATCAACGACATTGTAAAAGGCGACTATGTGTTGTTGCAAAGCGGCGATAAGGTTCCGGCCGATGGGCGTGTGATTACCGGAGAGCTTCGTGTTAATCAGGCTTCGTTAACGGGTGAGGCTATGGCCGTTTTAAAAACACCGGGCGATACCGATTATCGGCCCGAATCCATCGACCTTGAAGACCCTCGATTTGTGTTTCGCGGTTCCACAGTTGAAGACGGCGAAGCTGTAGTGCTGGTTGAAGCTGTAGGAAAGCATAGTTTCTATGGTAAACTAAGTCTTGAGTTATCGATTAGCGACAATCGCTTATCGCCTTTACAAATGAAACTGAAAAATCTGGCCAAACTAATCAGTAAGTTTGGATATGCAGGAGCCATCCTTATTTTTATTTCGTTTATATTTAACAAAATAGTTATTTCTCATGGTTTCGACGCGGTATTAATTGCCGACTATTTTGCTCATGCCGATGTGGTAATCAACGATATTGTGCATGCTTTAGTCTTGGCTATAATTATAATAGTGGCTGCTGTACCTGAGGGCTTGCCTATGATGATAGCTATGGTGCTGTCGCTGAATATGCGTAAAATGCTTAGCGAAAAGGTGTTGGTGCGTAAATTGTTAGGTATCGAAACATCAGGTAGCATTAATCTGTTGTTTTCCGATAAAACAGGAACTATCACCAAAGGCCGTCTCGATCCGGTTTTTATGATTGGGGGATGCAGAAAACAATTCAATAACTACGGCGACATTCCCGAAGTATTGCGAAACATGGTGCGTATTGCGCTGGTCGACAATAGCTATTGCGTACTCGATGCTACAGGAGAACCTGTTGGAGGAAATGCTTCGGAACAAGCATTGATCCGTTTTGTTGACGTTGCCGATCGTTTCAACGAACACCCAATTACCAAGCCAGTTGCAACCATCAGGTTCAACAGCGCTAAAAAGTTTTCGGCTACACTGGTTGAAGGCGGCGATGACCTTAAAGCTATATTTCAGTCGAAATATGTGAGTTTTGTTAAAGGTGCTACCGAAATTATTATCGATAAGTGCGATAAATACTTCGACTCAACAGGTGAATTAAAAACCATCGATTCTAAAAGGAGTCTGGTTGAGTTGTCCGACGATTTGGCCAATCAGGGTATCAGGCTTATAGCACTGGCTTGTTCCGATAACCAAATTGCCGAAGGAGGCGATTTGCCCGATGGAATGGCCTTGTTGGGAATTGTGGGCATTAAAGATGAAGTGAGACCCGAATCGAAGCAAGCAATTGCCCATGCTCATCAAGCAGGAATACAGGTGGTAATGATTACCGGCGACCGAAAGGGTACTGCTGTTGCCATTGCCCGCGAAACCGGCCTCTTGCAGAATGACAGCGATGTGGTACTTACATCTCAGGAACTAAACCAAATGACTGACGACGAAGTTGCACTGATATTACCCGATTTGAGGGTTGTTTCAAGGGCATTACCCACCGATAAAAGCCGTTTGGTACGCATAGCCCAAAATATGGGTAAAGTTGTTGGTATGACAGGCGACGGCGTAAACGATTCGGCTGCCCTGAAAATGGCCGATGTAGGGTTTGCAATGGGGTCGGGTTCCGAAGTAGCCAAAGAAGCCGGTGATATTGTTATCCTCGACGATAATTTTTCTTCTATCACCAATGCAGTACGCTATGGCCGAACCATCTTTAAATCGATACGTAAGTTTATTATTTTTCAGCTTACCGTGAATATTGCCGCAGTGCTTACCGCTTTTCTAGGCCCCTTACTCGGGATTGACTTCCCATTGACTATTATACAGATTTTGTGGATTAATATTATTATGGATACATTGGCTGCATTGGCCCTGGGGGGCGAACCTGCTTTGAAACGTTTTATGAATGAAAAACCCGTGAAACGCGAAGCCAATATCGTATCTAAATACATGGCATCGTCAATAGTTACCGGAGGGCTTTACATTACAGCGTTTTCAATGTTCTTCCTTCTTTTTGAACCTTTCCGCGAGTTGTTTGTGCGCAATGGAGTACCCGATAAAGCAGTGTTTCTTACCGCTTTCTTCAATCTCTTTATCTTCCTTATCATGTTCAATAGCTTTAATGCCAGAACCGAAACCATTAGGTTGTTCGAAAATATTACCCAAAATCGTGGCTTCTTGCCTATAATAGGTCTGATTTTCGCATTACAGATTCTGTTTACCTATATTGGTGGCGACTTGCTCAGAACTGAAGCACTGGCATTGAGAGAGTGGTTGATCATACTGGCCATGTCGCTTACCATAATACCCGTCGATTTGCTGCGAAAAGCCATTGTGGTTAAAAAATCAGTCGACCATTCGGTATTGATTTAAGTCTGGGTTATCAGGCCGGCAAATTATAGGGCATTATTCCTTGCGCAACGACAGCTGAATACGTCCCTTTACCTTATCGATGCTTATAATTCTCACGCTTACGTGTTCGTGTAGTTTAACTATTTCGTTCGGATCTTTTATAAAGCGGTTGGCCATATTCGAAATGTGAATCAGCCCGTTTTGCTTTATCCCAATGTCGACAAAAGCTCCGAAATTGGTAATGTTGGTAATGATGCCGGGTAGCTCCATGCCTTCGCTAAGGTCGTCGATACTGTGAATGTTTGCGGCAAATTCCATCACTTTCACCTTCTTGCGGGGGTCGAGACCCGGCTTGTCGAGTTCGTGCATGATGTCGGTTAATGTTGGCAACCCCACTGTATTGCTGATATACTTTTCGGGTTTTACAGCATTGCGTCGATTTTTGTCTGATATCAGTTCGGGTACACTGCATTGTAAATCGCTTGCCATTTTCTCGACTATATAATAGCTTTCGGGGTGAACGGCTGTGTTGTCGAGCGGGTTTTCGGCATTTCTTATTCTTAGAAAACCGGCGCATTGTTCAAATGCTTTTGGGCCGAGTCTGGGTACTTTTTTTAACTCTTCGCGCGATGTGAACTTGCCGTGCTCTTTTCGGTAATCGACAATGTTCTGTGCCAGCACCGAACCCAATCCCGACACATAGGTGAGCAAATGTTTACTGGCAGTATTTAGGTTCACACCTACATTGTTTACGCAGCTTTCTACCACTCTGTCGAGGCTTTCCTTGAGTAATTTCTGGTCAACGTCGTGCTGGTACTGACCAACACCTACGGCCTTGGGGTCTATTTTTACCAATTCGGCCAGCGGATCGGTTAGCCGTCGGCCAATCGAAACAGCGCCGCGCACCGTAACATCGTATTGTGGAAATTCTTCTCGTGCTACCGACGATGCCGAATATACCGAAGCCCCGTCTTCGCTAACAACATAAACTTTTAATTCGCGGTCGAATGGCAGCCTTTTGATGAATTGTTCTGTTTCTCGTCCGGCTGTTCCGTTTCCAATAGCAATGGCTTCAATTTTATATTGGCTCACCATGCTAATCAGTTTTTTTGCAGCGGGCCCACGCTCTTCTTGAGGTTTATGTGGATATATGGTTTCGTTGTGCAGCAAATTGCCTTGTTCGTCGAGACAAACCAGTTTGCAGCCGGTGCGGTAGCCCGGGTCGATGGCTAATACACGCTTTTCGCCCAAAGGAGGAGCCAGGAGCAACTGACGTAAATTGCTTTTGAACACATCTATGGCCTGTATATCGGCTTTTATTTTGCTTTCGGCAGCAAATTCGTTTTCGATGCTGGGTTTCAGCAAACGCTTATATGCATCTTCGCCGGCCATTTTAACATGCATAGCTGCCTGACTACTGTTTTTTACGAACAAACGAGAAATTACATTCAGGGCATTGTCTTCTTGTGGCGAAATGTCAACGCGCAGCAAACCTTCACGTTCGGCCCGCCTAATGGCTAGCAAGCGGTGAGATGGGCATTTTTGCAATTTTTCGCTGTAGTCGAAGTAATCTTCATACTTCGATGCTTCTTCGGCTTTCGATTTTATCAGCTTCGAACTGATTACGGCTTCCTGTGCAAACAAACGGCGGATACGTTCGCGTGCTTCCTTATGCTCGTTTATGGTTTCTGCAATAATATCGCGGGCACCCTGCAAGGCATCTTCTACCGAAGCTACTTTCTCGTTAAGATATTGCGCGGCAACTGGCATAATGTCAACAAAGCCTTGTTGCAAAAGCAGATTGGCCAGAGGTTCAAGCCCGTTTTCGCGGGCTATCATGGCACGGGTACGCTTTCTGGGTTTATAGGGCAGGTAAATATCTTCGAGTTCGTTGCCGTTCCAACAGTCTTCGATGGCAGACTTCAATTCGTCGGTAAGCATACCTTGCTTTTCGATGGTATGTAGTATGGTTTGTTTGCGCGATGCCAGTTCGCTGAATTTTTCGTACTCAGTCTGTATCGCGGCAATTTGTTCTTCGTCGAGATTGCCGGTAACTTCTTTGCGATAGCGGGCAATAAACGGAATGCTGGCTCCTTCGCCAAGCAGATGTACTACCGCCATTATCTGCCTGATGCTGATACCGGTTGCGCGGGCAACCAGTTCAATGATTTTGTTTTCCATAACTACGTGTTCGGTTTTTGCAAATATATCGAAATGATTACATCGGGCAATGCCGTTGTGTTGATTCTAATACCGAAAATCGAAGGCTTAGCTTCGCAAAACACCTGCAGCAGCAATTATAATAATTATTAATATCAAGTTAAGCAATGCAATAGCTAATGTGTTAAACCAGAAACAATCGATATAAGCATGACCCAGTTTTTTTGCAGGAGCAAATAAATGGGAGCGTCCCCAGCTATTCACCGGCAGATGAAATACGGGCGCAAACTTTCTTTCGATAGCGTTCTCATGCACCACCATGGATTCACGGATGTTTCTACCTAATACCAACGATTCTATACTGCTGTTGTGATGATCTTGTCTTAGTGCCGAAACATCATACACTTGTTGCAGTTGATTGTAAATCTGTTCCTCCAATTGCAGAGTCGTATTGCGTTTTGCAACGAAGTACGATTTAATCAATTCGATTTCGAGTTCAGTGTTTTTGCTTTGTAACTCGAAAATGGGATGCTTGTCTTTCTCGGCTTCAATAATGCGAAGGGCATGGTGATGGTCTGATTTCAGCAATTCGTCGCTTTTCACCAAGAAATAATCCAAATAATAGGATGACAGATATTTTTGATAATGTGTTTGATAAAAATGCCGTTCGTAAGGGTTATTCATAAATGCATCTACCATTATTGCCTCGAATGCCCATCGCGATGCCGCCATGTCGGCCACAAATGGCGTGTGTTTCGGGTGTTGAAGCGCACGGGGAAAGTTGTCGAAGTCGATAATGATTCCACTAAGAAGCAGTTGTGGTATAAGCATTATGGGTATAGCCAAATATACCATCGAAAGTTTACGGAACAGTGTCGACAGCATTAAAGCAAGCAAAGCTCCGTGCAAAAATATCAATGCGAATAATATAATGTAATGAAACAAGCCTGTTTTAAATTCTATCATTCCGAATACCACCGTGGTGAAAATGGCCGAAATCAACAGCGAGAGTATGCCTATCCTGAAAATTTTTGAGACTGTCCACGTAAGATTGTGTGTTACAATTCGTCTTTCAGACTTTCGGAACAGTTGGTCGTTGCATATTTCGTGTCCCGCCATCATGCTGCCCGAAAACAAAGCGGCTATTATCATCATGAAAATGGCTGCAATGGCCAATGGATTATTACCAAAAGAATAGGGGGTAAGGTTACCGCGGCAAATGTATCCGATAAGCAAGGCCAGTAGTAAGGTTGACGAAAAAAGAATCAGCAGACCGGCAGGTTTTAGCAGTTGCCTGTGGGTGTCGCGCTTTACAAAATGCCAAAACGTTTTTGTTGCATTGTGTTTTGTTTTCGATTCTGTAATGTTGCTTTTCCATTCTTCGGTTTCAACAGTTTGGTTTGTATGATATTGCGATTGCCGGTAGCTATTGTACCACTGCTCAGGGTTTATGTTGCGTTTCGTGGTAATTTCTCCTTTTTCATCAAACGAATTTCCTTCTATTATATCGAACAAATCGCCGGGCTGGTACCGATAGCAATGTGAACAGGCAACTGCGCGTGCATCGGTAATTTGGGCAGTGTTTCTAAAATACCCGGCTGCATCAATAGTTTTTCCGAAATATACCTGATATCCACCGCTATCGAGAATCAACAAATGGTCGGAGAGGTGCAATACGTCGAACTCAGGTTGATGCAGGCTTACGATAATGGTTTTTCCATTGTCGGCAATTTGTCGCAATAAGCTCATGATTTCGCGGGCATCGCCCGATGAAAGACCGCTGGTTGGTTCGTCAATCAACATCAGCGTTTGATTTCGCAATAGCTCAAGTGCAATTGCCAGGCGCTTGCGTTGTCCTCCCGACAATTGAGACTTGTTTGCATCACCGGCCCTTTGATTGCGCTGTTCAAATAATCCGGTTGTCTGCAGTATTCGGTCAATTTCCGATTTGTCTATTTCAAAATCTTTTTGTGTGGCTTGCAGAATACGGCTTCTATCAAGCATAAGCTGATACACCGTGAATTCGGGAATGAAATGTTCTTGTTGCTCAACAAACCCTGCCGTGCCATGCGCTTGGTCGTTGTTGTTGTAAACAATGTGGCCGGAATCGACCTTGATATTTCCGGCAAGCACTTGCAGTAATGTCGATTTTCCGCTTCCGCTACGTCCCGCTATGGCGCACAAACTGCCTTTATTCAAATTAAAACTCAATGGGTGTAGAATGATTCGGTTACCAATTGTTACCGATATTTCGGAAACCTGAAGGCAAGAAGTATCTGAGTGTTGTGTTACAAAGAGCTTTCTTATTTCGTAATAATGCCATTGCTTTCCGTGTTCCGATACAATTTTCATTCCTCGTTGCAACTCAAAAACCGAATCGTTGTTCATCAGCCTGTCGTTCAGGTAGTGCTTTCCTCTTACACATTTCACAACCATGAGCTCTTCGTGCCGAAGTTTGCAGCACCACATACCCTTGCTTACTTCAATGGCATATTCATTCCCGGCTTCGGTGAAACGATTGCGGGTAATAAGGCGCATTAAATAAAACAAGCTATTGTCAATTTCCATTGAATCGGCAGCCAACTCCATGTAATCGTCGGTTTCTTTCGAATAGAAAGTCTTCGATTCAAAAATCTGTAACAACTGCAATAACAGCATTATGCGTTGTTTTTTAGAAAATTGGTTTTTGATATTTTCGCAACAGCTAATTATCTTCACCGAATTTGAACTGATTTTTTTTAGCTTACCGGCTGCATTATATTCTTGCAGCATGTCAACAAACAGTTTCGAGAATTCTTCGTGCAGCTTGTCGGGCACATAATCGCGCAGCAAACGTCCAAAAGCAGGGTGTTTGGCTATAGTGCCATCCGACTGCTGTGCCGAAACAATAATTGCTGTTAAGCGAATAAGATGGGTGTAGAATTCGTAAGCATTCATAATCAACAAGTGTTTTGCAATTCCTTAACAGTCTTTAACTTTTTATTAAGAAGCACATTGCAATCATGTTATTTATCTTTCGTTCCTAAAATGAAGTTTATTGTCATAATACATCGAAGCATTAAGAATGATTGAACGAAAATAGTTATTTTTGTCAGACTTTTTTAGGAATTAGAATGAAAAAACTGTGGTTTCTGATAATAGCTGTTTTAATGGTATCGCCAATATTGGCTGATGGCATTGAGTTTACAGCATCGGCACCGGCCGAAGTAGAAGTGGGGGAGCAGTTTTATTTGCGTTTGAGCATCAATCAAAAGGCTACTCCAAAATTACCCGAGATTAAGGGATTTCGTGTAATAGGAGGCCCGTCGGTAAGCAGTAGCAGCAGTGTACAAATCATTAACAATAATGTCACTCAGTCGTTTTCCTATACCTATTCCTATGTGCTTCAGGCTACGGCCGAAGGCAGCTACACCATTCCGGCAGCGAGTCTTGTTTATGAGGGAAAGACCTATTCGTCGAATGCGGTGAATGTGAAGGTGCTTGCGGCCGGCACTAAACCACGGCAGCAGCAAAACCCACGACAACAACAAAACCTTTGGGGAAACGATCCGTTTTTTAACCAGCAACCGGCTACGCCCCAGCAAATCCAGTCCGACGACATTTTTATCCGTACCGAACTCGATAGAAACACGGTTTTTCAGGGCGAAAAAATTACAGCCACAGTAAAAATCTATACCAAACTCGACTTGCTCGGCTTCGAAGATTTCAGGCTTCCCGGATACGATGGTTTCTGGTCGCAGGATGTCGAAATATCTAATCAAATTCAGTTTCAACAGGTTCAGGTGAATGGCACACGCTACAATATGGGAGTGCTGCGCAAAACCATATTGTACCCGCAACGCAGTGGTAGTCTGAATATTGGAAGTGTGGGTGCCGATGTGGTTGTGCGCCAGCGAGTTCCGGGTGGCGGATATGGTTTTTTCGATTATTATCAAAACAAACAAATTACCCTAAATTCGCCCGAGCTGAAAGTAACTGTAAAACCTCTGCCTGCTAATGCTCCGGGCTATTTTAAAGGCGCTGTTGGAAACTTTAACATTACGGCTAAACTTTCGGCCGACAGTGTTCGTGTAAACGATGCTATTACCCTTGCTGTAACCATCAACGGAGCGGGTAATCTGAAGTTGATAGAGGCTCCGCCTCTTACATTCCCCAAAGAATTTGAGGTGTATGAACCACAGATAAGTCTCAACCTCAGTAAAGCCGAAGGAGAAACCAGAGGTTCAAAAACTTATGAATACACCATAATACCACGTTTTCCGGGGAACTATCAAACCGGCGAAATACGATTTGCTTTTTTCGACCCGGCTACGGCTAGCTACAAAACACAGAAAACCGAAAACTTTGTAATTAATGTCTATCGAATGCAGGGCGACACTGCCGGGCAGTTTAGTTCCAATTATTCGCGCAGTCAGATAGAGTATATTGGGAACGAGGATATTCTGTTTATTAAAACCAACGATTTTGCACCGACTAAGGGCTTGAAACTATTCATCGATTCGTGGCTTTTCTATGTGCTTACGGCTTTTCCATTGGCAATATTACTGGGTGTTGTTTTGGTGCTTCGAAAGAGAATTAAAGAGGCTGCAAATATGGCATATGTTAAAAATAAACGTGCCAGCAAAACCACAATGCGCCGACTGAAGCAAGCAGCAGCCTTTATGCAGCAAAATAATGATGAAGCGTTTTATAAAGAAGTATTGAATGCGCTTTGGGGATATATTAGCGATAAACTGGCCATACAGGTAGCCGATTTAAACAAGGAAATTATAATCGATTTGCTAAGCGAAAAAGGTGTAGACCTCGTTATGATACAAGAGTTTATTGGGCTTGTTGAAGAATGCGAAATAGCTCATTTTGCACCTGACAGTGCAACAGGTCGTACAAGCGATGTGTACGAAAGAGCCATAGAAACCATTAATCAGTTCGAACAAACACTAAAACAGTTATGAGACGGTTAATGATTATATTATTGTTGTTGTGCTCGATTGGGCTGTTGTATGCCAACCCCGGTCATAATCTCGATAGTGCGAAAAATATGTACCTGAAAGGAGACTACTACGAAGCACAGGTAATCTATCAGAATTTGGCCGACAGCGGTTATGTGGCGCATGAACTGTTCTACAATCTGGCCAATTGCTATTTTAGAAACGAACAATATGCTCAGGCTATTTATTATTACGAAAAATCGCTGCAGTTGAAACCCCGCGACGAGAGTGCTCTGAAAAATCTGGATATTGCCAACAGTCGCATTACCGATAAAATAAGTGTCCTCGCGCCGGTTTTCTATGTGAACTGGTATCGTAATGTTCAGCAATGGTTTTCGTCGGATGCATGGGCATGGGGCTTTGTGCTGTTGCTTGGTTTTAGCGTAGCTTCGGTTGTGCTGTATTTGCTTGCAGCTAGGCGCAGCCTTAAAAAAACCGGCTTTTCGTTGGCTGCCGTTTTTTTAATACTATCGTTGATTAGTCTTCATTATTCGGTGGTGCAACGAGATGCCATTCTTCATTCAAATGATGCCATTGTATTCGACGATGTAATGATAAAAAGCTCTCCAAGCACCGATGGCAATAATTTATTCGAAATACACAAGGGACTAAAAGTAAGCATTACCGATACACTAAACAATTGGGCCGAAATCAGATTGCCCGATGGAAAGCAGGGATGGGCAGAGTCTTCGGCTCTAAAAAAATTATAATTATGTAATGCAGTGTTGCAAACAGCTTTACTATATGCTAATAATCTTATCTTTGCGGCCTGTAATTATGATGCATGGAATATAAAACAGGGTTATTGCGCAACGGAATAAGGCTTGTACACATAGCTGTAGATTCAAAAGTTGCCCATTTTGGTGTTCTTATCAATGCGGGTACACGCGATGAATTACCCGGTCAATCGGGCATAGCGCATCTTACCGAACACATGTTGTTTAAAGGAACGCATAAACGAAAAGCCTATCATATTTTAAGCCGCCTCGACGATGTGGGAGGTGAGTTTGATGCATATACAACCAAAGAAGATATCGCACTGTACACTACTTTTTTAAACAGTTACTACAACCGTAGCATCGAGTTGCTTAGTGATGTTTTGTTTAGTTCGGTATTGCCCGAAAAAGAACTGCTTAAAGAACGTGATGTTATCTGCGATGAAATTAATTCATATCGCGACAACCCGGCCGAATTGGTTTTTGATGAATTCGAATCGTATTTGTTCTCAAATCATGCCTTGGGCAATCCAATTTTGGGCGATGAAGCAAGCATACGAAATATTTCGGTGTGCGATATAAAGACTTTTATGAAGCGTTGTTTCAATACCGACCAAATGGTACTGTGTTCGGCCGGCAATATACCGTTTAACAAGCTGATGCATTACTGCGACAAGTATTTTGGCGAGCATCCCGAAAACTTGCGTGGGTTTCAACGCGCCGAGTTCAGCCAGAGCCAACGCTTCGAAAAACGTAAAGAAATAGGTTCACATCAGGCACATTGTATGTTGGGAAACACGGCTTATTCATATCGCGACGAACGCAGGCTAGCCCTTATTTTACTTTCGAATATATTGGCAGGCCCTGTAATGAATTCGCGCCTAAACCTTTTGTTACGCGAAAAGCATGGCATAACCTACAATATCGAGTCGTCGTATAATCCTTATTACGAAACCGGTAACTTCTCAATCTATTTTGGTACCGACAACGATAAGGTTGAAAAATGCCTGAGCTTAATCAGAAAAGAATTGATTTCGCTTTGCAACACACCACTTGGTAGTATGCAGTTGTCGAAAGCCAAGAGGCAAATTATGGGGCAATTGGCAATAAGTACCGAAAACCATGCGCAAATGATGTTGTCGGCTGCTAAAAGCTATTTGCTGTTCGACGATATCGAAAGCCTGCCTTCGCTGTTTGACCGCATCGAACAAATCAAAAGCAGCGATATTACCGAGGTAGCCAATGAAGTGTGTCATCCCGATAAGTTATCGATGTTATTGTTTAATTGATTATGGAATTGTTGAACTGCGATATTGAAGCGTATCTGAACGATTTCTTGGGAGACGAAGACCCTGTGCTTCGCGAACTTACCCGCGAAACTTACCTTAAGACTGTGCATCCGCGGATGATTTCGGGCTATTATCAAGCTGCTTTTTTGCAAATGATAACCCAAATGATTAGGCCTGAAAAAGTGCTCGAAATTGGCACTTTTACCGGATATTCTGCCATTTGCATTGCCCGTGGTCTCAACGAAAACGCAATGCTTTTTACGGTTGAAGTGAATGATGAATACGAAACCATATCGAAAAAATACATCGAAAAAGCAGGGCTACAGCACAAGATTGTGCAGCTTTTTGGCGATGCACTACACTTGGTTCCTAGCTTGCCCCATGTTTGGGATATGGTTTTTATCGACGCCGAAAAATCACAGTATCCCGCCTACCTGAATATGATACATTCATTACTGAAACCGGGTGGCTATCTGCTTGCCGATAATGTGCTATGGGATGGAAAGGTAATCGACAGTGCCGTAACCGATAAAATGACCGCAGGCATACGACAGTTCAACGCAATGATGCAGAATAACAGCCAATACTCAAAAATAATACTACCGCTGCGCGATGGTTTGATGCTTGCACGCAAAAACTAAGGTGTTAAGCATAATATCACACAATTATTTCCTGACTTCATACAATTAGTGCGGTAGAAGTCCCCATTCTTTTATCAAAGGGGCTAATTGAGTATTGAGAATTTCTGAAGTTGGTGAAGAGAACTTGAATACTTCTTTGGTTATTGTATCCTGA
>Ga0334883_1001325_pt1 | contig 37285 bp, 29 predicted proteins | sample GraSluR1_MG_6_FD_207230 | JGI IMG/M metagenome (GOLD analysis project Ga0334883, IMG submission 207230) | Sludge microbial communities from methane-producing bioreactor in Wageningen University, Netherlands - Granular Sludge_09_05-R1 | ecosystem: Engineered > Bioreactor > Anaerobic >...
GCCCGCTCGGTAAGCAAAAAGCAGACCACACCAACCCCTCGCCAAACCTGCCCACCCCGGAAGTCCCCGCAGATCATCTCAAAGAGAACAACGGTGAGAAATGCGGGTTAGAGAGCAGTGCATCGGGGGCGCGAATCTTCTCCTTTTTTCCAAGATCCTTTGCATGTACCTGATGAATCCGGCGGTGGGGGTTTCGCTTGTGCGGTCAGCCATGCAGGCGCCCGGCTGTCGGCAAAAAAACCTGCCAACGAGCGGGGGTTTAGGTGTTGCACGATGCGAATAAGCGGTTAGAATCGTTGGGGGATCGAAACAGGTGTATCGTGAATGAGACTGTGAGGGATCGTGATTTACGGTAAGGAGATATTCGCGGTCGCGGCGGCGTATGCGCTGGGCTGTGTCTCGACGGGATACTATTTGACGCGGCTGCGCACGGGCAAGGATATTCGGCAGACGGGCAGCGGCAGTGCGGGGGCTCGCAATGTGTCTCGGCTGTTAGGCAAACGGTGGTTTGCGTTTACGATGGGTGTCGATTTTTTTAAGGGTGCGGCGGCGACGGGGCTTGCGCTTTGTCTTGGTCTGGAGGTGTGGATCGCGGCTGTCTGTGTTGTGGCGGCGGTAGGGGGGCATATCTGGCCAGTGCAGTTGGGCTTTCGCGGGGGCAAGGGGGTTTCAGCCATGTTCGGGGGGCTTTCGGTTCTGGATTTGCGTCTGGCGCTGGCGATCGTGCTGATTTTCGGGGCGCTGTATGTGCTGACGCGGAGGTATATCGTCAGCGGTATGATTGCGATTTTCGCGCTGCCGATGACGGCTGTGTTCCTGGATTGCGGTTGGCGGAGCACGTGGGTTCTGATCGTGCTGACGTTGATGGTCCTGTTTGCTCACCGGAACAACATTCACGGAGCGATTCAGGAAGGGCGCGCCAGGGCAGGCGCAGTTTTCGGACGCGGCAAGTAAGGACAATGATATGGCAGGCACACACGTATTCAGAATAGCGACGGAGCCATGGGAATTCGAGCAGATCAACCGTTTGAACTATGAGACATTCGTGGAGGAGATTCCACAGCACGAACGCAATCCGAATGGGATTCTGATTGACAAGTTCCACGGCGAGAACACGTACATCATCTGCGTTGTTGACGACGCAGTGATCGGGATGCTGGCGGTGCGGAGCAAGCGGCCGTTTTCACTTGAGGGGAAGCTGGAGGATCTTGATTCGTATCTGCCGCCGTACAGGTCGATCTGCGAGGTGCGGCTGCTGGCAACGAAGAAGGACCGTCGGCACAGCCGGGTTGCTCACGGGCTGCTGAAGGAAACGGTTCAGTATTGCCTGAACAACGGGCACGACATTGCTGTGATATCGGGGATCGTGGAGCAGCAGAAGCTTTACGAACACATGGGGTTCGTTGCGTTCGGACCGCTGGTGGGCAAGGATGGGGCGATGTTTCAGCCGATGTACCTGACGCCTGAGAATTATGCGCGGTCGAAGAGGCCTGCGATTCAGATCGCAACGGTGCCGTCGACGGGGAGGGTGATCCTCACGCCTGGGCCGGTGGATATAGCGCCTTCGGTGCGGCGTGCATTTTCGGAGGTCACGATTTCGCACAGGTGCGCGGAGTTCGCGGAGCTGCATGCGGAGACGAAGGAGCTTCTGTGCAGGCTTGTCGGGGCGCGGCACGTTGAGGTGTTCATGGGGTCTGGGACATTGGCCAACGATGTGGTTGCGGGTCAGTTGTCGCTGGTGGCGGGGCGGGGGCTGATTTTGAGCAATGGAGAGTTCGGGGGGCGGCTGGTTGACGCGGCGGAGCGTTTTGGTTTGGAATATGACGTTCTGGCACTGGAGTGGGGCAATGCGTTTGAACGCGAGGCGGTTGAGCGGGCTGTTGACAGGCCGGACATCGGCTGGCTTTGGGCGGTGCATTGCGAGACGTCGACGGGGATGCTGAATGATATCGCGATGCTGAAGGAGATCTGCGGGCGAAGGAGCGTGCGCCTGTGCCTGGACTGTATCAGCTCGATCGGGTCGGTGCCGGTGGACGCAGGAGATGTTTATCTTGCATCTGCGGTGAGCGGCAAGGGGTTCTGCTCGTTTTCGGGGCTTGCGATGGTTTTTTACAACCATGTGCTGGAGGAGGGTGACAGGCGGCTGCCGCGGTATCTTGATCTGCGGATGTATGCGGAGAACGAGGGCGTTCCGTTTACGGTGTCGTCGAACCTGGTGGGGGCGCTCAACGAATCGCTGAAGAACCTGGACGTCGGGACGAAGTACCGGCATAACTGCGAGATATCGAACTGGCTTCGGCGGGAGCTGCGCAAGGAGGGGCTTGAGCTGCTGGTGGACGGGGAGCGCGCGGCGCCATGCGTGATGACCGTCGTGCTGCCGCGGCGGTACAGGTCCGAGGAGATCGGGCGGCGGCTGGAGGATTGGGGGTTCTACACCCATTACAAGAGCGCGTACCTGCGGGAGCGCAACTGGCTTCAGATATGCCTTATGGGTGAGGTGTCACGCGAGGTACTTGGACCGCTGCTGGTGAATCTGCGGCAGTTGCTGGGTTGAGCGGCGGCGGAAGGGCTTGCACGTTCTCGTCGGGACCTTTAAACTGTGGAGTAGACAAAAAGCGTCGCGGATGTAAGTTGATGCGACGCGTTTCTATTGGACCTTCGATCCGTGCTGGTGCTGTCGGCTGTATTCGGCACAAGGAGCAGTCATGAAGAACCTCGAAAAACGAAAGAGGATTATGAAACGGTCGATCATGCTGGGACATTGCATCTGCGATGCGAAGAAGCCATGTCCTTGCGACCTTTTCAAGGAGAAGGATATCTGCCTTTGTGCGGGCGAACGGCTGGAATCGCCGGCGGGCGAAGTCAAACTTACGCACCTTGTCGAGAAGGCCGGGTGTGCGTCGAAGATCGACCAGGCGTTCCTTAAGGAAGTGCTCAATGGTCTGCCGGCAGTTGATGATCCGCGCGTGCTGGTGGGTGTGCCTGCGGGGGACGACGCGGGTATTTTTGATATCGGCGAGGGTAAGGCGCTGGTGCAGACGGTGGACGTGTTCACGCCGTCGGTTGATGATCCTTACACGTTCGGTCAGGTGGCGGCGGCGAACTCGGTGAGCGATATTTACGCGATGGGCGGCATACCGCTGACGGCTCTTTCGGTGATCGGATTTCCGGCGCGGAAGGCGCCGGACAGCGCCCTGACGGAGATATTGCGCGGCGGCATCGACAAGATGAAAGAGGCGGGGGTCGCGATCATCGGTGGGCACAGCATCAACGATCCCGAGATCAAGGCGGGTTTTGCGGTAACTGGCGTGATGCCGATCAAGCAGGTCACCGTCAACGCGGCTGCTCGACCGGGCGACGTGCTTGTGCTTACGAAACCGTTAGGTACGGGGATTGTGGCGTTTGCATCGCAGATCGGCCGGGCTATGGCGGAGAGCGTTGAGGCTTCGGCGCGATCGATGACGACGCTGAACAAGGAGGCGTCGCGGCTGATGGTGGAGTTCGGAGCGCACGCCTGCACGGACGTCACGGGTTTCAGTCTGATGGGGCATCTGGCGGAGATGGCACGGTCGAGCGGGGTGGACGTGGAGATCGTTTGGGACGATCTGCCGGTATTTCCGCATGTCGTGCAGTATGTCGCGGACGGGATACTTCCGGGGGCGATTGAACGAAACAAGGAGTCGTGCGGGGAGCGAGTCATCGGCGGTGAGGGGCTTGTGCCGGAGATGTTGGACATGTGCTTCGACGCGCAGACATCCGGCGGGCTGCTGATCGCGATTGAGCCGTTCAAAGCTGATGAATTCGTTGAGGCGCTGCATGGAGCAGGCGTGTCGGCGGCTACAGTTGTCGGCAGGGTGTCTGGCAAGGGCGAGGGCAGAGTGTACGTGCGAACGACCGGCAAGCGGAGATTGCCCGAGCCGAGGCCGGTGGAGAAGAAACGGAAGGAGCCGGCGGGTTCTGTCGTGTCGGCAGCGCCGGCGGAGTCGGCATGCTGCGCGGAAGCGTCAGGATCGGGTTCATCGGCAGTCGGCGGCGAGGGGGCTGGAGCCTCGGGTGCCCAGGCGAAATTCATGGAATTCATGGGGCAGGTGAATCGGCCGGGGGGGCTGGATGCTTATACGAAACAGGCCATTTCAATTGCGCTTTCGGTTGCGCAGCGGTGCGAGCCCTGTGTGAAGAGCCATATCGCTCAAGCCCGACAAAAAGGGTTTTCGGAGGAGGAAATCGACGAGGCCGCATGGATGGGGATTGCATTCGGCGGCGCACCTTGTATGATGTTTTACAAGCAGCATAAGCCGTGATTGTAGCGCGGCTGTTGTCGGCGAGCATTGGGAGGTGACTGGTGACTGGTGTTGCCCGCGGTCTTCAAAACCGTTGTGGGGCCGAGAAGGTCCCGGGTGGGTTCGATTCCCATTCGCCTCCGCCATTTCTTCGCGACAAGCTGCACCAAGACAATCTGCTTTTGTGAGGCGGACATGAACAGCAGCAGGCCCGATGGAGAACGGCTGGCGCTTCTGGGGGGCGAGAAGGTTGTGAGCGCCGACGGCGAAATTTTCAGGTGGCCGATCATTACGGAGGCACATGAGCAGGCGGTGCTCAAGGTGCTTCGGGCGGGGCAGATGTCGGGTCTGGAGGTTACGAAGGAATTCGAACGTAAGTACGCGAAGATTCTGGGTCGGAAGTACGGCCTTGCGGCACCCAACGGCACTGCGTCGATCCTGGAGGCGATGTACGGGATGGGGATCGGCGCGGGGGATGAGGTGATCGCTCCGTCTTTGACGTACTGGGCTTCGATTGCGCAGGTACATACATTGGGGGCGGTTCCGGTTTTTGCGGATGTTCATGCCGAGACACTGTGCCTGGATGCGGCGGACATGGAGCGGCGGATCACGGATCGCACCAAGGCGATTGTGGTTGTGCATTATGCCGGCATGCCGGCGGACATGGATGTGATCATGGCTGTGGCGCGGCGGCATGGTCTTATGGTGCTTGAGGACTGTTCGCACGCACACGGAGCAATGTACAAAGGGCGGCAGGTCGGGACTATCGGCACGGTGGGGGCGTTTTCGTTGATGTCGGGCAAGTCACTGGCGGTGGGGGAAGGGGGCATCTTTTTCACGGACGACCAGGAGATATACGAGCGGGCGCTGCTGTTCGGACATTATATCCGGCATGGCGAGGTCACGCTGGACGAGTTGAAGCCGTTTTGCGGTCTGCCCTGCGGAGGGTTCAAGAACCGAATGCACCAGCTCAGTTCGGCGGTCGGGCTTGTTCAGTTGGATATGTACGCGGAACAGATGGCGGAGATCGACAGGGCGATGAATCATTTCTGCCATCTGCTGGAAGGACTGCCGGGTATTCGTCCCATCAGGCCGGCGAAGGGTAGCGGCACGACAAAGGGGGGGTGGTATTATCCGCTGTTTCGGTATATGCCGAAGGAGTTGGGCGGGTTGTCGCTGACTCGATTCGGGGAGGCGGTGTCGGCGGAAGGGGCGGTTTGCAGGCCGGGCTGCAACAAGCCGCTGCACCTGCATCCGCTGTTTACGAGCATGGACGTTTACGGACAGGGGCGGCCGACACGGCTGGCTCATCTCCACGGGTCGGCGGACGCGAGCCGCTTTCCGGAGAATCTGCCGGTTACCGAGGCGGCGAACCGGCTGACGTTCGAGGTACCGTGGTTTAAGCATTACAGGGCGGATATCATTGCACAGCATGCCGATGCATACAAGAAGGTGATTCGGAATCATGAGGCATTGCTCGAGGGGGATGACGGCGGGGACGATCGCATTGGCGGCTATACAAGTTTTTTCGGTGAGCAGAAGACCGTGCCCGGGGGCAAGAAATGAATGGAGATTTCATGCGAAAGTTTGTGATCCTCGGGGCGACTCTTCTCATTTGCGTTGTTCTGCCGTGTACCTTTGGGCAGGCGGGAGAAGATGTTGCGCTGAAAGCGGGGTTTGCGCGGGTGGAGATTACCTGTCCGGTTGGCATTCCTCTAATCGGCTCGTGGGGCAAGCCGAGCGAGAGTGTTCTTGATCCGCTTTATGCGCGAGCAATGGTCCTGGGGGACGGGCACAGTACAATTGCGATTGTGTCCGCGGATTTGTTATACGCGCCGCATGATGAGATCGTCGGACCGGTGCGGTCGCTTATCAGAGAGCGATGCGAGATTGCGGAAGAGAACGTGCTGATCTGTGCGACTCACACACATTCCGGTCCGGAGGTTTTTACGCGGTCGAAGATACCGGCCGATGGGCGGCTCGATCCGTCGCTGATCGACCAGACATATCTTCATGCACTGAGAGAGCGGATCGCCGATGCGGTTTGCACGGCTCATGGGGACATGCGTGCGGCGGCGGTTGGTTTTGCGCGGGGGTACCTGCCGGAGGTCGTTTTTAACCGGCGACCGATCGGGACGGACGCCAAGGCGAAGATGACATTGAGCGTCAGTGCGGAGATTGCGGCAGGCCGAACCATTCGAATTGACGGTGAAGGGAATACCCGGGTTGCGTTTGCGCGGCTGGGGGAAAGTGGTTTGCGGTTCGGGCCGGTGGATGCTGATGTTTGCGTGCTGCGGGTCGAGGACGCGGCGGGCAAGATGATGGGTTCGATGATTAATTTCGGGTGTCATCCGGTGTGTGTGTATCCATATGCGGCGACGGCGATTTCGGCGGACTTTCCAGGGGATGCCTGTGCGGTAATTGAGGGTGTGGAGGGCGGGACGTGTCTGTTCGCACTGGCGCCGGCGGGGAATCTGGTGCCCTACCAGCGTGGACTTGCGGAACATCAACAGATCGGCAGGGCGATCGCGGGCGAGGCGATCAAGAGGTTACAGTTTGTGCCGACCGAAAGCAGCGTGTCTTTGGCAGCGGAGATCAAGCGGATACACCTGCCTCTGAAGAAACAGAAGGTCGATGAAGGTGCGGAGTGCATTGAGACCGAGATGCAGGTGCTGCGGATCGGCGAGATATATCTGCTTGGTCTGCCGGGTGAGATACTGGTCGAGATCGGGCTGGAGATCAAGAAGAAGGCGGGCATTGAGAAGCTTGTCGTTATCAGCCTCAGCAACGACGCAATCGGATATGTATGCCATGCGGCAGCCTACGAGGAGGGGGGCTATGAGCCGGGATCGGGTACGGAACTTGCGAAGGGCTCGGGGGAGGTCATGATCGCAGAGGCGCTGGACCTGCTGAGACGAATGAAGGCTCGGTGAGCATCGAGGCGTTCTTTACACGTTCTTCAACTGATCCCTGTTCTCGTATACCTTGACAATGGCGTTGATTACGTCGTCCATGTCGCTTTTCGTTCCCAGCAGCGGTCCCGACGCCCAGAGCATGAGCATGTCATCACAGACTGCATCGCAGTTGGGGCAGGCAAGCTCGTCACGGTACTGACGCAGACGCGCTTCGGAGTACATCTTCTTGTACACCTTGGTGTTGAGAACGTTTTCCACCCACGGCTCGCGATGCAGTCCGCGGGGAATGTACGGGCTGAGGCTTACGCCTTCCGCGGTGACGGCCTTGATGAACGCGGCGCGGCTTGCGCCATTGAAGTGTTCTTTCTTGTAGGTCATGGTGTAGAGGTAGAATGAACCGCACTCCGTGCCGGGGTAGAGCTTCTGGGGGACGACCCCCGGGATGTCCTTGAGGCCGGCGGTGAGGTGGGCGGCGTTGGCATTCCTTCGCTCATGGCGTTCCATGATGCCGTCCCACTGGCCGAGGAGTACGGCGGCTTCAAACTCGTTCATGCGGTACTTGGGGCCGATGACTTCTGTACGTCCCTGGCGTGAGGTACCGTGGTTGTGGACCGTGTAGCACATGTCCATGAGCCTTTCGTCATTGCCGATGACGGCTCCGCCCTCTCCGCATGCAATGACCTTGCTGGACTGAAAGCTGAAGCAGCCGACGTCGCCGATGGTGCCTAACGTTTTGCCGCGGTGCCTTGCCAGATGGGCCTGGCAGGCGTCTTCAATGACAAGTAGGTTGTGCTTTTTGGCGATAGCCATGATGTTGTCCATGTCGCAGGGCTGGCCCATCATGTGGACGGGCATAATCGCGCGGGTGTTCTCGTTAATGCGCCGTTGGACGTCGGCGGGGTCGAGCTGATAGGAGTCGCGATCCAGGTCCGCCAGAACAGGCAAGGCTCTGGCCGACAGTATGGCGGCAATCGTACCCGGGTCAGTGTATGGCGAGGTGATTACTTCGTCGCCGGGTCCGATGCCGAGGGCCTCCACGCAAGTGTGGAGAGCCTGGGTTCCTGAGCCGGTGGCCACGCAGTAGCGGGCGCCGGTGAGCTCGGCGTACTTCTTTTCGAAGGTGGGGACAGTGCCGGACGGCGACTGAATGCGGCACCATATACGGCTTCGCGTGGTCTTTGTTATGGATTCAACGACTTTGTCGTCCCAGAAGGGCCATTGAGGCCATGATTTGTTCTTTCTGATGGGCTCGCCGCCGAGAACGGCCAGTTTGCCTGCATGTTTGGCTGTATCCGCGTAAGCCCCTATTCCCGAAGTAACTGCGGCGAATGTTCCTGCCGATGCCGCCATGAACCGCCTTCGAGTCAAGTCCTTGCCGTCCATTCGATCCCCTTTCCGAGAAATTTGCATTCTCCTCACCGTACACACCATATACAATTCTACTGCAAGCAGGTGGTCCGGTCAAGTGAATTACCTGCTTGGTTTGTCACGGTGTGCGAGACCAAATCCTGGCATGTTCAACCGGCCTTCTGTTCGCGTTTCCAATAAGCCTGCCAAAGCAGGCTATGGTAGATGGCGCCTAAGGCCATCATTTGTTCAGCATTATCCTTGTCCCATCTCATTCCGGAGCCTTTCAGTCGATTCGTAAGCGTCCCGCACAGCGATTCCGTCGGTCCCGAGCCGCAGTCGTACCCTAACTGCCGGAACGCCGGATAATCGGTCATGGCCACCCGTTTGCCCACATAATCCCGCAGGGATCGCAACACCTCCCGCTTGGGCCCGCGGCGATGGCGTCGCAGATACGGGTCCAGCCGGTGCAGCATTACGAGCGAGCCGTGATGCCACACATGGCCCATCATATCTTCCTGCCAGGCCTGAGCCTTCGGCGTGCCTTCACCATAAAGGACGTGACTGGCCTGGACCACATGCTCCCGCAGGTGATAGTAATCCAGGATATGCTCGTCGAGCATGGGCAGTTGCTGGCGGTACTGACGGGCGATCCAATCCGCCCCATCCGTAACGGCGTACTTGATCTTTGCCCGTCCAAGCCCAAGACGGGCACTGTCACGTCGCATCAGACGCCCCAGTGCCTCATGATTGCCCGCCGTGGCCACCACGTGGCAGTGCGATTTATCCGGATCATAGAACGACAGCACCTTGAACTCCTTGAAATCGCCGTCACTGCCGGTTTTGGGCCGTCCCGCTTTCGCCGTGGACCGACGCTTCTGTTGAGCACGTTTGGCCGATTCGGTGGCCCGACGCTTACGTTTCTGTGATTCCGTAACCATCGGAACCATCACCCCGTCTGTACCCGTGATCATCGTCTCCCGTGTGCAGTCGGCCGCTGTAAAGCCGGGACGAAGCTTTCCATTCTGCTGGGCCGCCAGAACCGCCCGGCCCTGACGCTCGGCAATCTGCCGTACAGTGCGACTGGACATAGACAACTGGGCTGTCCGCTCCAAGTTATCGCTGGCAACTTTGAAGGAGCAATGCAACGCTTCACGGCAACATATCTCGCGGACGCCGGGACTGAAACGTTGCTGGTCAATGCCCAGCCAGATATCGACGGGTATGACCGGGCCGCTCTCCTGGGACCAGTAGACGGTCCGACGTACGCCAATGCGCCCATTTATCGTCTGATGCGTTGTGTCCTGCTTACCCTTGTTTTTCAGTCCGTTCGGCCGAGGGGGAAAAAGCCTCCTGCTTTTGCTGCAGGAGGCTCAGCGCCTTCTCGTAGACACGTTGGCGAAAAACGGCATTCGCATCCCGCACCGGTTCCTCGCTGTCGGCGATGATCCGCCCGTCTCGCGCCGCGTTCACCGCCTCAGCCACCTCTTGGGCCAATGCGTCGATGTCCTTCGCTAAAGCCTGCTTCAACTCAGCCGCACTTACCTGTGTGTCTTTCATGACGTAACTCCTAAGGCATCATTGCCGCAAGTCATTGTAAAGACAGGAATAAGATCGCGCCAGAATAAAATCTCGCACACTTGTCACGGGTGTCCGACACAAAAAGGTGGTGGTTTTCAATTTCGGCCTCTGCCGAAACGGTTTTGCTCTCCAAGGTCACTGTGGGGCGGGTTTGGGATGCTGAGCTGGCGGAGAATGCGCCAGCCTGTCAAAACGTGCTCTTTGTCTTGACGGAGGCGGTGGAATCTCTATAATGCGGCCTTTGTATCTGAAATCAGCCGTGCAGATCATGGAGCAAAGAGTGACCAAAACAAAAAAGAGATCGCGAGTCCGATGCGATAAGTGTACAGGATTGTGCTGCCGCTACTTCGCTTTGCCGCTGGATACACCCGAAGAGTGGGGCGACTTCGATGACATTCGGTGGTATTTGTGTCATGAGGACGTGACCGTGTTCGTGGAAAAGGGCGACTGGTATCTTAACGTCATTAACAAGTGCAAGCATCTTTCGCCTGTGAATTATCGCTGCCTCATTTACGATAAGCGCCCGCGGATCTGCCGCAAATACCAGACGGATGATTGCGACCGTACAAGCAATGAGTACGATTATGAGCTGCATTTCACCAGCGCCGAGCAGATGGAAGAGTACATGAAGATAAAGTTCGGCGAGAAGGTGCTTGAGAAGCTCCAGACAAAGAAGAAGAAGAAACTGAAGAAGTAGGCGCACGCGTGCTGCGCGGGCGATGAGAATATGTTATGAAGATACAGGCCGTCAAGGGAACACGCGACTTCTATCCGCCGCAGATGGCGGTCCGCAACTATATTGTGGATGGCTGGAAGAAAGCATCGTTGCGCAACGGCTTCGAAGAGTATGACGGACCTGTCTTCGAGTATCTCAAAATGTATCAGATCAAGAGCGGCGACGAGATTGCCTCTCAGTTGTTCTCGTTTACGGACCGCGGCGGCCGGGACATGGCGATCCGCCCGGAGATCACACCGACCCTGGCGCGCATGGTGAATCAGCAGATAAACGCGCTTCGGCGCCCGATCAAGTGGTTTTCCGTTCCGCGGCTGTGCCGGGCTGAACGGCCGCAGAAAGGAAGACTCCGCGAGTTTTTCCAGTGGAACGTCGATATTATCGACGTGGAGGATGTGCTTGCCGACGCCGAAGTCATTTTCACTGCCGTTGATTACCTGCGCTCCACCGGACTGACGTCGGGGGACATTGTGGTTCGCATTTCCAGCCGGCGGATGCTCGCGGCGCTGCTGAAGAGCGCGGGATTGGCAATCGACCAGCTCGACGGAGTGTATGCGGTTCTCGACAAGAAGGCCAAGCTTCCCGACGAAGCTTTCGAGGCCATGCTGAAAGAGCGCATCGGCGACGATGCTGTCCGGCATCGTGTGGGCGAACTGATGGCGGCTGAGACTATTGACGATGTGCGAAACGCGGCTCATCTTGATGAGGAGGGTGATGCGGCGATCAGCGACCTGCGGCGTGTTTTCGACCTGCTCAGCCTTATGGGTGTCGGCGATTACATTTCCTTCGACATCGGCGTCGTGCGCGGTCTTGCGTATTACACGGGTATCGTATTTGAAATATATGACAGGGCGGCGACGCTGCGGGCCGTCTGCGGCGGCGGGCGATATGATAACCTGCTGCGGGATTTCGGGGGACCGCCCGTTACCGCGACCGGCTTTGGCATGGGCGATGCAGTATTGGAAATTCTGCTGCGAGAAAAAGGTATGCTCAAGGATGAGATGCTCTCAACCCGGCAGATCGACTATTACGTCGCCATTGTATCGGATGAGTTTGTGAATCGGGCTGTTGAGCTTGCCTTCGAGATGCGTCGCACCGGCGTCTGTGCGGAATTCTCGTACAAATCGGCAGGTCTGAAAAAGCAGATGAAACAAGCGCAAATGCTGAATGCCCGCTATGCGGTAATCGTTGGTGAGGAGTTGGCGGAAAATCGCCTGACGGTCAAGAACATGGAAACAGGCCAGCAGCAGCTCGTTACGGTGGATGAGTTCATAGGTTCGGTCGGCGGCAAGGGCGGGCGGTAGTCATCTGGGCTGCGTTTTAAGTAGTGGTCTCCGGGTTTGCTCACGTTTTCAGAAAATATTCCATCATCTCGAAGCCGTTATCGACACGGAAGCCGGATTCGTAAGCATTCTTTTCGCAGAAGGGTTTGTGAAGGACGCCCTGGACGGCGTGGCCGGCCATGGCAAAGGGCACGGGATCGGCGGTGTGCGATCTTGTCTGGACCGGTGTGGGATGGTCGGGCATGACGAGTATGCGGTAGGTGTCGTATTTCTTGAGGGCCTTGTGGACAGGACCGACGATGTGTTCGTCGATCATCTCCAGACATTTTTTCTTGATCTGGGCATTGCCAGCATGGCCTGCCTCGTCGGTGGCCTCGACGTGGACGACGACAAGATCGTACTTCGCCAGCGCTTTCACGGCGGCGCTGCCCTTTCCCTTGTAGTTGGTGTCGAAATAGCCCGTGGCGCCCGGGACGTCTATCAGATCGAAGCCGATGAGCCTGGCCAGGCCTTTTACAAGGTCTACGGCGGTTATTGCTGCTCCTTTGAGGCCGAACCGCGTACTGAACCTTTCAAGTATCGCCTTCTGACCCTGCCCCCAAAGCCAGACGGAACTGACGGGGTTTTCGCCGAGGTCGGTGCGAACCCTGTTGACATCGTGGTTGGCGAACAGCGCCTGTGATGCCTCCATGATCTTGACCAGTACGTCGGCGCCTTTGCCGTGCGGCATGTGCCGCGAGATTTTTTCGCCGATGATATCGTGCGGCGGGGTGGTATCGACCTTGAACGTAATGCCGTTAATGACACACAAGTGCCTGTAGCTGAGCCCGGGATAGAACTGGATATGGCGGGCGTCAAGATGCCTTGCGAGTTCCTCTATGAGCGTGGTCGCCTCTTCGGTGGAAATATGTCCGGCGCTGTGGTCGGCCATTTTCCCATCGGCCACTGTCACGAGATTGCAGCGGAACACCCAGTCGTTGGAACCCAGCTTTATGTCCTGGGCCACCGCTTCCAAAGGGGCGCGGCCCGAGTAGTAGCGCAGCGGGTCGTAGCCGAGCAGGCTCATCATGGCGACGTCACTTCCGGGTGTTAGGCTCGGCGGAACAGTGACCGCTATGCCCTGTTTGCCATGAACTGCGATTTCATCCATGTTTGGAGTGTTGGCGGCTTCAATGACGGACTTGCCGTCGAATATCTCCAGCGGAAAGTCAGCAGCCCCATCCGGGATGATGATGGCGTACTTGGTCATGCGTCCCGGTCCTCCGGGATATCGACAATGCGAATACAGACCGGGCGTCCGCTGACGATGTCAAGCCTGCCCAATTCGTCCAGCGCAGCGGTCATGTGTCTCTGTTCGGTCGGATGCGTGGTGATGACGACCGGGACGGTGTCGTCGGGTCCGCAGCCTTCATGCTGAAGCGCACCGGAAATGCTGATCCGGTTGTCGCCCAGGATCCTGCCGTAGGTTGCGAAGACACCAGGTTCGTCCCTGGCCATCAGGCGGATGTAGAATCGTCCGCGAAGTGCGTCAATACTGCTGATCAGCGGTTCCGTGCCTGCTCGCGGCAGAACGCGGAGTCCATTGAAGACGCGAAGACTGTTGCCCATAGCGACTTCTATGATGTCGGCTACAACCGCGCTGGCAGTTGGCATCATACCTGCGCCCCGACCGTAGTACATTGTGTGGCCCACGGCGTGAGCGAACACGCTGATGGCGTTGAACGGTCCATCAACCCGCGCCAGTGAATCCTCGCTGCGGACAAACGATGGCGCGACGCGAAGTGAGATCTTTCCCTCCTCGTTGCGCTCGCCGATCGCCAGGAGCTTCAGGACATACCCCATTTCCTGTCCATAACGGATGTCGTGAATGCTGATATTGTCAATTCCCTCGATGTAGATGTCGCGAAGCTCTATCTCGCATCCGAACGCCAGGCCGGCGAGTATGGCGAGCTTGTGAGCGCTGTCAGAGCCGTCGATGTCCAGCGTGGGGTCTGCTTCGGCATATCCCCTGGCCTGAGCCTGGCCTAACGCCGTCTCAAAATCCAGGCCCTTCTGCGTCATGTTCGTCAGAATATAGTTGCACGTCCCGTTGAGTATGCCGTAGATGGCGTCTATACGGTTTGCGGCAAGGCCGCTGCGGAGAGCGGAAACTATCGGGACGCCGCCGGCACAACTTGCTTCGAACGCTATGCACTTGCCCGCCTGTCTGGCGGCTGCATTGAGCTGGGCACCGTATTCGGCCAGGAGAGCCTTGTTGGCCGTCACCACGTGCTTTCCGGCGGCCAACATCCGCAATTGCAGATCTTTGGCGAAAGTCGTGCCGCCAACCAGCTCAACGCCTATGTCAATCGTCTTGTCATTGAGGAGCGTGTCCAGATCGTTCGTTAGCAGTCCTGCCGGCAGTTTCACACTGCGAGGGCGTTCCGTGTCAAGGTCAACCACAGTCGCCAATTCAATATCAACGCCGGTCTTGGCGCGTATTAGTTCGGCGTTGTTCAGCAGGAGGTCCGCCACACCGGTTCCAACAATGCCGAAACCAACCAGCCCGACTCTCGTTGTTATATTGCTCATGGGCATACTCGTTCAGAATATCTGTGTCTGAATACAGGAACAGAAGTGTAACTGAAGACCACCGCGGCAGTCAACAAAAAAGCATAGCCGCCGCGTATGAATACCGGCAATAAACCGTTCAGACGGGTTCACCCGCCAGCAGGGCGGCTGGTGTACTCGGATCGGCGAACACTTTCATGCCAAGGGGATTGTACTTGGTCAGCATCTTGACGGCGGCCGCGAATTTCTTGTCGAGCGGAGCCACGAATGTTCTTGTTTGTGCCTGGCGGCAGGGCACTTCAAGTTCGTATGCGTGAAGGGTCAGGCGATCGATAAGCGGCGATTCGGGTTTGTCCTTCTTCGTACGATACCCGACCTTGATTTGAGAAAGGAATATCGGCCGGTCGGCGGCATACAGCGGATCGATTGCCAGAGGCAAACCGATCGAAGCCAGATGCACTCGAATCTGGTGAGTCCGGCCGGTCTTCGGGGTTACAGCAAGCAGGGCAATGCCGCCGAAGTCAGCAAGCAGTCGATATCCGGTGACCGCTGTCTTGCCCCGTTTCGGATCTATCCGAACGCGCCGCGAATCATGCCGATCCTGGGCGAGAGGCGCCGTTATTGTACCACTGCATGTACTCACCCTGCCTGCAACCAGCGCCAGATATGTTTTGCCAACCAGCCTTTTCGCAAAAAGCTCGCTGTATTTGCTCTGTGCGTCGCGTGTCTTGGCCAGTATCATCGCCCCGGACGTGAATTTGTCGAGGCGGTGTACAAGCCGCAGGCCCTGGGCCATGCCCAATTGCTCGCCCAGGACGTGCAGAATATGATCTTGCCCGGACCGGTCTCCCGTGACGGAGATGCCTGCCGGTTTGTTGATTACGACAATCTCGTCATCTTCAAAGATTATGGTTATTCCGCGCTGTCGCATGGTCAAGAGTTCCGCCAAAGCTCTTCACTGCCGTATGCAGCCGAGCCGTCGTCAGGTTAATTCGACCGACCAGTATGCATTGTTGAGGAATTGCTTCCAGCTTCTGTAGCGATTATGGCTGAGGTGGACGTGAATCACGGGGTTGCGTTTGGGCTTCACGGGCTGGCGGATGAGAGTCATGTGAGCCTGAGCGGGAGTGCGGCCGCCTTTCTTGACATTACACCTGGTGCATGCGCAGACGACATTCTCCCAAACAGACTTACCGCCCAGAGTCCGAGGAATCACGTGATCGATTGACAGCTCCGAGAGAGGGAATTTGTTGCCACAGTACTGGCAAAGATTGCGATCCCGCGCAAAGATATTGCGGCGATTAAGCTTGACCGGCTGGCGAGGAAGGCGATCATAAAACAGCAGCCGTATGATCCTGGGTACTGCAATATCAAATGAAACCGTCGAAATCCAATCGCCGTCGTGCATCCGAAAAGTTTCTTTGGCTGCGCTCAGTTGCCGCCACGAGCGAAAGTCGTAGTTGCAGTAATTACCCTCCTGGCACGCGATGACCTCCGCCTGTTCCTTGAAAAGCAAGGAAAATGCTCGGCGCACCCCGATGACGCGCACCGCCATATAGTGCTTGTTGAGCACTAACACCCTGCAATCAAGGCTCGGATTGGTCAGTCCAGCTATCATATTTGCTCCCGGAGCGATTGCATTCCCATATCTATCTTAACACGCCGGCATACATCCTGCAAACGAAAAGCCGCTGTTTGATGCATAATGCGCCCGTATATTGCAGGGAGACGCTGGAACCAGTACACGGACCGCATTTTGTGCAAGCTCAGCCCGCACGGGATGTGGATGTTTGTGCGGCTGCTGAGGACGCAATGTACCTGATAACGCGGGTCCGGCAGAAGTTAATGCTATTTCTCGGTTTGGCACATTGCTTGCGGTGGATTACGGTGTATGTTGTACAAGGGAAAGGCAACGCCATGAGCGATCAATTCAATGGAGACAAAAAGATGCCGCTAAAATCCTTGTTGGCGGCGCCGGAAAAGCGTTTTATAAAGTATCTGACGCCAAAATTTCCGCAATGGATTCAAGGATATCATCTGACTCTTTTGACGATCCCATGGTCGGCCGGGCTGATTGCTTTCGGCATGCTGGCCGCCGACAATTTGCGATGGCTTCATGCGTCATCACTTATACTCGTTCTCCAGTGGTTCACAGATTGCTTCGACGGCGCCCTGGGGCGCTACCGCGATACTGGCATTCCTCGCTGGGGGTTCTACATGGATCACTTTCTGGACTTCGTGTTCATGTGTTCGGTGTTCATTGGCTGGTCGTTTCTGTTCACAGGCATCGACCGGACGCTGTTCTGGTTCATGTCTCTCGGAATGGGAGCGCTGATGATCAATTCATTTCTATCTTTCGGCGCGACAGGCGACTTCAAGATCACCTATCTGCGCACAGGACCAACAGAAATGCGGCTCTTGTTCATCATCATCAATACCGTGATAGCTTTCTTCGGCGTCGGCTTGATTGAAGCGACGCTTCCATACCTGTTCATCGCGTTTGTTCTTGGGATCTGCGTGGTAGTCTATCGTACGCAGCGCTATATTTGGAATATGGATATGGACGAAAAGCAGCGCAGACAGAAATCTGACCGGAAGTAGCGAGGACTTTCGCCACGCACCGCCGTTGACCCACGGCAGGGGAAACGGCTATAATCAGTGCATCTAAGGCTGCTGCAAACGCAGATGTTACATGGAAAGGATGGGTGCATGAAGTATGTGCTGACGACAGTTCTGGTCGCGGCTGCGGTTTTTAACGGCGATGCATTGGGCGGCAAAGAGTACGCGTTTCGCTGGTTCTATATGAGCCGCGGTTTGGGCAATGACGCCGATGTAATCGACATTGGCGAGAAGGTGAAGACTGCTGCGGCGGCCGGCCTTAACGGGATGGTGCTCAGCGGCGGGCTTGACCGGCTGAGCATGCAGAGCGATGCCTATCTCAGACGGCTGGATCGTGTCAAGGCGATTTGCGATGCCCACGCGGTGGAGTTAATTCCACTGATCTTTTCGGTGGGATATGGCGGCAGCGTTCTGGCGCATAACAGGGAACTGGCCGCTGGTGTTCCTGTCGAGGATGCGCTGTATGTGGTGAAGGCGGGCACGGCCGAATTCGCGCCGGATGCGTCGGTGGGGTTCGTTAACGGAGGGATGGAGTCGCATGACGGTACGCGGGTTTCGGGGTTCAACTTCCACGACAGGCCGGGGGAGGTGAGCTTCGTGGATACGGTCGTGTTCAAAGAGGGGGCTGCCGCGCTTCGATTCGAAAACTTTGGCGATGCTGCGCACGGACACGGGCGGGTGATGCAGGAGATCAGGGTGCGGCCACACCGGCTTTACCGCGTCACATGCTGGGTGAAGACCGATGGACTGGAGCCGAACGGGTGTTTCAGGGTGACGGTTCTGACAAGAGATGGCCGCTACATTGCGCCATTTGATCCGCGGGTGCCGGCCACGACGGAGTGGCGGAAGATAACCTTGGGATTCAACAGTCTTGAGTATGATACTGTGCGGGTTTACGCGGGCTGCTGGGGCGGCAAAGCGGGGAGGTTTTGGGTGGACGATCTCAGGATAGAGGAGGTCGGTATGGTTAACGTGCTGCGGCGCCCGGGCACGCCGATTGTGGTTCGCAATGAGGGTACGGGGCAGGTGCTCCGTGCAGGGCTTGATTACGTTGAACCGGTGGATACGAGACGAAACTGGCGTTTCGATCATGACGGACCGTCAATTGAAATGCTGCCTGGCGGCGGTGCGCGCGACGGGGACCGGCTGCGCGTGAGTTTCTACCACGGTATGTCGATCAATCGCGGCCAGGTGAGCGTTTGCATGTCGGAGCCGCAGTTGTACGAAGTATGGGCTGAGGAGGCCAGGCTGCTGCACCAAAGGTTAAACGCTAATAAGTACTTTCTCAGCATGGACGAGATACGTGCCGGCGGTGCATGTCAGGCATGCAGACGGCGTGGGATGTCAATGGCGGAGATACTTGGCGATTGCATCCGGCGACAGTATGAAATACTGCGAACCAACAACCCAGATGCAGAGGTCTTGATCTGGTCGGACATGCTCGACCCGAATCATAACGCTCGTGACGATTACTACCTCGTGGAAGGTGATTTTACCGGCTCCTGGAAACATGTTCCGAAGGACATCGCAATCGTCTGCTGGCACCATGCCAAACGACGCCAAAGTCTGGCGCATTTCTCTTCACTGGGTTTCAGGACGCTGGCAGGAGCTTACTATGACGGCAACACTTTGGAAAACCCGGCTGACTGGCTCAATGCGCTTGACGAGACTCCCGGCGCCACTGGAATAATATACACAACCTGGCAGAACAAATACGAATTGCTGGCGCCTTTCGGGCGGCTGCTCAGCGAAAGATGAAAATGCCCTCAATCGTCATGCTCTTGCCGTAAGGTCTTTGCTGTGATTCGCCGCGGGGCCTTCAGTCTGACCTTGACGGCTCGCAGGCCCTTTTCGCCTTGAACAACATCGAATGTTACGGCATCGCCGTCGTCCAGAGTCCGCAGGTTGTCGTCCCCAAAGCCGGTGTAGTGGACGAAAACGTCGACGGTTCCTTCGTGCGAAATGAAACCGTAACCCTTCTTCTTGTCAAACCATTTGACCGTTCCTTCCGCCATCACAGACTCCTTTGACCGATCACTGCACACCCCCTTGCGATTTGCAGACGAGACATCCGCCAGTGCTCCATTGCTTCTGATGAAAAAGCAAATGCCATCTGCTAATCCATGTCGCCGGCAGTGACAAGCGAATCCAGTTTCTCCTTCATCAGCCGCCCCATTTTGAACTTGACCGTGCGCTTGGCGGAAACAGGCACCCGTTCAAGCGTCTTCGGGTTCTGCGCCACACGTGCCGCCCGAGTTCTCGTCTCAAAAACTCCAAAATCCCGAAACTCCAGCCGATTGTCCTTCGCCAGCTCGGCAACCACTTCATCAAGGAAACATTGAACGATGCGCTTAACAACAACCCGCTTGGCTTGTGTGTTCTCGGCTATTCGGTCAATGAGTTCTTTCTTTGTGATAGTTGACATCGGCTACCTCATCTCGATAAGCAGTTCCGCAAACGTTTCCATCCAGCGTTTTGTGCGAGTGCAGCTAACGCAAAGTACTATAATGCAACGACTTCTATGCAGCAAGCAAATTTTGGAGTTTTTTTGTGGCTCACAGCCGAGCCGCCTTCAAGCCGGGTTCTGCCCGCTGCCGCGGGTCCTCATCCGGGCCTGCCGAACCATGCGTTACGACAGCCCGCAACGACCTTCGAACAGGATATCGGTCAACTTTCGTGAAAAATCTCAATACCGCCTTGACCTGCACGAACCCACCGCGGATAATACCCGGTTCATAAAAACGATTCAAGACAAGGGCGAAGCGTTGTCGAGCAAAAAGGGCAAAAAGACGGAAGACTTCTCGGGCGTACATGCCTTTTTCGCGACCATGGAATGGCTGATCATGGCATTTGCCACCACCCTGGTGTTCATAGTGTTTATCATGCAGGCCTACACGATTCCGACGGGCAGCATGGCCGACACGTTGAAGGGGGCGCACTTCAGGCTCCGTTGCAGGCAGTGCGGCTACAGATTCGACTACGATTTCCTGCCGCATCATTATCGTGATTACTTTGCGGGCCTCCGATCCGTGCCGCGCAACCTTACGCCTGCTGCCAACGTCCCCATCAGACCTCCGGGACCACGTTGCCCCAGTTGCGGCTTCAAGCAGCAGACCGCCGACCGTCAGCCGGTAACAAAGGGCGACCGAATCTTCGTTTTGAAGTGCATTCACCAGTTTTTCGAGCCCAGGCGGTGGGACGTCATAGTCTTTAAGAACCCTCTTGAGCCGCACGAAAACTATATTAAACGGCTCATAGCTTTGCCCGGTGAGACTGTACAGATCATTGATGGCGACATTTTTGTCGACGGGCAGATCAGGCGAAAGCCCCCGCAGGTTCAGGAAGAATTGTGGATGTCTGTCTACGATAATGACTACCTGCCGGTCAACCCGAAGGCGGGCGATTTCAACAGCGGAATCTGGCGCCAGCCGTTCATGAATCAGGTCGGATCCAACTGGAGTATAGCCGCTGAAGGACCTGCGGTCTTTGCCCTGGAGCCTGACGGCGATCAGGTGCACGTGCTGGTATATGATACGCGGGTCGGCAATGACTTCCGCGCAACGTACGCCTACGATGATCCGAGGTATTATCCGCGAATGCCGATCTGCAGCGATTTGATGGTGCGATTTGAGGTACAAAGGTCTGATGCCTCCGACAGGGTGGGTGCTGTCCTGACCAAATACGGCATCGAATACCGAGGCTGGGTTATTGACGGCGACAATCTCCGAATAGAGAAGGTGCATGCAAACGGTCTTGTCGAGGAACTGGCCTCTCGCAGCATTGACGCCGATGCCCCAACGACTGCAGGCTTCAGATTTGCCAACGTCGACCATGTCTTGCGACTAGAATGGGCAGGCGTCCAACTGGAGTATGACCTTGGCACAGGACCGCAAGATGCGGGCGACCCTCGCGAAGTCATGCCGCGACTGGCAATCCTGGGATCGGGACACCTTAAACTGTATCACGTCGGCGTCTTTCGAGACATCCATTACATCACCATTTCCGCCGCGGACGGGGCGCCGATTCTGCGAGCCGCCGAGCAAGACCCTTTTACTTTGGGCGATGATGAGTTTTTCGTCCTTGGAGACAACACCCCGGCAAGCCTGGACAGTCGCTGGTGGGACTCTCCGGGCATCGGCAACAGCGGGCGCGAGTACCGCATGGGAACGGTGCCGCGCGACTACCTGGTCGGCAAGGCCTTCTTCGTCTACTGGCCGGGACCCTACAAGCCGTTTAACGATTCGGCGCTGGCGCGAATCATGGAAAGAAACCAACTCACACGGTTCTTGAAGATATTCCTCAATATCCCGGCCGTGGACGGCATCAAGATTATATATGGCGGTGCACCTTGAGAAGCAACGTGCCGTCCGACGAATCTTTTTGTGAGACATGACACTTGCAGATGACAGAAGAACCCCGGCAGATGAGTGAGTACCCCCTGAGACGCCGCAGTGCTGCCGTCGAGGGAATCGCCAACACGATGGAACTTTTGGTTACGGCGCTTATTCTGGCGTTCGTCTTCCGTGCTTTTGTCATCGAGGCCTTTAGAATTCCCACCGGCAGCATGGCCGAAACGCTGCGAGGGTCGCATTATCACCTGCGGTGCATACGCTGCGGCTTTCCGTACGATGTCGGCGGCGATTCATGGTCTGTGCCCACACCTCGGTGCTCCAGTTGCGGTTACAATCTGCCGCCGGGCATGGGCGTGTCCATTTCCAACGGCGACCGCATTCTCGTCCTGAAGTGTCTTTACCAGTTCTTGCCGCCCCGACGATGGGATGTAATCGTGTTCAAGAACCCCGTTGACCCGCGTGAGAACTATATCAAGCGTCTGATCGCGATGCCGAATGAAACTGTCGAGATCATCGACGGAGACATTTACATTGACGGGCGTATCGCACGCAAGCCGCCCAAGGTCCAGGAAGAACTGTGGATGCCCATCTACAACAACAACTACCAGACGCTCCGGCACGGCCGCGTCATGCCGACGACAGATGGTTCGTCCGGCAGCAATCGCCCATGGCGACAGCCCTTTGAGAATGATGCCAACTCGGCATGGGATCTTAACGCCAGGGGGCCAACGGTCTTTGCGCTTGACAGCCCGCCCGACCAACTCAATTGGCTGCTGTACAACGACCGTGTGGGGAACGATTTCCGCGCTTCATATGCCTACAACGACGGCAGCGAGCACTATCAGCAGCCGATCTGCAGCGACCTCATGGTGCGATTCGACGTCACGGGCGACGGTGAAGAAGGCATCATAGGCGCCGCCCTGGCCAAGTATGGCATAGAGTATCGAGCCGCCATTGATCTGACGGGTCTGATGACTGTTGGAAAAATGGAGAATGGCGTTTTTGCCGAGTTGGCTCGCCGTCAAATTGACCCCCTGCGGCTCGGTCGCGCCCGCCGATTTCAGTTCGCCAATGTAGATCATCAGCTCGTACTCTCGTTTGGCGGGGAAACGCTCCGATACGATCTCGGATCATACCCTCCTGATGTGGATGACAGATCCCGCCGGGCTGTGCCTGTCGCAAAGATATTTGGCGCCGGTGACCTTACCTTGTGGCACATAGGACTTTACCGAGACATTTACTACATCAGTGATCGAATTCTGCGAGCCGCTGAGGGTGACCCTTTCACTCTCGGACCCGACGAGTTCTTCGCCTGCGGAGACAATAGTCCGTGCAGTCTTGACAGTCGGCTCTGGGCAACGGAAGGGATTGGAAACGGAGATGTCCGCTACACCGAAGGCGTTGTTCCAAGGGATTATCTCATGGGCAAGGCTTTCTTTGTGTATTGGTCCGACGCCTTCAGACCGTTCGAGAACCTGTTGCCCATCATTCCGAACATCGGAGGCCTCCAGCTCATTTATGGCGGTTCCGAAAAGCAGTTCTGACGGAGGTGCTGTGCCGCTGGTCGACGACAGAAAACGTTACATGCAATTGGGTTTGTCGCTGGGCGCCGAAAATGTCGTGCCCCTGGCGATCGACGATATTGTGTTCGATCCAAGGACCATTCTCAAGTGCATGTACGGCTGCGGCGATTGGGGGAAGAATCACACATGTCCTTCGCGCCCAAAAGCTTTATTGCCCTGGCAGTACGAGCGGATACTGCTGAGGTATTCATGGGGACTGATCGTCCACTCAAGCGACAAGAAGGTTGCCCAGAAGGCGTCTTTCGAAATCGAGCGACAGGCTTTTCTGGACGGGTACTACTTCGCTTTTTCTTTGAGCGATTGTGCGTTGTGTGCCGAGTGCACCTGCCGCAGGGGGCTTGAATGTGCAAATCCAAAGATGGCCAGACCGGCGTTTCACTCGGTCGGCATCGACGTGTTCGCCACCGTCAAAAGACTGAACCTTCCGATACAGACGCTGCAAACCGAAAGCCAGCCGCAGAACTGGTACGCGGCGGTTTTTATTGAGTAGGTGAATCGGACGACCTCGACACGCTCCGCAGCCGCCGCAGCGAAGCGGCGAATTCTCCGTGCGACTTCTTTATGCAGACGGCTACCTCGTCGACGTAGCCGTCCGCTGACGCCGACCACACCCGGTTAAGGTATCGCTCGCCCGCCGCGAAGTGGCCCATAATCTCGGCGTACGCCGCCAACCCGGCCGCCGCGGCAATGCTGTACCGACCGTCGGCGAAACTGTGCACGTCGGCCGCAAGAAGTGAATCAATGTGGTGACGCATGTCATAGGCGTTGATCGCGCTGCACTCGTCCCGCAGCTTTCCGGCATTGGCGACGACGCGATCCAGCAGGTCGCCGAGCTGCTCCACGTCGGCGGCAAGTTTCTCCTGGCCGCCCGCCGCCCGCCTCCGTCCAAGCCGAACTATCGCCACACCCGCGAATCCCACCGCCAGCGCGCTCACCAGCGGCCAGGGCGCAACGCGTTCCTGGTCAAGCACGGATACAAGCGCGCCGGCCAGAAAACCTGCGGCAATCAATACATAACCAGCCTTCTTCATGACACGATACCCTTGAATACATGGAACAAAGCGAAACCGACTCCCACCAGCGCCTCTCCCACAATCAATCCCGCGGCCACGGGGATACCGACCTCCTCGCTGAATCGCACCCCCTTGAAGCGATCCACGGCCAGCCGCAGGATTGTGCCTATCGTGTAGGTCAAAACGACATAGAACGGCAGATAGAATCCCAGCCCCACCAGTATGCCCAGACCGCCTATGCCGCTGGCGCTCAGCAGCGCGCCCAGTCCGGCCCCCGCCGCATATTTATCCATCGGCACCTCGCCGCCTAAGATGCCCCTGATCATTCCAGCCAGAACGTTCGCCTGCGGTGCGGGCAGCGCCCTTTCCCCTGCCCCCTCTTCTCCCGCAAAACCGTATGCCTTATGAAGCACGAAGATTAGCGCAATGACCACTATCGGCCCAAGCCACGTTGCCAGGAACTGACCGATCTGCTGCTTCTTTGGCTGCGCCCCGACAAGATATCCCGTTTTCAAATCCTGCATCAGGTCTGTTGCCTGGCTCATCGCCACGCATGCCGCTGCACCGACCATGATGGAGGCGACAATCGCCGCAGCGTCCCCGGTCTCCGACCCCGGCTTCCGCGCCACGATTATGAAGATAGTCACCGCGATCAGCGTCATGCCGCTCAGTGGTGACCAGTTGGTGCGCCCGATGCACTCCGACAAGATAACACCGGCCGCCCATACCCAAAGCGTCCCTAAGACCGCTATCAGGCCAGCCCTAACAAGTCCGATCTCCCTGGCGCTGGCAATCGCCATCACAAACAGCAGCACTGTAGCCCCGACGATACCCACGTAGAGCAGACTGATCGGCATCTCATCCTTGGAGTGTTCGGTCTTTAGCCTCGCAGCCGACTGCATGCTGCGCACCGCGCTGACGATTAGTGGAAGCGCCAGCGCAATACCCGCAATTGCGCCTCCGATAAGCATTCCGATTCCTACCGGACGAAACAATTCCATTTGCAGATAAGCGGGAATCCCGCTGCGCGGATCGGTGAACGTCTCAGCCGGCGGTATCAACCCTTTCTGGTGAAGAATCGGCGCCAGCACCCAGTAGCAAACGTATCCGCCAATAATGAAGCTTGCGCCCCCGCGCCCGGCGATGAAACCGACACCCACCGTCATCAGCGACACGTAAAAAACAGCATTCATGTACTCAGGGAGATTCAGAATTGCGCCCAGGTCCCACTTGCCGACACCCTTGTACTCTGCGACAAAGGCCGCCACCGCACTGATAACTATGCCCACAAGTAGCATCAGTGCCTTGTGAATGCCCGCTCCCGGCGACTTCAGGATCGTTGCCACCGCCATCCCGCCCGGATAAGTCAGCCGCTCGAAATCGATCATCTGCTTGCGAAGCGGGATGATATAAGCAATACCGAGAATCCCTCCTGCGATCGATGCAAACACAAGCACCACAGGATTGAAATCATCTCCGTGCCCGAGGATGAATATCGCCGGCACCGTGAACATCAACCCGCTGGATGCGCCGTTGACCGCGCTGGCGATCGTCTGGTTGATATTGTTCTCGACAATACTTGTCCTGCCCAGCAGCCCTCGCAGTATTCCGAAGCCCAGTATTGCCGCCAGTTCCGAACCTTCAATGGAAAATCCAAGGATCAGGCTGGCATATCCGATGCTCACGGCTATCAGGATACCCAACCCGTACCCGACGATGACTGCCGTAAGCGTAAGCTCCGGATACGGCCCCGTCCTCAGCCTGCGCCCGTCGTGCTGTTCTGCCACTTTCTTCCTTTCTTATTGCTTCTGTTCTTTGGCAGCACGCAGTATGTCCACGAACACTTCGTCCGCGGTCGCCCGGCCGGAGAATACCCGCCGGTGAAATTCTTGTCAAACAATAAAACTCGCCTGATCCCAATTCTTAACTCCTTGCCTTCCAGAAGCTTACATGCCCCATTCCACCCCAGGTCGCGTCCTGACGCTTTGCATGACCGTCGCATGCAGTTATACTTGATCCCATGCAAACTCCAATAGAAACGCTACTGTGGATCGCCTTGGCCCTCTGGACCTGTGCCGCCCCAACATCGGCCGGCAACCTCCAGTACGTGGTCGTCAACCGCACACCCGGCGGCCGCTGGCATCAAGGCCGACCCGAAACGATCACCAGCGAAGGCTTTGACGAGATACGCAGCGCCGTCGCCGCACCCGATCACACGGCAATACGCCTCGGCGTCTCCTTCATCTTCTCCTATCTCGAAACCGACGAGCCCGTCCTGCTCACCTCACTTAAACGTTTTCTCGCCGCGGCACAGCAGACCCGAACCCCCGTCCTCATCAAGCTCGACGGCGAGAACTGGTGGTCGCGCAGGCCTGACCTGTGGAACTGGTGGGATCCCAATCTGCCGGGATACGACCCCGCCAACAGTGCAAATGTGGAATGGACAGGTTGGGGTCCGGAGCATGCAGTCAAAATAGCATGGCGAAACTGGGGCAGGAAAATCCGCGTTGCGCCGCCGCCGAATCTAATGAGCCCTCGTTACCGCGACATCTGCCGCCAAAAGATGCAGCTATTGATCCCCGTAATCCGCGAGTGGTACGAAAACCTCCCCGTGTCCGACAAGCATCTCTTCATCGGACTCAACGTCGGGTGGGAAAGCTCGATCTGCGTCAACGCATGGTACTATCCCGACGGTAACAATCTCCTGTCCAGCCCGCCGGCTGATGACCCGCAAACCGGACTGGACGTCGCCGATGTAACCGCGCGCGGCCAAGTCCAGTTGGGCTATGGCGCCCTCACCGCCGCTGGTATCCGGACGCAGGGCACAATCACCGAGGCCGACCTTGTCGAAGTCGTCCGCCGCCACCTCACCGACCTGAGCCGCACTGCACTCGAATGCGGCCTTGCACGCGAGCACATCTTCACCCACGGCGCCGGCTGGCACGAAGCCGAACTACTGTACGATGCGGCGGTCAACGAATACTCCTGCCCTGGGTGGAGCTTCTACCGCCACGCCGCCGATCCCGCACAGGATCAGGGTGTACGCCGTGCACTACTGGCAAGTAACGCAAAGCATTGGGGCGCTTCTGAATGGCTGCTTATGCAGCCGCACGAGCTTGATCTCTGGTATACTGCCATGAAAAAGACCCTCGATGATCCACGGTGCCGCTTTCTTTGCATATACAACTGGCGAGGCATAAAGGATAGTCCCAATGTCCTCCGCGCTATCAGCACACTGATCAGCGACGCGGCAGGTGGTCAGAGCGGCAACTAAAACCGGGCGCGCAGGCTGCTAAATGCGATTTGTCCGTGCAATATAGCGAATTAGCTTGACTTGGCGTCGATAACAAAGTACTAAGACAAAGCTAAAGTTGTCCCCGTAGCTCAACGGATAGAGCGTTGGCCTCCGGAGCCAAAGGTTAGAGGTTCGAATCCTCTCGGGGACGGTGTGGTAGACGTTTTTTTGGGGTTTTCGCGTCCTGGGCGGGGTTTGGTCAATCGGTTGGTTTAAATTGTTGAGTTAAATCGCGAAGTGCGTTTTAATGTTCTTGCAATGCGCTGTGGGTGTGGTAAATTGTTGACGAAATTGACTTTGGAGGCGTTTTTTCGGGGCTGGAGAGGTGGCCGAGCGGCTTAAGGCAACGGTTTGCTAAACCGTCGTGTGGGTATTACCCGCACCCCGGGTTCGAATCCCGGCCTCTCCGTTTTTCACTCAAAATCGCGGTTTTTGAAGCTGTGGCAGCGGTTTTTGGATTTCCCCCCTTGTTTGTCCCTTGTGCTGATCCGTGCTGGTTAATGCTGAGTTTTGCTGATTCGATAGGTGCATTGATAGGTGCATTTGTGGGAGTGCAACGGTTTTCTGTGACCGTCGCCCCTGTGACGGGTTGATCATCCGTCCCGGTCCGGAGTTCAACGGCCCCAGTGGTTTGGAGCCGGTCGATCACCCGGCGCGTGTCCTTGATGCCAACGTGGCTGTATATCCCGATCGTCATTTCGGGTTTGCTGTGCCGGGCAAGGGTCTGGGCCTCTTTCACCGTTGCTCCGCCCCGGACGATTTCAGTTACAAACGTATGCCGAAGGGTGTGAAAGTCGATCTTGCGGCCGTTGACCTCATAGGCGATTTCAGCCGCGTCACGGTCGGCGTGAAATATCCGGGTCACTTTGTCGAACTTTCCATTCTTGTTTGGCGCGGGGATATTGAACGCCTTCACGGTCGGCATCTTGCCAGCGAAGAACCGTTTCAACTCTTCCGCAGTCTCAGCCCGCAGGGGAATCGTGTCTTGCCGCTTGGCTTTGGCGTACCCGGCCCGGACGGTTACAGCCAGAGCATCGAAGTCGAACGCCCCAACCGTCAAGCTCCAAAGCTCCCGTACGCGCAGGCCCGTCTCTAATGCGAGCCGGTAGAGCAGGGACCTTTCATACCCGCTCATCCCATTTCGCTCGCCAGCGGCCGCCGTTCTTTGCAGAAGGGCGGTTCTCTCCTGTTGTGTCAACGCCCGCCGTTCGTCTTTGTCCGTCACCGTCATCATCCGCAGGTGATCGAGCGGGTTCTCGACGGCGCGCCGGTTGAAGATCATCCATCGGCAGAATTGCTTGCACGCCCGAACGTAGTGGTTCCACGAGGATGTCCCTGTCGTAGTTGGAGGTTGGTTGGCTACTCCTTTTGTTCATAAGCTACGCGACTCTTGACTGGTTGTCAATTGTTTCGTCTTCGGCCAGAGCTTTGAGCTTTGCGGTAGCCAGCTTCCATGTCGATGCACGCACCGGGTTCGATCTGCAGCGTTATGAATCGCATGTACTGGCAAATACCGGTGAATGCCCGTTGAGCCTCCGCGAAATATTGCCGCTCACAGAAGATTTGCGGACAGATTTGATCTGGCGGTTCATTGCAGTTATATTCTTGGCGCATGCCGGCATTATCGAAGTCTGGCAGCAAGGACCGGAAATCAGGGTGAAGAAACGTGAAACTTACGGAAAAGGACAAGGCATTCTTGGAGAACTTGAAGAACCTGATGGAATCGAAGGACCTATGGGTGGAACTGAAGGCGGGTGAGCCGAGCTATATGGTTCTGAAAGGAACCTATGGCGAGAAGATCCACAAGACCTTTCGAATGACACTGTAGGGCGTTCCCTGGCGGTTCCAGCGGCTGTTCAACGGCGTTTATGTGGAGGCGTTCGAGTCGATCCTGATGATGAGAAAATCTTCGGGACGCAGGTCCGGGAGCCTGCGATCAGGAGAGGTATGCGGTGAGGGAGGAGGAGATTGGCAAGGCAATTCGGACCCGTCGTTGAGAAGCATCACGCGAGATCTTCTGTAGATAATTAGTCCACCGCTTTGCGTACATAGTGCACATTATGTGCAAAATTTGGACCAAGGAGTGTACAAATGCTGTCCAATTCATGTTGGCAAGACGGCAAAAACTACGAACATAATGTTTTTCGCGGCATCTCGATCCGCCCCAAACAGGATGTGCTCTTTACAGAATTCCTGGCAGGACAGGTCATCAGTTCGCATACCGCCCAAGCATTGATCATGGATGTTCGCAAGTTCGCGACATGGTTCACGACCGCCAACGCTGAACCGTGGGATGTTACGCGGGTTACCGTGCGGGATGTTGCTGATTTTCGTGAATACCTCCGTCGGGAAAAAAGACAAGCGACCGCGACCGTGAATCGGTGCTTGGCCTCACTTCGGAAGTACTTCAAATGGTTATTCGGCAACGGGCACATCGCGGGCAATACCACCACCGGAGTCAAAGAGCTACGCAGGCAGCCCCTTGCACCACAGGGCTTGACACGAGCAGAGGTTCGCAAACTGCTGCGGGAGGTCGAGCTTCGGAATGACGTTCGGGCAAGAGCAATCTTCAGCCTTGCGCTCTACTCAGGATCACGCCTGAGTGATATCACGATGTTGGAATTGTCCGATCTGTCGATTTCCGAACGGTGCGGCACGGTCCACTACATGCACGGCAAGGGGTGGATACCCTCTAATTCGCAACAGTACAGTTTCCGGGGGTCAGACCATATGTGCCTCCGACCGTTCGTGCGCAACCAACAAGCTCAATGAATGTCTTCGGTCTCGGGCTTATCGACTGGGCCTTTATGCGTGACCGGGACAATCATGGTGAACATCGCACCGTTGCCCACTCGGCTGTCAACTTTCAACCGGCCGCCCGCCATTGCGAGGCGGTCGCGCATTGTCCTGAGACCGAAGCCGCCCTTGGCCTGCCTGGCGGCGTCCCACAGGCGCGATGCATCGAAGCCAGCGCCTGCGTCTCGCACGGAGAGACAGAGAAGGCCGTCATCATGCCACAGGCGCACCCAAGCGCGGTCGGTTCGTGCATGCTTGACGACGTTAAAGAGCAACTCGCGCGCTGACTGAAACAGCAGTATGCGAACGTCCTCGCTCAGCGCCTCGCCCTTGTCCTCGCAATCCACGTCCACGGACAGGCCGTGCTTGGCCCTGATCCACGTCGCCAACCACGCCAGTCCGGCCGCCAAGCCCTCCTCGTTCAGCACCGGCGGGCTCAATTCGGATGTCAAGTGGCGGGTTTCGTCGATGGTTTCCTTCAGGAGGTCGACGACGCGTTTGATCCTTTGAGCGCTCTCTTTGTCGGCGCTGCCCCCTTCGAGGACGCTGACTTCGAGCATGGCGGCGAAGAGGAGCTGCTGGAGGTGGTCGTGGAGGAGGTGGGCGAGGCGGTTGCGTTCGCGGTGTTCGGCCATGTTGAGTTCGGAGACGGCGCGGCGGAGTTCGGTGGTGCGGGTTTCGAGCCGGGCGGTCGTTTCGTGAAGTTCCTGTCGGAGGCGGGCTTCCATTTGCTTTCGCTGGGTGACATCCTGGAAGACGGTTGCGAAGAAGCCTTTGGCGGGGCTATAGGCGGAGACGAGATACCAGCGGTTGAGGTGTTCGGAGTAGTTCTCGAAGCGCAGGGATTGACCATCGAGGGCGACCTTGCCGTAGGTTCCGATCCAGTCGGCGGGGTCGCCGGCGATGCCGGGGATGGCTTCGGTGACGCGGCGGCCGACGAGGGATTCTTTGCTCAGGCCGGTGAGGTGTTCGAAGGCGTCGTTGACTTCGAGGAAGACGTAGTCGACGGGTTTCCCGGCATCGTCGGTGACGATCTGGTGGTAGGCGAAGCCGTCGATCATGTTGGCGAAGAGCGAGCGGTATCGCGCTTCGGCCTCTTTGAGTTCGCGGAAGAGGAGCTTGAAGGGTGTACGGAGGCCGGTGTGGATGACGGCGCGGTAGACGCAGTAGAAGGAGGCGAGCTTTAGGACGTGGCCGAGGAGGTTGGAAAGGCCGAAGACGCTGACGTAGAAGGTGAAGAAGAGTTCGGAGGCGATGGTGACGAGGATGGAGGCGACGACCCACTTGAGGACCGCGGGGTCGAATTCGGTGCGGCGTTTGAGGATGCCAAAGACAGCGGTGAAGAGAACGAGGCAGATTGCGTATTCGGCGAAGCGTTTGAAGGGGGTGAGGCCGACGCCTTCGACGAAGCAGGTCGGGAAGACGTTCCAGACGACGATGGAGGCGAGGAGGAGGGATGTGACGATGGCGCCTGCGGCGATGAGGATCGGGCCGTTGAGGCGGCGGCGCGGCATGGCGACGGCGGCGAGCAGCGCGATGCTCTCAAGGGATCGGGCGGCAACCCATAATTGCGTGGCGGGGTTGGCGCCGGCGTTGGGGAGGACGCCCATGCCGCTGTAGGCGAGGGTGTGGACGAGGTCCAGGAGGCCGACGAAGAGATAGGCGACGCCGAGGAGGAGCAGGCGGTCCTGCTCGAAGTGGCGGCGGCTGTTCCAGGCGATCATGAAGATGCCGCAGGCGACGACGACGGCGAAGACTTCCACCAGGCTGTGGAAGAAGAGGAAGTTGCGGCGGCTGATCAGCAGCAAAACGCTTAGGAGGACAGCGGCTGCGAGGATGCCGAACCCATGCTGCACCTTGCGGATCATGACCACCTATTCCCTTTGCTTCGTTTGCGGTTCGCTACACGGGTGCACCTTTGGCGACGTTGAAAGTCCATTGGCCGTTCTCCAGCGGCAAAGGTACACGGATGCTCCTGTGAGATTCACTATTATACTGTTTGTGCGAACGGATTCAATGCGCCGGCCGGCGAAAACCGGACTTTCGCAGGGGTTTTCGGCGGGCATCGGGCAGCTTGCGGGGACGGTGTGCAAGCTCTTGTTTTTCAAGGGTTTAAGCTTTTTGGTTTGGGGGGCAAAGTTTGTTTACTTTGGGCGGGGGGTGGGTTATTCTGCTTTGCACTAATATTGGATTACTCAGAACTGAAATCGGTGCGGTGTGCGTAGTAACTTGGAGATACATGAACATATCGGGCAGCCGGCGGCGGGCGGCTCTTTTATAGACAACAACTGCCCAGAAAGGTGCAGCGATGAAGATACGAATTGTTCTTGCGGACGACCATGCGATGCTGCGGGAGAGCTTCAGCGGGGCTTTCAAGCAGGAAGGGGATATCGAGGTGGTCGGGCAGGCGAGCACGGGGCTTGAGGCGGTGGACATGGTGCGCCAACTGAGGCCGGACGTGCTTGTTACGGATATAGGGATGCCGGATCTGAACGGGATTGAGGCGGCTCGGCGGATCAGCCGGGACTTTCCGGAGGTGAAGGTGATCGGGGTTTCGATGCATTCGGGGGAGAAGTACGTGCGGGAGATGTTCAAGGCGGGGGCGAGCGGGTACCTGTTGAAGAACTGCACGTTCGGGGAATTGGCGGGGGCGATTCGTGCGGTGGCGGCGGGCAAGACGTACGTTAGCCCGTCGATCGGCGACATGGTCGTGCAGACATTTTTGAACAAGGCGGAGGGGGGGCCGTCGGCGTTCGATGTTTTGAGTGCGCGGGAGCGGGAGGTCTTGCAGCAGTTGGCAGAGGGCAAGACGACGAAGCAGGCGGCGCTGGCGCTTCACATCAGTCATAAGACGGTCGAGGTGCACCGCGTGAACATCATGCACAAGTTGGGGTTCGACAACATTGCGCAGCTTACGAAGTATGCGATCCAGGAAGGGCTGACGGAGCCGGAGCCGTAGGCTCGTTGTTGCGGGTAAGACCATTGCGATAGCGCGCCTGCGAGGCACCCCCACGACCAACCGCCACACTGGGGCAAACAGCGTCGTTTCTATCCTATCCACAATCCGGCGTACCGTTTGTGTCTTCGCGTATGCCCGCATTAGATTCTACACCGATTGCGCGTTCAGCTTGCCCGGTTGAAAGGTAAGGAGCTTCCTTATTCTGCCCGCGCTCATCACGATGTAAAACACACATATTGTTCGGCGACGGCACGAACTGCGGACCAACCGTGGGAGTGGAGGCGACATCCGATGGACTGCGGGATTGAACTTACCGTCGCCGCGTCCTCTTGCATAGTTTTGAAGCACTGCGATCAACTAAGCTTTTGACGGCCGCAGTTTAAGGAGTTCCCTTATTTCCGGACGTTGACGGGTTTTTCATAATGTACAGTCATAACGCATTCGGCGGCTGAATGTAACCAAGATTAACCTGTCTCGAAGGAGATTCCTATGGAGCCAAAAAGCAAAAGACAAGCAGGAGTATTGCTCCGGCACCTTGCGGCGCTGCCGGCGATCGTTCTGCTCTGCGTATGGGCAGACGCATCGGCCTTCACGCTGCACGTGGTGGACCGTGCGGGCAACCCGGTGGAGGGGTTCCGGTGGATGGTGGAACAAGACACGACGTTTCACGTGATACCGGGGCTGGAGGTGACGGACACGCTGGCGACGATGATTCACAACAGCTATGCTCCAGTGACGGCCAACGGCTACAGCAGTGGTTCGTCGGCCGAGGTGGACGTGCCGGATAATGCCAGGTACCTGGTTTCGGTAGTTCCCTATGCAGGATACAGTATCGGCGGGAAGAACGTGGCGGTGGGGCAGCAGGAAGTCACCATCGTCGTCAATGCCCATCCTCTGCCCACCGCCCAGATATCGATTCTGGTTTTCCATGACAGATCCCCGATCAACAACGCCCCCGATCTGAACGAACCCGGCCTTGCAGGTTTTAAGGTCGTCGTCTCCGATCCGGCGGGCCAGCAGATGCTTGACGCATTCGGCAACATGCTGGGAACCACCTACCAGCGTGATGAGAATACCGGCGAGTTTGTGCTGGATGAAGACGGCGCTCCCATTGTGGATCAGATGGGCAACGGTATTCTACTAACGGATGCCAACGGTGAAATCATCGTTAAGAACATAGCGCCGGGTAAGTACGGCATCATTGTTGTACCACCGGCGGGCGAAACCGGTTGGATTCAGACGTCGACGATCGAAGGGACGCCGACGGTCGATGCGTGGGTCAAGGCAAATGAGCCGCCGGTCTTCGTCGAGTTTGGTCCGGCCGCCTATCATGCGTTTTACGGCTTTGTCAAACAGTTCGACGACCTACCCGATCGCCCGGGACCAAATGGCACGATCAAAGGCCGAGTGGTTTTCAATCATTTCGACAGGCCGCCCTATTTGCAGGGATTCTGGCCGGGCGAGCCGGTTGACGGCGCCTGGATTGGCCTGAATACGATCCCCGGCCGCGTGGGAATCTATGCGGCGCCCTGTGATGACGAGAGTTATTTCACAATCGAAAACGTGCCGCCGGGAACGTACCAGTTGGTAACGTGGGACGAAAACCTGGACGCAATCTTCGGCTTCAACCAGGTGACGGTCCCCGCCGGCGGTGGCATTGTGGACCTGGGCAACGTGCTCAGCTTCCGCTGGTTCGGCAAACTGGAGGGCAGCGTTTTCTACGACACGAACCAGAACGGCTTTCGCGATGCCGGCGAAAAGGGTATCGGCAACCAGGCGGTCAACCTGCGGTTTCGCAACGGTACTTTGTACCAGGCAACGGTCAGCGATCATGCGGGCGATTACGCATTCGAGGAGGTGTTCCCGTTTTTCAAATGGCTGGTCGCAGAAGTGGATTTTGCGCGCTACAAAGCCACCGGCATGACAGCAGTTGTCGACTGGGGCGGACAAATCCCAGACCATGACGGCTGGGACATGCCCTCGTTCGGAAAGCTGAACCCCCAGCCTCAAGTCGACGAAAACGGCGATCCGATCATAAATCCCAATACGGGCAACAACCTGTCCCGAACCGAAACGGGTGAAGTGCTGACACAGGCGATGCACTTGTTCCTCGCGCAAACCAATATCATCGATTGGGGCAAGCACGCTTATGATATGACCGAAGGCGAAAACGGCGGCATCAGCGGCATTGTGTATTATGCGGTCACGCGCGCTGAGGACGATCCGCGGTACGCAGCCGCCGAACCTTGGGAGCCGGGCATTCCGAACGTACAGATGAACCTCTACTTCGACATGGACTGCGACGGCGTGATCGACGACCTTGACGGCGACGGGTTGCCCACTCTGGCCGACGTCGATAACTGGCCGTTCGGCTGGAGAGATGATCCCGCCGCCAAGGGTGTCGAAGACGTGGATCGCAACGGCAACGGCATATTCGATCCCGGCGACGCCATACAGATTACGACGACGGACTCTTGGGACGACAGCAAGCCCACTGGTTCGATCCACGACCCGCTACCGGTGATTCATGGCAACCCGGTTCAGCCGGGCTTCGACAACTTCGGCACATGGAATCAGATTCGCGACGGTGTCTTCGACGGCGGCTATGCGTTCAGTTCGTACTTCCCCGGCGGCGTCGCTTCAGGAAGCGAGGAGACCGACGGCCTGCCCAACGTAGCATACATCGTGGAGGCGGCGACGCCTTACGGGTACGAACTGGTCAAGGAAGAAGACAAGAACGTGGACTTCGGCGACGAATGGACGCCGGGCACACTCCTGCTGCCGCCGGTTTGCGTTGGCGACGATCACCTCGTGCCGCAGTACATGAGCTTCCAGACGCTGCCCGACGGCACGCCATTGCCGGGGATCGATCCGGAGGATCTGGTCGAGTGCAAGTATGCGGGCAAGACGCGGCCGAAAGCGGACCGCAAACAGATTCTCGTCTCCGGCGGCAAGAACGCCGCGGCTGATTTCTTCTTCTTCACACAAACGCCCAAAGGAGCACACGCCATCGGCTTCATCAACAACGACCTGGCGGCGGAGTTCGATCCCACCAGCCCGATCTTCGGCGAGAAGTCGGCGCCGTCATGGCTGCCCATCTCCTTCCAGGACTGGGCGGGCAACGAGATCACCCGCGTTTACTGCGACGAGTTCGGCACGTACAACGCCCTGTTGCCTTCCTCGTTCGTAAACAACTTGCCTGCACCGGCCGGCTTTTCGCCGCAGATGCTGACTTTTGTACTGAACCATCCCGGCCCGATTCCGGACCCGGACAATCCTGGTAATATGATTGTCGATCCGTACTATGATCCGGATTACAGCCAGGTTTCTTATACCTTCAACTTTAACTCCGGTACGATGACTTACCTGGATACACCCGTAATTCCGATTGCCGCGTTCGTCGGTTATCCTAACCGCGCGCTCGACGTCGAACCCGCGACGGGCACTCCGGTGATCTATTCCGTGATGGGCCCGGACGGCGGTCCGATCGTCTGCCAGAATGGAGCGTCTGTAACCATCAAGTCAGTCGGCAAGAAACTGGTTCCTAATCCGGACTACGTTGTAGACGACCCCGCAAATCCCGCACTGATCGAGCGCGACTTCGGCTTTGGAGAAGAAAGGGGTACAGTCACCGTCGGCGGCAAGCCGGTAGTAATCAATAGCTGGACGGATAGCGAAATACGGATTCGGGTGACGTTCGCAAACGTTTCGACCGGGACCCTCAAGGTCACGCGGCAGGACACGGGCAGGACGAGCGAACTCGGTGTTACCCTCCATGTCAACGAGTGCGGACGGCAGGTGATCCACGTCCGAGGCGGCGCGATCTATCCGAACATGCCGATTCAGGACGCCATCGATGCGGCAGATGAAGACGCGATCATCATTATTGAGCCCGGTACATACTGGGAGAACCCGATTGTCTACAAGCCGGTGACGATGCAGGGCTCCGGCGCCGAGTCGACGGTGCTCAATGCGATGC
>Ga0334883_1001336_pt1 | contig 37184 bp, 27 predicted proteins | sample GraSluR1_MG_6_FD_207230 | JGI IMG/M metagenome (GOLD analysis project Ga0334883, IMG submission 207230) | Sludge microbial communities from methane-producing bioreactor in Wageningen University, Netherlands - Granular Sludge_09_05-R1 | ecosystem: Engineered > Bioreactor > Anaerobic >...
TCCACCGACTGTATGAACCGGTCAAAGACAGTCTTTTCAAAATCCCCGATCTGGAACTCGCCCTGTTCCAGAGGGCGCTCAACTGTCACCTCTATAACATAATTGTGTCCATGACCCGATGGGTTTGCGCACTTGCCGAAGATCTCCATGTTCTTCTCTTCACTGAATTTGTCGTTCCACAGCTTGTGCATAGCCGCAAATTCGAACTTCTCGCTGAAATAGTACACCGTGCAATCCTCTCCGCAAACAGCCACCTTCCGAAATGGATTCAACTCAAGACAGATACGGCTCAGGTCAGGCCCCTCAAAACGCCCTCCTAATGCCCTCCAGGCCTCCTGCAACAAGGCAGCAACGTCCGATAAAGCGATATGCAGCCCATTTTCATACCACTCACAGATCCGCTTGACAAACAATGGCAGAATCTCGGCTCGAACCTCTCGATCGATCTCGGTCACATTTACCACGAAACCAGTGTCGCTGTCTACCCCCCCGGAAAGTTCCACCCAAAGACTGAAGTAAAGCGCCAACCCCTCACCGCAAGGCTTGGATGCATACGAGTTGTACCCGTACTGCTGCTCGGCCAGAAAAGGGTTGACCGAAAAACGAATTTGCCTCGCCAGCGTCTGCACCATGAGCAAGCCCGTTATCCGCGGTTCTTGTGCATCAGCGTCAGGACCTCTGCACGGCTGCGAGGATCAGTCTTGAACAGACCCCTCAGCGCACTTGTGACCATCTCGGCGCCTGGCTTACGTATGCCCCTTATTGTCATACAACTGTGCGATGCCTCAATCACAACTGCAACGCCTTTCGGCCGAAGGTGATCCATCAGAAAATCGGCAACCTGTGCCGTCATTCGCTCCTGTACCTGCAGCCGCCGCGCATAGCATTCGACAATTCGCGCAAGCTTGCTCACACCGAGGACCTTGCCGCTCGGAAGATAAGCCACGTTGGCCGTGCCGATAAACGGCATCATGTGATGCTCACAAATACTGTAGAAAGGGATATCACGCAAGAGGACCACTTCGTCATACTTTTCGTGAAAAATGCTGCGCAAATGTTCCGTCGGCGAATGCTGCATGCCTTCCAGAAGCTCTTCATACATATTCGCCACGCGTCTTGGAGTCGCCTGCAATCCTTCGCGATCCGGGTCTTCGCCGACTGCCAGCAGAATCTCACGCACCGCCTTCTCTATTCTCTCAAGATCAACCGGTTTCGCCGCTTCAGAGCCCATGAGACCTTCTTCGCACTTCATTTCACTTTCGCCTCGTTAATCACAAACGTCGTCAGCAGCCGCACACCAAAACCAATAGAGCCGGGACTGCCGAACTTCTTTGACCCGTCGACCATCCCGACACCCGCAATATCCAGGTGCGCCCATTCCACTTCACGGGCAAATTCACCCAGAAAAGCCGCCGCTGTACACGCACCGCCCCATTTGCCGCCTATGTTCTTTAAATCCGCTATCTTGCTTTTCATTAGTTCAAGGTATTCCTCGCCGCAAGGCATGTGCCACACGTTTTCACCACATGCTGCCGAGGCCTCCTTAATTTGCGTTATCAGCCGGTCACTGTGGCTCATAAGGGCGGCCCGCCACTCGCCCAGTGCGACAACCGATGCGCCGGTTAATGTCGCCACATCGACCACCACGTCGCATTTCAATTTGACGGCATGATGGATCGCATCACAGAGGATCATGCGTCCTTCTGCATCCGTGTTCTGTATTTCTACTGTCTTGCCACTGTAGGTAGTGACGATATCTCCAGGCCGGTAGCTCATGCCGTCCGGCATGTTCTCAGCCGCCGGAATGATCCCGTAAACACTAATGGCCGGCTTCAGTGCGGCAATCGCCTTCATCGCACCCAGAACCGCCACTCCACCACTCTTATCAAATTTCATCTCATGCATGCCGTCGGACGGTTTAATACTGATGCCGCCGCTGTCAAACGTCACCGCTTTGCCCACAAGACCGATCGTACGTGCCAGTGCCTTTGAAGGCGTGTACTTAATGACGATTAGTCGCGGCTGCGTCGCCGAACCACGCCCCACTGCCAGCAGTCCGCCCATCCCCCTCGCGAGGATCTGCTTTTCATCCATAACACTGCACGTCAGCCCGGAGGTTTGAGCCGCCAGTCTCTTGGCCATGGCCGCAAGAGAAGGAGGATTGATCACGTTGGCCGGCCGGTTCATAATGGTACGCGCGAAACTCTGCGACTCCCCCAGCACATTTCCGACCTTCACCCCTTCACCCAAAGCCCGCGCCAGAGCTGCGTCCGGTTCGGCAATCACTATCTGGATACTTGCAGGCCGGCCGTTCTTGTCTTCACCCTTGCCAACGAACTCATCATACCGGTATGCGCCGAAATGCGCTCCTTCCGCAAGCGCCTGCCCGATCTCGCCCGCGGCAAGCCTTTTTGGGAGATCGCCGTGAAGCGACAGAACAACTTTGGCAGCCCTTAGGTCCACTGCCTTGCTCACGGCCCGCCCCGCCGCCTGCCGCAGCGTATCAATGGTTGTTTCTTTGAGGCCGCCCAGGCCCACCATCACGATCCGCCGCGAGCCGACAGCCTTGTTGCCATACACAACAGTTGTCGTGTTCACCTTGCCTGTAAAGTCCCCAAGTCGCTGGATCTGCGAAAGCCCGCCCCCAATTGCCTTGTCCAAGCGTCTGAATACATCTGAGATCTTGCCGTCCGAATGAACCCCAACAGCCGCAACATCCGCCGAAGCGGTCAACGCGTCAACCTTCGCGACGGCCACTCTTACCCTGATGATCTCACGATTCATGGCGTTTCTCCATTGCACCAAAACAGCCGGACATCCTTGCCATCAACTCTGCACTACTTCTTGCGCCCGCCCCGCGGTTCGGCGGCCTGCGCACTGCCAGCCCCTTTTCGGCTGCGGAGGCGCAGATAACTTTCAACAAAAACCTCTATTTGCCCGTCCAGTACTGCCTGCACGTTTCCGGTCTGTTCATCGGTTCGATGGTCTTTTACCATCTGATAAGGCTGCAAGACGTAGCTGCGTATCTGGTTGCCCCAGGCAATCTCACCCTTGTTGCTGTACAGTTTGGCTAATTCCGCGTCCCGCTTCTGCCTCTCCAGCATGACAAGCCTCGATTGCAGCATCTTCATCGCCTGTGCACGGTTCTTGTGCTGACTCCGCTCATTCTGGCACTGTACCACTATGCCCGTCGGAACATGCGTGATCCGAACCGCCGAAGAAGTCTTATTGACGTGCTGACCACCAGCGCCGCTGGCTCGAAAGAAGTCAACCCGCAAATCGTCCTCGTCGATGTCAATGTCGACATCCTCGTATTCGGGAAGCACATCAACCGCCGCGAAACTCGTATGCCTTCTGTTCTGCGAGTCAAACGGGCTGATTCGCACCAGCCTGTGCACCCCGGTCTCACAGGAAAGTTTGCCGAAAGCAAACGGGCCGCTAACCCGCAGCGTCGTAGATCGAATTCCTACTTCTTCACCCGGAGTCAGGTAGAGTTCCTCATAGGCAAGCTTGTTCTGCTCGAAGTAGCGCGTGTACATTCGCAGCAGCATCATCGCCCAATCGCAACTTTCGGTACCGCCCGCCCCCGCGTGAATACTGAAAAAACAACTTTTTGTGTCGTCCTGACCGCTCAGCAATCCCGCAACCTCTATCTGATCGCATTTCCGCGAAAGTGCCATAAGGTCGTGCTCGATGGATTTCATCGTATCCGAATCTCCTTCGTCGGCCGCAAGCTCAAGCAATTCCTCAAGATCTGCCGCCGCCGAAGATATCTCCCTAACAGGCTCCATAACTGACTTGACGGCGCTCAATGCACTGACCACCCCCTGGGCCTTTTCAGGGTTGTCCCAGAAGCCCGGCTCAGACATCTTCGCTTCAAGTTCCGCCCGCTGCGCCTCTTTAGCAGGCAAGTCAAAGCCAGTCCCGGATCTCATCGACCCGGGCCCGCAAATCGCTGATCAAAACCTTAAGTTCCGATATCTCCATGTCGCTCGCAATGCCTTTCTGCAAAACCAAATCTCTCTTATATGCCCAACCGTTTCCTTTTGCAAGCGGTCATTTCAAACCTGCAAAGCATATCCAGTGAACAATACCCCCGCCGCCGTCTTCCCGTTCACCTGATTTCTCGGGCCTCGGGCAGGCGCGTGCCACAGCGCACCCTCATGGCACGTAATATGCCCAGGCCTTGCGACCCGCGCTAAAAATACGCCAGTGCGAGTAGACGAAGTCTTCCGTGTATCGCCTTGGATCAATGACGAATTGCGACCTGCTTTGCCAATGCAGTATATCCTCCTTCATTGCGTCAGCAACTGGCGGAAGAACTCGCCGCGGGTTCTGTTCGCCGGGATCCGTCCCCAGATCGTATTCGAACACCTTATCCAGATATGGCCAATACACCACCTTGCGGCTGCCCTCCATGAAGCCAATCGGACTGTCGGAATACCACGAAGAGAAATAGAGCCGCCGATTCATTTCCGACGGCACAAATGCGTTCCTGCCCTCGAATAGTGCGCCGTCGATTCCAAAACCCAGCAAACTCAGCAGCGTCGGCGTCACATCGAGTTGGGAACAGGGCCAGTCATGACGAATGCCCTGCTCGAGGCGCCCCGGCCAGCGAATCACCCAGGGCACCCGGATCACCTCTTCATAAGGACTCCACCTGGCAAAGCCGGTGTTTGAGCGGAAGCTCGTTCCATGGTCACCCAGAATGCACAAAATCGTGTTTTCCTGTAGCCCGCGATCCCTTAACGCATGACACAACTGCTTGAGAAAATAATCAGTATATCCCAGCGATTGCATGTATTTGTCTTCAGGTTCATCCTCGGGCTCGGCAAACCATATCGGAACCTCATAAGGGTCGTGCGACACCGAAGTAATCATCGCCAGAAGCGCTGGTCCAGACTGCGACTCCAGCCAATCCATCGCAGGCTCGATCATCCGGCAGTCATCGCCGGATAAGTAACCCAAATGGGCCGTTTCGTCACCGAGGTTCTCCCTGAACCACACCCAGTCGAACGCCAGGTTTTTGAATAATCCCGGCCCACACTCGAAGCTCCCCTTCGACATCTCAAAAAATGCACTTGTATACCCCACGCCTCTCAAGATTGAAGGCAATCCATCGTAAGCCTGCGCGATGGGAACGGCTTCAACGTAATCCGATTCTATCACAGGTGTCGAACCCGTCAGTGTAGCCCAGTACGCCTTTGTAGTGTGCGATACCGGAACGTGCGTCCGTGTGAACTCAACACCCTCGGCGGCAAGTTCCGCCAGGTACGGTGTTGTCCTAAGGGTGGGATTGCCAAGTGAAGTCATCCGATAAGATACGCTCTCCAACAGGACCAGCACCACATGTGGCAAATCATGCTGCTGCAACGGCTCCATCACATGCCGCTGCCCGCATAGAGGCACGTTCCGCGTCTCGATTTTCCATTGGGCGTCCCTCTGCAACCCAACAGCCGAAGCCAGGGCGTGCCAGTGGCTGCTGAACCCTAATACTTCACCCGCAAATCCCGGCTCAGTGCTCGATTCGAACACCAGACCAAGCGCCAGTAGTATCACAATTATCAGCAGCTTTGCAGCCGCCCGGTGAGTATGTTCGCGTCTTACGGCTATGATTGGCGAAGGGTAAATGAGTCGCCAGACAAACAAACCCACCGTTACACCGCACACAAAAGTCATCAGAACGAAGACCGTCGGGATTTCCAACAGATGCGAAATAAGCATCGGCCCGAGTTCCCGTATGTCACGCATAAAGATGAACAGCAATCCCGGCTGAAGTTGTACACCGCTCTTGATCAGCCAGCTTACGTCGCAAACCGACCACACCAGCGCCGCCGTGGAAACACAGAGACCGAGTCTCGCCGCCAGGCCGCAAGGCCTCACCAAAAAAATAACGCGCACAAAAAGAGCGAGAATTAGAAAGAAAAACACATCCGGAATTACCGCGTGGACCAACGATGAAAAAAAGAACTCCGGCTTTTGGCCGATCAGAACGGCCGTTTTGCCGCCTGCTGTCAAAGTTAACGCTGCGGCCAGAATCACAGTCTCAGCCCTGGACATCCGCCGCAGAATCGCCCAGGCACCCATCGGCGGCTCAGTAACTCCGTCCACGCTGCCGCGTTCGGTTGATTTGCTTGATAGTCCAACGTGCGACATAGCATTCCCCGCTCAGAATGACAGTCTTATCCAACGTTTAATTATACTCCAACGGGGACAAAACATGCCAGCAAAACCTACCCCGTGAGAAATCGATGCATAGCCGCCCAGCCACAGGAGATTGCTGACAGGTGACTTACAGCGGCTGCGAAACCCTCCGCGGAAACACACCCCTTAGAAATTCGGCATTCTGTTTGTAAGATTCAACCAGGCCAAGCGGCGTCGCACCCTCGATCTGAATCCATCCCCGGTACCCGATGGCGTCCATAGCCTCACGAACCTTCACGAAATCAATCTTGCCTTTGCCGAAAAGATTGTTGTAGTCCTTGGCGTGGAACTCGCAGATGTTCTTGCCCAGTATGCGGATTTCCTTGTATATATCATAGCCGCGCAGGTGCGAATTGCCTACGTCATAATACACCTGCACTGCCGGCGAACCCACCCGATCGACTATTGCCATGCTGTCTTCGGCACTGAGCCAGCTCTCGATCCCAAGGACCACGCCCTTGTCTTCCGCCTTCGGTGCGACTTTCTTAAGTCGCTCGACCACTACATCAACCCCCTTCGGGTCATCGCGCAGGTCGCCGTTGCCGAAAAACGCCAGCAGCACGACTCTCAAACCCAGCGCATGGCACACATCGATACTATCACGCACCCATGTTTCTGTCCGCGGATCGCTCTTGTAAGGAATATTGTTTAACTCCCCGATGGCCAAAGAGGCAATCCTCACACCGCTCGCCCGCGCTGCATCGGCAAAAGTCTTCTGCACCTCCGACCTGCGGAGGTGCATATCGTTGGCCGCCGTCCCCAGACTTACCTGTACGCCGTCGAGCCCGATCTGTCGAGCCAACTCGAAAGAGCCCGGATCGGCCGTCTTGCCGAGGTTCCAGTCACATACCCCGATTCTAAAACCTCGCGGTCGCCGCCTTTGCCCCTGCTCCTGCCCGGCCGCCATTGCCCAAGGCACTACAGCACCTGCAGCCGCCGCGCGCACAATCATTTCACGTCGCGTCAATCTGTTTTGTTTCATCAATGTCTCTGTCTTTCTCTAAGCCTTCAAGCCTTCAAGCCGCCCATCAAGTCTCTCCGTGCTCTTCAGAAGCTTGTCCCAGTACACCTGTTCGCCTGAGTAAGCCGCCGTTCGTCCCAGGATAGTCACCAGATTGCTGCGCACGCTCGGCGCAACCGTTGGGTTACCGCAGTTGCCTTCAGTGATGTCCTTATGGAAAGTTCTGATGTTATTGACCGCCCCCTCCTGGTAGATCTGCGCTGTCCGCCCGCCGCGATAGAAATTCTCGCCGCGAATCAGCACCTCACCGCCGTATTCAGTCTCCAGAGTGCCTTTCGTACCGAACATCCGGTTGCGAATCCCGCTCTGACCGCCAAAGTCCTTGTACTGCTTGGACACAAATGCAACTCCGACATTGTTTGGATAAACGAACACACACGCGAAATGATCCCAGCAGTCGCCCACGTCGGTCCGCTCCTTGCGTCCGCCCGTCCCGGAAGCATACACAGGCGCCGCGTTCATGATCCAGCTCGCCACGTCCAGCGTATGAATGTTCTGCTCCGTGATAATGTCTCCGGAAAGCGCCTTGTCGAACACCCAGTTGCGGAGCCTCGCTTCGGGCGTGCCCGGCTCGGCCTGCTTGCCTAAGCGACCCGTAATATAGCTCGACTCGCCGAAACAATACTCACCGATATCGCCGCCATGCACGCGTTTGATGGCTTCGATAAAAAAATCATTTGCCCGCGTCTGAAAGTCCACCAAAAAGCACAACTTCTTATCAGTCGCCTTCTTGCCGCTTTCTTCGATGCTAAGACATCCCGGAACGTCGACCGCGACCGGCTTGGCAAGATAAACGTGCACCCCGGCGTCAATCGCTTGCGCGGCCTCTTCCGGATGAAAGTAAGGCGGTGTAATAATCGCCACAGCATCGACCCCTCGCGCCTCCAGAAGCTTCCTCTCGCACAGAAGCCCCGTAAATCGCTTGCTCTCCGGCACGTTGAACCTGCCCGCCACGTTGTCCACGCGGTCCTTGAAATAGTCGGCCGCTGCCGCGATCTCGTAGTTGCCATTCTGATTGAACAGATTCGCAATCCAGTTGCCCCGCCCGCCGCATCCGACGATACCCAGACGGATCTTCGCATTCGCCGCATACCCCCGCACCGACTCCGGCTTCACCACCGCAAACGACAGCGCTGCCGCACCCGCTCCGGCCATGAAACGCCGCCGATCAAAAGACCTCTTCGCTGTCTTCGATTGCGGTACATTATCTTTAAAACTCATCTTCTAATCCTCCATCAATTCATCTGGTTAACGCCAATTCCGCAACACCACCTGAGCATACCACAACCGCCCCCCCCTACGCAACCGAACTCTGTCCACCGTTTTGGGCGTCACCTGCAACTGGCATTTAAATAGCCGAGGAGAGATGCTTTCGAAAGGGTGCCAAAATGTTGGGTTTTAGCCAATTGCGCGTCCGGGGGCCTTTCTGGCGAGTAAAACTGGCCGCATTTATGGCCAGATGGTTGAAATCGAGCCGTCTATTCTGGTATAATCAGCGGTGTGGTCTGCGGAAGCACCCATTATAGCCAAACGGGGATGTTACCTGGAAATACCAAAATTAAGGTGCCAGATGGACCATGGGAGGGTGATGTTATGCGCGAGTATTTCCGCGACCCCCGGCCATGGCGGCCGAAAGAACTCGTTCTCCTGCTGCTGACAACGGCCTTGGCCGTTGCCAGCCCAAACACACAGCATGAGCCGGCACCCCATTTCACCGCTGAGACTCTCAACGGCGCGACGGTAAAGTTGCACGAATATCAGGGCCAACCCGTACTGCTGTTCTTCGGCCGGACCGCCTGCCCGCACTGCCTCCGCCTCATCCCCGCACTCGAACGGCTTGACATTCGCTCCGCTGACCGCCTCAAGGTCTTCTTCGTCGCCGTCCGACAGGATCTCCCCAACGTCCTGGACTTCTTCTACGGCAAGGTTATGACATACGACGTCATCATGGACTCTGACGGTATGGTGTCCACAAAATATCGCGTCGAGACTGTACCCCAAGCCGCCCTGATCGATCCCAGCGGTCGCCTTGTGTATATGGGCTCACCCGAGCCCCTGCTCTACTCTCCTGAAGGTATAGAGGAAGTGCTGAGCGGGCGCACAAAGTCCCCACAGGTGACAGATCTACGGCCGCAGCCCCCTTTAGCCTGGCCGGGCGTACGCCGACCCAATGGCGTCTCACAGGTAACCGGCGATACCGTTCACAACCTCAGCAGACGTTTCATTGTGGACCTGGACGAGCCCGAAAACTACGCCAAGAGCCTCTCCCAACGTCTCAGGAACCGGCGTCGCAACGAAATCCAGGCTGTAGCGGACCGCATTGGAGCCCGAATTGTCCATCCTTACGGCAGATGGAAGAACCGTATCGTGCTGGAAATCGAACCCCACAACTTTGACAAACTCCGCCAACTGCCGAATTTCAAGCACGTCAGAGAAGACAAGGTCGTCCACGCACTCACCGCTGATACCGTCTACCAGACGCGTGCCAACTACGCATGGGCAAACGCAATCTCCGGCCAAGGCGTCAATGTTTGCGTCGTCGACACCGGCGTCGACTACACTCACCCCGATCTGCGCAACAAGGTAACTCGCCAGGTCAACTACTTCGATGACAACGACGACGCCATGGACGACAACGGCCACGGGACCCATGTCGCAGGCATCATTGCCGGCCAAGGCAACCTCTACCGCGGCCTAAGTTACGACGCCAATATCCTCGCAGCCCGCTGCCTCGGTCCCAAAGGCGACGGCTACGAATCCGATGTCGTCCTGGCCATTGAATGGTGTGTCGAGGAGGGCGCCCACGTCATCAATCTTAGCCTTGGCGCGGGCCTCTACTCAGACGCCTGCGATGAAAACATCATGTCCGAGGCCGTCAACGCCGCCGTCGAGGCGGGCGTCGTCGTGGCCTGCGCCTCCGGCAACGACGGCAACCCCAACGGCATCGTCGCACCAGCCTGTGCTTCTGGCGCAATCGCCGTTGGCGCTGTCGACAAAATGGACAACCTGGCCTCTTACTCCGACGGCGGCAAGCAACTTGCTCTCGTCGCGCCGGGCGGCGAACAGTTCGGCGGAGCCCACTACCCCGAAATCGTCTCTGCCTTCAGCACTCTCGTCGCCAACGACCCGTCGCTCTGCTTTTACTTCCTGGCCGAGATGTGCTACGATAACTGGTTTGCAGTCGAAAACAACCTTTACATGCGGTGCATCGGCACTTCCATGGCGGCTCCGCACGTCGCCGCCGCGGCCGCCCTGCTCCTCGAGCGAAACCCAACACTGACCCCCGCACAGATCCGCCGTACACTTGAGCAAAACGCTGATGACCTCGGCGAACCAGGCTGGGACAACCTCTACGGCTGGGGCCGTATCAACATTGAAAAGGCCTTGGACAATGTCCCTCTCGCTTTGGGCCAACTCTCAGTTAATATCTCTGATCCGAACATCAATGCACCTCTGTTCCGCGAACAACCGTTCGACCTTGCCGCGAATATCGATTGCCTCGGCGGTGATGGTTGTGGCGAGGTCCAGGTTTTCGCCCAGCTCTGCCAGGGTCGCGACTGCAGCGACTTCATCCCGATCGACCCCAACACCCCCCTGACCACCACTGACCATAATCCTGTCGAGCTGGGCGCCCTCAGCGGCGCAACCCTTGAAACCAGACTATCTCCGGCATTCGATGTCGAAATCGTCTGGGACATCTCAGAGGATACGTATACCGCCACGGCCAATGGGGCAGCCACGCATCTGGGTTCAGACCTGGCGACCGAATACCGAAGCGAAGACCTGGAGCCGGACGATGGTATAGGCGCCATCGACGCCGATGCCCAGAAACTCTACGACTTCACACTGCCCCCCGGTGTGCCCAGCCGTCTGCGCGTGCAGATGAAGCACTACCTCGTCCTGCAGTGGGAAGCCGACCCCGCCGGCTGGCGAGTTCAACTCGCCGATGCACAGGGCCAGAGCCTCGGCCTGGTGGGTGAATGCATCCCCATTTCCGGCGGCGGCGGAGAACCGCCCAGCCCTGACTGCTGGTTCGAAACGAAAGACCCCGCCGTGCTTTCACAACTCAATTCCGGCGGCTTGAACCACCTGCTGCTAACCTCCTTTGGTGTGGATGAGGGAGACTGGCTTACTTTCAAAAACATCTATGTAATCGTCGACTACGAAATTGATCCCGACAATGACTGGGTCTACCGGTACCTGCTTAACTTCGACCTCAGCGGCATAGACCCCGAATTGGAGGTCACCGCCGCCCGCCTTCTGATCAACGTGCTCGAGCCCCAGCAAGACGCCATCGCCGATGTCTTCACCGCCGACAACACTCTCACGCCCGCCAACACGCCCCAGCAACTCTTCACTCCAGACGACCCGAACTACAGCAGCCTGCTTAACCCCGTCAAGAGCTTCACCTGCAACCGGACCGGCGCCGTCAGCATTAATCTCAAGGCTGTCGTCAATGAGGCAATCCTCGCAAGACAGTCGTCCGTGGCCATACAGCTTCGCGAGCGAAACGACGATCAGCTCGTCTCGCTGGCCGCGTTCAACCACCAACTCGCGCCCATACTGACAATCTCACAGAAACTTCCGCCCGACGCGGTGATTGATCCGGGCCAAAATCCCGGTGAGGTGCCCGAGCCGGGCGTGTACCCGATCCTGTATGACACAACCGTCACAAGGGACGTCTCAGAGAACACTTACACCAAGCAGGACGCCCCCGGCAGCACACCCCTTGGTTCGACCATCGCCGCCGAGTATAGTACGGGAAACTTGGAAACCGAAAGCGGCTTAGGCACAACCGACCAGGACGCCGAGAAGGTATATTCGTTCACCATCCCCGACGGCCAAGTCGATGAGATCCGCGTGCGAGTGGAGAACTACTTCGTCCTGCAATTCGAGGACCCCGACAGCGGATGGTACATCTTCATCAGCGATCCGAACGGCAGCGAAAAGCACCTCATCGGCGACTGCCTGCCGCCGACCGGTGGCGGAGGCGAACCACCGCCCCCTGACTGCTGGTACATCTCCCGCGACCCCGCCGTCCTGGCGGACCTTAATCCGGGCGGCGAGAATTACATCAAGCTGCAGTCGCATGACGTCGGTGAAAACGACTGGCTCGCCATCAACGCCGTCGAGGTCATCGTCTCCTATGCCGTCGACCCAGAGAACGACTCGGTGCATCGCTACTACGTACGCTTCGATGTCAGCTCGTTAACGGCAGATTCCGAGATAGACTCGGCCGTACTGGGCCTTTACGTCGAGCAGCCGACGGAAGAAGCTATGGCCGATATCTATCTCGTCGACAACCGTTATGACGTGGCTACGGGCGGCTACACAATCTACAACGCCGAAGATGCGCCCTATTCAAACCTGAAGAACCCATTCAAGAGCATCGCTCTGGACACGCCCGGCCGCAAGCGGATCAACGTCAAGCCCGCCGTTGAGGACGCCGTCGAGAGCGGTATGGGTTCCGTAGCCTTTCTGATTGTGGAACGGCAGCAGAACCAGCTTGTAACGCTGGGCGGCTCGACCGGCAACAACGCACCAACGCTGGACGTGTACCTCAAGAGCGGACTGTACTCTGCCCTGGCCAAGTGGACGCTGCAGCCGCGCGAAGTGGACGAATTTACCCTCCGAGTGGAGGCCATATCCTCCGAAGGGACCGGCGCCGCCAGTGCGCGCATCGTGCGCATCATCGATCCGGACCGACCCACTGTGTACGGCATTGAGTGCCTCGTTGAAGCCGCTTGGGTCAACTGCACTCGCCTGGCCTACGGCGACCGTATTGAGGCTGTCCGCGTGGATGCCGCTGACCCCCAGCAGATCCCGAAAGTGCGCCTGACGCTGCGAAATGTGCCGGACAATACGATATTCATCGATGCTGATATGCCGTACGTCGACGGACTCTTTGTGCTGGAGACGGACATAACGCTGTTGGACTCCGGCGACTGGGAGATAGTCGCCACTGCCACGGATGACGACGACTATTCACACTGCAAGGCCGTCTCGTTCCAGATACCCTGGGGGCGGCTGCAGGCAGAGTGGATCGGCCCGACCGACCCGGTGCAGGTCGCCAAGGGCGAGAGTCTCATCGCGACTGCCCGCGCCACATGCATCGAGGGCGAGTGTCCGGGTGTTAAGGGACGGATCGAGATCAACGGCCCCATGCAGATCCAGTACGACGACGGGTCCGCGGAGGACTACGCCAGCCTCGGCCTGACCGACGGCTATCTGGCCGTGAAGATCACGCCGGACGACTACCCGGCAAGGCTCAAGACCGTACGAATATATGTGACGGACACCACGACGTATCCGTTCGAACTGCACATCTGGGACGATAAGGGCGCCACGGGCACGCCGCATACCGAGTTGATGTTGCCGCGGTACTACAATCCTGTCGCCCCCACGGTAGTCTCTCCGGTGGGCTGGTACGACATTGATGTCTCCAACGAGGATATTGTCGTATCCTCCGGCAGCGTGTACCTCGGCTGGCGCCAGCTCACCGAGAGCCAGACCAACTGGGTGGGCTTCGATACGAGCACCCGACAAGGCAGAAGCTGGGCCTACCACCCGTTGCTCGTATGGCTCACCGGCCAGGCGTGGTCCAACCTCGACTGGTTGTGCGACATGGATCCCGGGTACTGCGGCAACATCATGATCCGCGGGGTGTTCGAACCCGTCGGTTATTTCCACGGCGACCTGCCGGCCAGAGCAGGCGTGGCGCCGCTGTACACCTCACAGGCGTACCCGGCCGACTGCGGCGACTTGGACGCCGGGCAGACCTGCGAGCAGAGCTATCTCTTACACGCGGTGGGGCCCGCCGGCGACCGGGCCTCCGTACAGGCGACATTCGCAAACACCCACGCCGCCGCAGGCACTACCAGACGGGCTGTCTCAATTGAACCGCCCGCCACACCTTGTACTGCGGCCAATCTGGACGCCGTAGGACCGGTAAATCTTAAAGACTTTGCCGTCCTTGTTGGCCAGTGGACCGCAAACCAGCCGCCGATCTTCGCCGACATCGACGGCAGCGGAACCGTAGACATGGCTGACCTCGCAGCCATGGCCCAATGGTGGCTCGAAGTCTGCCCGTGAAAACAAGCCCGACTTGCTCGCTTTGGCGAAAAAAAATGCTATTTGTCGAATTTGATCAATTCTATGATGCAGCGCCGTCGATTCCCCAAAGTCACCCTTCAACTCGACTGGATTCTGATAAACCTCTCTGATAATGGTGCCGATAAGCCCTTTTGCCGGCGAAATCTCGTAAAAGGAGCACTATATGGGTATCCAGAACTGGTCCGACAATATCGTCCTCGTGAACCTCGCCCAGGAGCCGCAGCTCGGAGAGGAACTCCAGACCGTTATCCAAATGGTCAAGGAAAAGCCATACAGCGATGTAGTGGTTGACTTCGCCGATGTGGACATAATAACATCCTCCAGCATCGCCAAACTCCTCAAGCTTCGTAAGGCACTGCTCGACGGCAACCATCGCCTTGTGTTGTCATCTGTGAACCGCAGAACCCATGGCGTTTTCGCAGTTACAGGCCTCGACAGTGTCTTTGAGTTTGTCGAAGATCAGTTTCTGGCTCTGGCAGGACTGCAGCTCGTTGGCGGCTGAAAGACGCTGGCGCCGTGTCCCGAAGAAAAACAAAAGCCTTTCGCGATTCGAATGACTTGACAGTCGCCAATGAATCGATATAATCGCGGCAATTAAGATCGGCAAGCCGGCTGCCAACGCCGTCCACCGGCGGCTTTGGTACTCTGCTTGCCCCGACCAGTTACGGGACAAACGAACACATGAACGACCAGACACGCGAACAGCTCCAAGAGCTGTTGGATTATCGTTTCAGGGACCAATCGCTGCTATCAGAGTCCCTTACCCATTCATCACTGGCCGATTCGCGCCTGCTCAGCAACGAGCGGCTCGAATTCCTGGGAGACTCCATCCTCGCCCTGGTCATCTGCAAAACGCTCTTTTCACGATTTCCCGATTACCTTGAAGGAGATCTTACCAAGATCAAGAGCATGCTCGTCTCCCGAAAGACATGCGCCAGACTCGCCGCCGATATGGGCCTGCAGCATTTCGCACATGTAGGTAAAGGCATTGACAAGACAAGGGCTATGTCAGGCTCGATAGCCGCAGGTATTCTCGAGGCAGTAATTGCGGCCATATATCTCGACGGCGGTTTCGAGCCCGCCGAAAGATTCATTTTGCGGGTTTTCGGTCCTCTCATTGAAAAGGCCGACGCCCAGCAGCACCAGGAGAATTTCAAATCGCTATTGCAGCAGCATGCACAGCAGATGCAGAGCGAAACGCCAATTTACGAAGTGCTCGACGAAAAGGGACCAGACCACAACAAATGTTTTGAAGTCGCCGTTGTGATCGGCCGTCAGCGATTCGCAAGCGCGTGGGGCGTCACGAAGAAAGAAGCCGAACAGAAGGCCGCAAGAAATGCGCTCGTCCGTCTCGATCTGATCGAAGCCGAAGACGCTATTCGGTAATCAGCTTGACCAGCACAATCATTGCCACGCCGAGGAACACCATGAAAGCGCTGATTGTTCCGAAAAGAATCGCAACCTCTTTCACGAACTTTCCCGGAAACAGAACCCGCATTTTGGTCGCCTTGTACACAATCGCGATCGCCAGAAGCAGCGGGAACATCCAAAGCATCGACGTCGGATCGGTCGGAATGTGAATCGGATCGATAAACGCAATCGCCGCCAGGCACCATTCAGTCGTCATGTTCCTCCTCCCCGATCATTTCACCCCGCCCGCAATACGCCATGTACACGGCGCTGAGTATACACAACAAATTCAGCAAACCGGCAACACTTGTATATATCTGCCCCACATCACTGGCGCGGCCGTAGCTTTCGTACCTGCGCTGCCCTGTCTCAGTCACAGAAGTCTCCGTAACATGTCCCACCAGGCCCACTGCCGGCGAGGCAAGCATTTGGGCAATATACCAGGGCTTGGCCCCTACCGGATCAATCACACCAATTGAACCAACCTGCAATCCGATCAAAAAAGTTGCAGCAATGGTCACAAAGATTATTATCGCGCGACGCCGCTCCTTTATAAGGAAGTGCCCCGCGCCCGGCAGAGCCCAGGCCGCAAGACCCACTACGACCAGAAGCAGACCGTGATCCAGTTTCTTCTGCGTCGACATCAGAGAGCAGCCTCCTGCGGCTTGGACGTCTCCGTCGCCTCATCGGTTTCCCGCTCCGCCCAGCGGAACGACATTCGCTCGAGGATATTGTCAGGTTTGTAATGGATCAGACTCAGACTTTGCGAACGCGTCAGATCTATGCTCAAGGCGCGCAGGGCCTTGGATTGCTGGTAATCCTCCTGTGACGCCGGCGTGCGTGAAATGTCCTTTATGACATAGAAAGCCGCCCCCGGCTCGAATGCTATTACCGCATGAATGTCCTTAACCTCCATCCGCTCATCGCCCAGCATCGCGAACAGCCGGTCGTTGAGACGCTTGGATTCCAAGGAATTCCTGATGTAACCTGCCGCCATGGGCATGTCGGCGAAGCGCTCCTGCATCTGCTCGATATCCCGCTCCGACATCCTCATGCGATTGCTGAGCTTCTCGCTCCGCAGCCGCATACTCGCAGCAAACAGGCCGCTATCTTCGCCGTTGTTCGCGAAAACCTCATTGTACTTATCAACCGCCTCCGTCCAGCTCTTGTCCGAAAGCAGTCGAACGAACTCTTCTGACCTTGCACGCACCGCATCCATTGCCGCCAGCAGCTTGCAGTCATCGGCTACCTTTTCCCGCACCGAGTGAACCGCTGCTTCACTCTCGTCTTTTGGGCCCAAAACCGGCCCTCGGACACTATAACGCACGTCGATGTCCGCCGGTGGCTCGGCCTTGGCAGCGCCTACTACACGAACCACCGCCAGCAGTGATCCGAAACGGTCATGCAGCGGACCAATGTTCTCCCACATCCGCGGCCGCTGTACCTCGAACGGCCCAAGCGTGGTAACATTCAACTCGTCAACTGCAAATACGATTTTCGGCAAACCCACCGGCATGCGGCTCGGCCCTTCCACCGACAACATCCCAAGACGCCGGTCACCCGACAAATTGGCCATGCTCAGCATGCCCGTTCTGCCCGTATGCACCGTCAATCCGTGTTGCTGGCCGACCTTCGAAGCCGCCGCCACATAGTCTTTGGCGTGCGCCTGCAGATCCGCTGCCGTGGCCTTGTCCATTTCCAGCTCGACGAAGCCCGCTTCAGCCTGCTCCATCACATCATTGATGATAAGGTTCGCCATACGATCCGTTCGTTCGTCAATCAATATGCCCTTGATCTGTTCGGCCACCTCCGCATATCTTTTGGAAACCGTTTTGCTCGGCGAATCAGGATTCGACGGGTCAGTCTTGATTTCCTCCTGAAACTGTGAGATATTCCGAGCATAGTAACGTTCCATGTCCTCCTGCGTCGGCTGCTTGATCAGCGATTCCACCTGCTCCTTCTCGATAACCATGTACTCCAACTGCACACGCGCCGGAAGCTTATACCCGAATCCATAAGGATTGTCGTCGCTGATCTGTCCGGCGGGAATTTCCCGGTACCGTTCGAACTGCGCCGCAAGCGCTTCCTCCGAAGGCTCGTTCTGATCAGCTATGAAGTCCGCCGCGGCGAACTTGACCAGCTCCGCGCTGAGCTTCTCTCCACTGCGTCCGGCAAGCGCCCGAAGCTCGCCCGTCGTAACAGACTCAGTGCTGGTCACGACGTTCGCATATGTCATCACCCCCAGGAAGTCACCGAACAGCCGCAATATCCGCTGCTCCGGCATATGGTAAGTGCTGATAACCCCGTCGAGAAGCTGCGCAACACTCGCCCCCCGCGCTATCTGAGGGACTATATCTGCAAGCACCGTTCTCGCCTGACTTTCGCTGACGACGCATCCGGCGCGACGCGCCTCAGCCCTTAACAGAATCCAGTAAATCTCGCTGCGGCCCCGTGCCTGCTCGAAGAATTCATCGATTTGGCGGCCACTTACCTCCAGTTGACCTTGTGCCATTGCCTGATACATCTCCGCACTGGTCATTGCGGCCGACTGAGCATCAGGAAACAGAAGCTGGCCCAGGAGCCTCGCCTTAAAATCCGGCGACCCAAATATGGTCTGACGGTAGCGAAGCATCTCGGCGGCAAATAGAGATCGCAGAACCTTCAGTTCTGTGTTGGCCGTTCCAATATCCTGACCTGTGATACGCTGATTGTCCAGGTAGTACCCCGCAATACCTCCAGGACCGCCTCCAAGCCTGCTCAGAACCTGCTGAAGCCCATACCCGCCAACAAAAGCGATCATGATCAGCACAACGACCACCGCCATTATCTTGCGATTATTCTTGCGCATCCACTTTACAAGATTCATTCTGCCACCTTTTTTTGTATCAGTAACGCCGTTTTCTCAAGAAGTATAGAAGTATAGAAAGCCGCCAAACCTTTGCAAGAAAAATACTTGCCTGCCGGAAACTTCTTGCCCCCGGCCCATCGCACGGCAGAGGACCCTTGAAAATATGCGCTTTTCGATTATAATGTTCGTTTTGAGGACTCATTACTTGTTCATTAGTGTTGCGCTTATGCCGATATAAAATTGGCGGTAGAGTCTACACAATTCTACCCTTATAGGAGATGGATTGATGAATGAAGACCAGAAAACCACCACAAGTCTCGATAGCGCCGACTGTCTGGAAGCGGTCGCGGCCTTCAGGTCTTTCAAGAACCTTATGTTCTGGTTGGCTTTGATATGCCTTGTCGGACTGCAGACCATCTTCTGGCTTAATTACACAGGCTGCATCGACACTGCCGACTGCCCGTGCCCTGAAGCCGTCCGACCCGCCGCCTTCAAGGCCCCCGAGCAGATGCTGACAGATGCGCCCGTAGTGGCGCTTGCCGCAGCAGCCGTTTCCGGCGATACTGAACCCCTCGCCCAGAGCTTCTGCGGCGGATGCAACCTAACCGGTGTTAAGTTGGCCGCCGCATTCGACGTCAATGCAATTGTCGAGGCTGTCAAGAACCCGACATGCCGCGACATGATCACGGTTATCGCTACGCTCAACTACATCCTCTTCCTGTCCGTCATCCTCTTTGCACTTAGCCTGCTTATCACCCTGAAGATCTCGATCGCCGGCCGACTCGGAGGCATCAACCACATTGCACGTGCTTTCGTGCAGTCGCTGTTGCTGGTTGTGCTGATCATCCCCTGGCAGGTCTGCCTGCCTCATACTGTAGTAGGCGCCATATACACACCCACCGAATTACTGTGCTCTCAGATCGCCAGGTGTGACGGGCCTGTCATAGACTGCGTCTTCTACATGGGTCGTTTCGTAGGTTTGTGGCTCATCGTCGTCATTCTACTTATGGCGGCTCAGATCAGATCGATTCGCTGGTCAAGAGCCGTCATCCGACGGCTTGGCGAGCCCAGGTAAGCGGCGATTACATAAATGAAAAGACCCATGCCCTTACGACGCTGATCGCCGTCCGGGCATAGGTCTTGAACTCTTACGCGTGCTTAATGCGCGCGCTGGACTTCTATCATCAGACTATTTGCCTGTACTGTTGCCTTTGCTGCTATTTGCGCACGCCTGATTCTGTTTGGCTTGTGCCGCCTGGGTTTGAATGACCTGTTTGGCACGGGCCGCCGCCTTGGCCTGAATCATCTGTTTGGCCTTAAGGATGTCTTTACCCAAAGGATGCCTGGGCCTGCTGTACACCTTCAAGGTATCCGAGCCGGCGAAGGGCGTACCATCCAGAAGCGATCCCGTTACCGTGAGCACAAGCGTATCCGAAGGATCATCCATTACCATCGCTGCCACCTCCTGCATATCGAAACGCACCACAAGTTCTCTGACACACTTGAACTTCTTGGTCCATACAGGCTCCAAAAGGCCTTCCATCAGAATGCTGTCGGAGTCAATCTGCTCGGATTCGCAGCCTTCTATCTTAATCGTACAAAACAGAAAATTCTGTTTGCCGCTCAGGTTGACAACCTTGGGCCACAACCGCACCCGAGCCTCCAAGGCCTCGCCGGCCTCCTCGACGAAGTATTCTGCCGCACCTATATCAACCGCCGTGCCCCATACACGGGGATTACCGTAGAAGTCGGCCTCGACTTCTTCGCCAGTGACGGAAGGCCGTTTTATCTCGCTCGCTAATACCGAGTAATCAGGATCACCCGCGTCTCTGCACAGCGACTCCTCCGACAATCGCCAGTTACCCTCAACGAATAAGGGCTCGACATCAATATTGCCAACGCCCGACAACGTACTGGGGTTGTATATCGCTACGTCGCTGGAAAGTCCCTGAACGTTGCAGTACGACAGATCCACGACACTTGCCTGCCCCGCACCGCCCACGAGTATTTCCGCTCCGGTAGTCGCTGTATTGTTCCAGAAGATGCTCCCGTTGATAATCATGTTGCTGCCGCCATAGCACCAGATCGCACCGCCCCCGCTGCCGCCGGAGTTGTCTGTGATCGTGCATTGCGATATCACGGGATTGCCGGCGTTCTGACTGTAGATCGCCCCTGCTCGAGGAGCAGTATTGTTGTTCATAATGCAATTCTTGAAGACCGCGCTGCCGCCGCTTATGTAGACGGCGCCTCCGCCGGCACTGGCAGTATTGCCGCCTAATTGACATTTCTCAATCATGGGCGAAGCGTTGGCAATGCCAATCGCACCTCCCAGGGTGCCAGCACAATTAAGGATCACGCAACGGCTGATCGTGGGAGTGCTCCAGTTATTGATATAGACAGCCCCGCCAAGCGATCCTTTGCCGTTGACAATGGTCAAGCCCGCCACATGTGCCGCACTCGTTTGCCCGCCTTGGAAGACGAACGCACGACCGACCTCTGCGCAATCGATCACAGTGCCCGCAACTACTGCGGCATCATCAGGGTCCACGCTGCGCACGACAAGGTCTTTGTCCCTGAAATCGACATTGAGATAACCGGGACCTGAATACGTCCCCATCGCAATCTCGATCTGGTCGCCCGACAGACAATCGGGGCGATCTATTACTTGCTGCAGAGTGCCATCCGCGGGCACATAAAACGTTGTAGCACCAGCCGAACAGCAGATTACCGCTGCCAGAACACAAAAGCTGATTCTTACCGTCTTCATTATTAGCCCCCCTTAGACTATCTTCTCTTCTTATGACCTGTTTCCATCACAATTGACAATATGCCAGTTCCGTATAAGAGGAAGGATCATAGTGCAGAACAATCTCGGGTTCAAAGCCAGCGGGAACCTCGGTGATACCCGAACGGTTGAAGAACAGATCGCTGTTGCCGCTAAGCGTCATGGGTGTCTCTGCATAGTTGATCACCGAACCGGCGATCGTCCCACCCGCGTTGCCAAAGAACTCAATCCCGTTAGCGGCTATGGCGCCGTTGAATGTCTCGAAGTTGCCCCCAAACGCCGCCTTGAAGCCAGGCGCCATCACAAATGTACCAGTCTCCTCACGCAGGCTGTCAAATTCGCTACTCGAGGGCAGTTCGGAAACCGAACGACTGTCAACCGTCCCAAGGAATATCAACTGGTTTGTACCGGAGTCATCATACATGCTGCCGTCGCCCACAACCATGCCGGTAATGCTGCAATTGCCCGAGAATACCACCACGTTGGGAGTTTCGATGAATAGCACGCCATTGATGTTCGTATTGGCGGAAAAATGAGGATTGGTTCCCGCGGCGATACGGACGTTGGTATAGGTCGTATTTGTGCTAAGGTCAGTATCTGCGTCAATCACCTGACCGCTTAAATACTGTTCAAAATGGCTCGTGTTGGGCACAGGCCATTGTGTGGGCGCCACGCCCGTAGTCACGTGATTATCAATGGCCGCCTGACCCGTTTCACCACCGATGCCGGCCTTTCCACCTTGAAGAGTGACTACGCCGTCAGGGTTCGTCACCTTCACATCACCCGCTATCTGTGAATTACCTATGATCGACAAAACATCGGTGTCGTTTTCGCTCTCGATATACACATCCGCTTCGACGGCAATATTTGTCCCGTCGAGTTGGATGTTGCCGGAAAGCTGCAGGGGACCCTTGGTAGCTACGCCAAAGTCAAACACACTTTCCTGACGCACGCCAAACGTGTAATTGACACCTACGACGCGAGCCAGGCCGCCGGCAGAGCCGGTTACCTGGATACGAAACCGCTCATTATTAATGGGCTGTAATTCCGCAACAAAAGACGTGCCCTCGGATTCGCACAGAGTGATGTCCTCATCCAGCGACATACTGGCTGCAAGCTGGCTCTGCACAACCGCGAAACGATTCGCCAAGGGCGTCGTGCCGGGCATAGAGACCTTGCTCATGTGGTATCGTATTACTTCCATACCCGACAAAGCACTCTCGAAGGCGCGAGTGGCTTCACGATGATTGTCGGCAACTCGAACGTTGCGGGATGACATAGTCAGCATTGCAAGGCCCATTGAAGAAAACAACGCCACGAAGATCAGGGACAGAAGCATTACCATCCCGCGACGCCGTGCTGTTCTTGTATGTTCATTTTGACACATATCAGTCACCCCCATAGAACTTGATCTGCCGCAACTCAGGATGCGGCTGCTTCACAGGTAAATCATACCAAAAAACCACTCCCAAGAAAAGGGTAAAACACACAAAATCTACACAAAATAACAGGCACACCCTATAATAACACGCTCGACGTAATCTGAAATTTGTTAGCAAGGCATATGTGAATATTCTATTAAGACTCGAGCGCATAGAAATGCCGTCTGCATCAATGATGATCCAGACGGCATTTCAGCCAAATGCTGTTCGCTACTCGGCAGGTTCACCATCGGACGCGTCTTCCGCCATTAGAAACATGGGCGTAAATTCCGCAGGCCCGCCTCCGATGTCGCCATCATCGTTCACCAGAATCATGCCAAGAGGACCGGCCATCGTTGAAGTCGACATGAAACACATGCAGACGACAGCAATCAGCAACACTGCAAGCGCCAGTTTCGTTTTCATCTTCTTCTCCCGTATGAATAAAAGTTAGTTTGTCAGATCGACTGACCACACAGTGTTTCGTTATAAGTGCCTCTTATTGGACTGATTGTGATAGGCGTCGTTATGCCGCTGGGCAGCAGAAGGTCAGGATTGGGTGTAATGCTTATTTCGCCTGTAATATTGCCAAAAGACTCGCTGCCCCCATCTTCGCGGTCGCCTATGTTCGTGATATAGCCGCTCGTGTGCGCACTGGTGTCGTACATGGAAATGATCGTGCCGTAGATCTCAGCATCGCCGTATACATCCACTATGCCTCCGACGACGGCGCCCCTGATTATATTATTGCTGTTGTCGCCAACCTGAGCGATGCTGCCGATATTAACGTTGAAATTGGGAGCCAGCACCGTGGCTTCCTGGATGGTGGATGTGTTCTGAAATGTGGATTCCCCGGTGAATGTCAAGGCATTGCGCCGCCACCAGCTCGAATCGTTCGTGCTGCTGGGTACATCGGTGACGATAACACCGTTGAAGGTGCAGTCCTCAAACCTGATGTTGTTCGTATAGCTGGAGCTATTCGTGTAATTTGATCTGGTTTCTATGAACAGAACACCTTCAAAAGTGCAGTTCCTGAACAGCGCATGACGCCCCTGAGGCACGCGCACATTAGCAAGGGTCTTATTCTCGTACACCCGGCGGCTGTACTGGTAGCTGCCGCCGCTGGGGCGGGGTTGCGTGTAGTCTCCCTCGGCATGGGGAAAATACTCTGTGGCGGTGTAATCATGCGTGCCGATGTTGCTGCACATCAGCTTGTATTCGCTGGTGTCGTAATCCTCAGGACGCATCCCGGGCATGTCGCCGCTGAAAGGCACACCATAATTAATATCTTCGTGATAGCCTTGAATCAGATCGTCACCGCTGTAGATGCGGTTGTCGTTGTCCCTCACAATACGATATCCGTTTTCATCATAAACAGGGTTCAGATCCCAATCCAGCAGATAACCCTGATCGTCAACAGGCCCATAATAGCCCGACACAGGGTTACCCTGACTGTCGTATGCAGCGACGCCGAACTCAAACATAGGGTTGCCGTTGGCGCCGAGTGTCTCCATTTGAATGCCGTTGGCCTGAAAATCCTCATGAGAGATTACGGTATTAATGGTGCCCAGGACAGCCGTCCCGGGGGACGTCTCAATGCCCGCCCCGATCTCAGGTCGGTTCCATGTGCTGAACAGAGGCCCGTGAACAATACTGTTCTGGTCAAGCCAGATGCGACCCCTGCTGACGATGGCGTAGTTAAGGACCTCCGCCTGTTTGGCCATCCTGAAACCCATAGTGACCTGCCGCGCCACCGACCCGTTACGTCCCCAGGTGTTCAGGTTGATCGTAATGGGATCGTCATCATAACGATAAAAGCGTATTGCCAGTTGCTCACCGGCAGCTCCATAATTGACCCAGTCTGTAACGATCTCTTCGCCGCGTCCGCCCATATCGGTGAAAGCTCCTGAACGGGCTACAGTGAGACCGCCGGGCGCCTCCGTGTAAAGAGCAAGTGATAGATTAGCCCAGATCGCACCGGCTTCCGCAGGACTCACGATGTTGCGGCTGGTACTGAACGTGGACGTCTTGGCCACTATGTACCTGGCCAGTTCCAAACCCGAAAACGCCCCGCTGATCGCAGTATTGGACAAACGATGGTTCTGCGCCGTCTGCGCGTTGGTCACCGAAATCCGCGCCATCAAAACGCCTAACGATGAAAAGACGGCAAGAAAAACCATGCACAGGATCATCGCCACTCCATGGCGCGTCCCATTCGCCAGCTTGCTCATTGTTCACCCCCCTTAATAATTACTCAGTCAGCAAACACTTAAAACATAAGAAACATCTGCGCCCCTGAAAGGAAGGTATAAAGAAAAAAACATCACCTATCCCCCAACGCCATATGGCCCGATAATACAATGGCGATGCACCACCGCTGATACGAGGCAAGCTCAAGCCTCACGTTCAGCATGAAACGAACTCCGCGTAAACGGCGAAGACATAACCCAGCCAAACCCCAAAGCCTTCGCTTTATCGGACCACCAGGCGAAGCGTTCCGGCGTAACATACTCGACGACTTCAACCGAATCCTTCGACGGCCGAAGGTACTGTCCTATCGCTATCCTGTCGCAGCCCACCGAGCGCAGATCCCGTAAAACCTGAACCACCTCTTCTTCTCGCTCGCCCAAACCCAACATTATCGACGATTTGGTCTGCACGTGCGGCCATGCAGCCTTAGCCTTTCCAAGAAGTTGCAGAGACCTCGCATAATCGCCCCCCTGCCGCACCCGCGGGTACTGCGAAGGCACTGTCTCGATGTTATGTCCAAACACAAAGGGCAGCGCCTTTCCCAGAATAGCAATCGCCTCATCCTGGCAGTCTCGGAAGTCGCCAACCAGCAGCTCAAACTGCAAGCCCTCAACCTCCTGCCGGCATCGCTCAATGACGTCGCGAAAATGCTCCGCCCCGCCATCGGCCAGATCATCGCGGTCGACACTGGTAATTACGAGATACTTCAGCCCCAACTGCCTCGCAAGCTCTGCCACGCGCCTTGGCTCATCCGCATCCGGAGGCAAAGGACGACCCGTCCCAACCGAGCAGAACCGACAATTCCGCGTGCATACGTTACCCAGTATCAGAACCGTCGCCGTACCACGCCCCCAGCATTCCCCCCGATTCGGACAGTTGGCGTTAGTGCAGATCGTCTCCAGGCCCAGTTCGGAAACCGTCTGCGCCGTCCGCCCGAATGTCTCACCCGAACCGATCCGCCGCTTCAGCCATTGCGGTAGTCTGCGCTCAACACTCATGCTTGACCATCTCCTCACATGAAAACGCCCGCACCAGGAGCCTCCTCAGCCGCAGCCGCACATCCGCCATAGACACCTCAGCCTTCGACAGCGCCGCCACGGACGTCATCCGCACCCCATCCAGCCCGCAAGGCACAATGTGCTCGAAAACCCCCAGATCATTGCACACGTTTATCGCCAGTCCATGCATGGTCACCCACCGCCTAACTTGCACGCCGATAGAGCCGATCTTTTCGTCTCCGACCCACAGCCCCGGGTAACCTTTCCGCCGCCCTGCCGCGATCCCGTAACCATCCAACAATTCGATTCCCATCGCCTCCAGCCGCCGCACATAGTCATTTATACTCAATCCCAAAGACTTGAGTTTAATGATCGGATAAACAATAATCTGTCCCGGATTATGCGCCGTAGTCCCGCCGCCACGCCCCACGCTAACTACCTCAACACCCTGTTTTTCCAGATGCTCCCGGTCAGTCAAGAGCCGATTCTCCGTCTTCCTCGCTCCTAACGTTATCACAGCCGGATGCTCCACCAAAAGCACCGTATTGTCCACCGCATCCGCCTGCCGCCGCTCGCACAGCTCAAGCTGCAGCGCAAGTGCCTCCCCATACGGCATCAAACCGCAATCCCGGATAACCAGGCCCGCCGCTCCGGATTTTCTGTTACAAATCGCCTCGTTCATCGACTACAATCATAACACAAACCCTGTTGGACGGCTACCGTACTTAATACGCGCGGCCGTCGGGCCGACCGAAAGGACCAATATGCTAAGAACCTGGTGGAAAATCGTGGTTACCGCCGTCTGGATTATCGGCGGCTTACTGTCGTTCTTCTTCCTCATTGAGGTCCTCCGAGCATATCAGACACTGCATAACTTCCACCCTGCCGCCGCATACGTCTTCGTCATTGTTCTGGCGTCCATGACTATATGGGTTTTCTGGTATTTCTTCGCCGCCCTCGTGTCCAGGCCGCCCGTGCTGATACCCCCGCCCATCGGGGACCCAGCGCAGGCATCGGCCCTTCAGCTTCGACGCTATGCCCGTTACCTCGCCAGGTATCTCAACCGTCTGCGAAATAACCCGGGCCTCTGCGAAGAAGACCGCCGGACCGCCGCCGATGCCGTTGACGCCCTCAATATCGCCCGGAAGGCATGGCTCGAGCGAGAAAAACTGCTTGCCGCCATTGATCTCGCCGAAGCAACCGCCATCAAACCCCTGCTGGAAAAGATCGATGCCCGCGCACTGGGCCAGATTCGCGCATCAATGCGGGATGTCATGGTAGGTGTTACGCTCAGCCCCTACAAGGCCGCCGACCTGCTCATCGTCCTCTACCGCAACCTCGTCATGGTCACCCGCATAATCCACGTATACAACGCCCGCCCCCGTTTCCGCCAGCAACTCACCATTTATGCCGATATTGTCCGTGTCATCGCCACCGTCAATTACATAAACATGGGCAAAAACCTCATCGAAGGCCTCGGCTCAAACGTACCGGGCATCGGTCGGTTTGTCGATGACATCGCTCAGGGCATCGGCGCCGGATTCATGACAACTATCGTCGGCCACGCCGCAATGGACCGCTGCCGCGCATTTCGAACATGGAACGAACGCCAGGCCAAGGACAGCCTTCGCCATCGCGCCACCGCATTCTACGGCGATGTGAAGAATACTTTCTGGGTGGATGTCTGGCCCGCTATCCGCTCCCGCGCCGGCGCAGCCGCCGTCGACCTCAAGGACAAAATTGCCGTCGCCCTCGACGAGACCGGCAACGCCATCGGCTCATGCATCAAAGCCCCCGTAAATGGCGCCGTCTACGCCACAAAAGCCGCCGGCCGAGCCGCCTCCTACTCCGCCAGAAGAATCGTCCGCCTCCCAAGAATCTTCAGCAGAAGAAGAAAGCCTCAAAGCTGATCTGCCGGCACTTCTACAATCGCCACGGCGGTCGCATCGGCTTGCTCAACATCCTTGCAGCCCGTTCATCATCGACGATCTGCTCGGTTTGCGGATTCCAGCGAATCGCTCGCTTTAGCAGCATGGCGATGTTGGCCACCAGGCACAGCGACGTTGAGCGATGCCCCACCTCCGCCGGCGTGATTGTCTCGTCCCGGCTCTTGATGCAGTCAAGGAAATTGCGATGATGATTGGTGCTCTTATAGAGCCGAATCTCATTCGGCCCGATCACCGAGTCCTTCAGCGTATCGGGAGTCGTCTTGTAAGAACTATACGTCGCCTCAATGGTCCCCTCCGTCCCCTCGAATCGGGCAATAACGGGGCTGTCGCTCGTCTGGCAGATCAGCTCCACTCCGCTGGAGTACCGCGCGCGAAAATGCACCTTCGTCGCCGTATCGAACAGCCCGTCCGTCGGCCACTCCGACCCCATATCCTCAAACTCCACCGGCCCCGTCCGGTCCGTCCCCAGCGCCCACTGCACGATATCCAGCGCGTGCACACCCAAATTCGTCGTCTGTCCCCCCGAATAATCCTGCACAAACCGGAAAGTATAGTGTGTCCGGTCCCTGTGATACGGCACGGAAGGCGCCGGTCCTAACCACGTCTCCCAGTCAAACCCCTTCGGAATCGGCATCGAATCGCCCTTGTTCGCTGTCGACGTCCGGTTATTGGGTCCGATGTGCGAAATCACCCGCTTGACTTGACCGATCCGCCCATTGCGTACAAGCTCGCATACGTGCCGCAGATGAGCGTCAGCCGACCGATGGTGCGTTCCCGTCTGAAATACGACGTTTGCCCGCTGCGCCGCCCGCACGACCGCCCGACCCTCCGCCACCGTAAGCGTCAGCGGTTTCTCACAATAGATATGCTTGCCCGCACGCGCCGCCGCTATCGCCTGAATCGCATGCCAGTGATCAGGCGTAGCTATCATAACCGCGTCGATATCCGACCGGGCCAGCAGTTCACGAAAGTCCACGTAGCCTTTGCAGCCATTGAACGTCCCCGCCTCCCGCTGGGCCTCATAATGCTTGTTCACCCGCTCAATCGCCGGCTCGCGTCCTAACCAACCTCCCTTGTTATACCAGTGCCCATACTCGTTGCTGCCCGTCTCCGGATCGCAAACCGCCACCATTTGCACGTCGGCATTGGCCATCAAGCCCATCATGTTGTTCGTGCCCATACCGCCGACGCCGATGCACCCCATCACAATCCGCTCGCTCGGTGCAGAAGCACCAAATACGGAACACGGCACTAGACAAGGTATTGCCAAAGAACCAGCCGAGGCGCTGACGAACGTCCGGCGTGTCAATCCGTTTCTTTTCTTTGGAGTAGATTCCATCGCGTTCTCCATACTCAGGTTTAAATTCGCAGCCGACCCTCAGAATCCAGGTTGACAAAGTGGATCAAAAGGATTGCCGCATGCAAGCCACGACTCAGCCCAGATCATCAAGTCTTCCAGTCCAAGCCCGTCTTCGCCCCAGCCCGTTGCGACATATGCAAAATCGTTGAAGTCAACGTAACAACTCCCGTCGAAGTCCCCTGCCACTGGTCCCTGGCATTGGTAGATGCAGAATAATGCGTCCGTCGTGTCGCTCAGCCATAAGGCGTCAGCACGCATGATCCTTATACGGCTTTCGCATGAATCCAACGCCGGGACCACCCACTCATACGAACAACCGCCCGATACGGGCGCCTCAGTTATCACAAACCAGGTCACACCATCGTCAACTGAGTAATCGAGCAGGTAACTGCCCTCGCAGCCGCCCGCCCCTTGCGGATCCGTCCACGTGATCGTGTACACCGAACCAGCCTGCAGAAAAGGCCGGGCCACCTCATCCAGGACAGGGGCATCGCCCACAAGCACACCGTCAATAATCAGGCTCGCTTCGTAAATACTCGCCGCAGGACGCAACAACGTAACACCGCCGACTACAACCAGGTTCGTCTTGACATGCCAGATGAGCTCCGCCTGACCATCCATAAGGATACTCCAGTCAGGTTCGCCGGCACAATCGAAAGACTGTTCAACAAAAAAACCGTCGTTGTAAGGGCCGACCTCCGTCATGCAGCCGCCCATCGCCGGATGTTCAACTGTAAACTCAATAATGCCCGGAATATGATAGTACGGCCAGACCGGCCTCTCGATGCCGTCGCCGCACCCCAACCCCGGACTAATACTACCCCAGCAGCGGAGCTGAATGGAATGAATCTCACTGAAAGCTGACCCCAGGTCCAATGAGACTACTCCCGGCTCCGGCAGCCTCCCAACAGGTCCGACCAACTCCGGCAGAGGCCATACCACCACCTCAGCCTGCAAGAAATGGCCCCCCCACAACAGCGACACCAACAAAGCAGAGCAGACTTCTCTTTTCATATGTACCACCTTTCTCCGATTCCCGATCAGCCTAAGCGGCAAAATGAGCGTCAACCTCCGTGTGCTTCTGCGCACACGGTTACCGCACCGCCGCAGGAATAGTGTAATCCGGTGGCCTCCAAATGTCAACATGAATCCCCGGACCTCGTGTATCTGGTTCCGTTCCACCTCACCATCAACTCGCGTGTAACCGCATACAGCACAAGCCATGGAATTGCATAGAAAAGCCCATAAGCCCAGCCAAAGATCAAGGCAAAAACGCGAGCCGCCCCATCGGCCTGCAGGCGGTCAAGCAACTCGGCCGGCGGATTGCCCTCGTACCCGTTAACCACGTCGCTCAGGTGCTCGAAGTAGAAATACACCATCGCATTCACGGAAAACCAGGACACCACGCAAAGGATGAAAAGAACTAACCGCCAACGCACGGCCCTGAACCGAAAGAACCGCAGCCACAGAAGAATCGGCAGCCCCGCCCAGAAGACCGCCAGCGACACGATGTACAAAACATGATTCACAATGCCTACCGTAGCACGGCAAACCTGTATGGTCAACGTGATTCGATCCGGTAGAGGCGGCTCTTCGTTCTCACGAAGATGGCCTTGCCCGAAACCGCCGGTGACGCCATGCATCCCTCGTCGAGCCTGTTGGCGGCAAGGTGTTCGTACGTGCGCCCAGGTTGGAACACCGTCGCATTGCCGTCCTGATCGAAGATGTACACCCGCCCATCCGCATACACCGGCGAAGCCGTCTGCTTGCCCTTGAGCCGCTCCTTCCAGATCACCTCCCCCGTCGCCGCATCGAAGCATACTAACATCCCCACGTCGCTTATTGTGAACAGCAGGTCCCCCACCAGCAGCGGCGACGGAGTCTGCGGCAGCGTCTGCTTCGCCGTCCAACGAATATGCGTATCGGTCAAGTCGCCCTCGCACTGTGCGTCGACGGCAACCGCATACAACTCCGTCCGCCCGAAGCCCGTAAGGATGTACACAAGACTCTTCCCGTACACGGGGCAGGCCGCATTCGAGAATCCCGGATAGCGCACCTTCCAAAGCTCCCGCCCGTCCCGCGGGTCATAGCCATAAGCCGACCGCGCCCCGATGCTGATCATTTGCGTCTCGCCGTCGACGTCAACTATCAGCGGCGTCGAATACGCCTTCCGCAGATCACCGTTGTCAAACGGCTTGCCGTCCTCACCCAGATCGTTCCATTCCGTCGTGCGATCTGTCTTCCACACAGTTCTGCCCGTATCCTTGTCCAGCGCAACCAAATACTGCACGTCCACCCCGTCCATCGTAACTATCAGGAACTTCTCAAACAGGATAACCGAAGACCCCGGCCCACGGTAATGACGGCACGGCAAATCGGTCCGCTCCCACAGCACCTCAAAAGTCCGCGTATCCAGACATGCCGTGCCGTAGCTGCCGAAATGCACGTAAGCCCGCCCTTTCTCAATCGTCGGTGAAGGCGATGCATAACCATTAACGTTATTGCCCAACGGCTCAGGATCGTCGCAATGGAATAGTCGCCTGTTCAGCAGGACCTCGCCCGAGTCTGCATGGATACAGATTACGAAATAATCTCGTCCGTCCAACGTCGCCGTCGTAAGCCACACCTGCCCATCCATCACAACCGGTGTTGACCACCCCCGGTGCGGGATCGTAATCTTCCAGCGAATGTTCTCCGCCTCACTCCAATGCAGCGGCAATCCCGCCGGCTTCTCCTCTGTGGAGGCGGCATGCCCAGTGCCGAACGGCCCGCGAAACTGCGGCCAATGAGCGTACGCCGATGCAGCCGCAACACACGCAATGAGGCATACACTACGCAACCATGTTCCCATCACACCACCGCGCTTTTCCAACATTCGATTTTGAACGTCGAGTTGAGATTCTCGAATTCTGTTCTGACTTCACTTCCGTGGCGGAACATGCAAACTGATCCCAAAAGCATCCTCCCACGCCTCTTTAAGCACCTCCGATACGGTCGGATGCGGAAAACATATTTCCGTAATCTTCTCCCGGCTTCCGATCATCGCCCGCGCCGCCGCAAGCATCTCCGTAGCAGTCGCCCCCGCCATCGTAACACCCACGATCTCGTCGTTAGCCGTATTGCGAATCACCCGTACCTCGCCGACACCCTCGTTATGCGCTACGCTCCGACCGTTGGTACGGAAGTTCGCCTTGCCAACGTATGTCTCTATTCCCATCTCGGCGCACTTCTTCTCGCTCCGCCCAACCGATGCCACCTCCGGAAACGTATACACCGCCCGCGGCACCATATGATACGGCCCGATCTTTTCGTCGGCGCCGCAGGCATTGGCAGCCGCTATCTCCGCTTCCATGAAGGCGCCATGAGCAAGATATGTCGTCCCCACCGCATCACCGATTGCATACACTCCCGGCGCGCTCGTCTCCATTCGTTCATTGACCGCAATCGCAGGCCCGCTCATTGCAAGGCCAAGCCCGTCAACCGTCTCCTTGTCGCACACGGCCCGCCGCCCTACCGCAACCAGAACCTTATCCGCATCCACCGCCGCGCCGCCGGCCAATGACACTTTCGCCCCACCGCCGGTCGTCTCAACGGCCGTAACCTTCTGACCGACCATCGATTCGATGCCGATCTTTTTCAATTCCTTCACCATCAGCGCCCCTACCCATGCATCCTCATTCGGCAGCAGACTGTCAAGCGCCTCGATGATCGTAACCTTGCACCCCACCGCCGCATAAACGCACCCCATCTCGCAGCCGATTATGCCCCCGCCGATAATCGCCATCGACGCCGGTATCGCCGTAAGTGATAACGCTTCCGTGCTGCTGATTATCGTCTTACCGTCAAACTTGAACGCCCCAATCTCAATCGGTACCGATCCCGTCGCCAGAATCACCTTCTTGGCCACGATCTCCTCACTTCCGCCGCCGCCCTCGATCCGCACCTTGCCCCCCGGACCCACAATTCCACGTCCCCCATAGACCTTTATCCCATTGCTCTGCACCAGCCCCGTCACGCCCTTGCGGAATCCCATCACAATCGCATCCTTCCGCGACTGCATCTTCGCCCAGTTCGCCTTGATCTCGCCCGCAATCTCCAGGCCCATCAAATTCGCATGCTTGGCCATCGTCAGAAAATGCACCGACGCCAGAAGTGCCTTGGACGGGATACACCCCGTGTTCAAGCATGTCCCGCCCATATCCCCCTTCTCTACCAGCGCCACGGACGCCTGCCTCTGAGCACACCGTATCGCCGCTGCATATCCTCCCGGTCCTCCGCCGATCACCACAACATCAAACGCTGCCATATCTCTCTCCAAGAATAAGTTCGGGTTAGACGATTCAACCTTCTCTAATGACTATACCCCAACCCCGCCGACGGCGAAACACCATTTCCACCTGCCCGCTCGAAACAATACAGAAACGAACACTATGCTATTCGTCATTTCCGCCCGCAGCTAACATAGCGTTCTGCTTTCAACTTCCAAATAATGCCGGGGATGCTGCCGCGCCGCAGGCCGGACAGAAGCAGATCGCCGGCATACCTTTTCACTTAAACCATTTGGTTGACGGGACAAGTTGCCACGTCTCCCCCCGGTCCAATGACGTCATCAGAGCTCGTCGGCTGCCCCGGTGATCGGTTCGATAGAACCAGAACGTCGACCAGTAATCGTAAGACAGGAACAGAGTATGGTTTCTGTCGATCGTCAGCCTGTGATAGAATATGCTGTACTCCGAGAACGGAGCCACGACAAGAGGCTGGACGTCGGACCACTTCTCCGAAGAACGTTTGCGCATATAAGCCAGATTGGCGTAATGGCTCGCAGGGAAATACTTGTCGTCGGTAAGCCAAAGGCGAAACACAAGATGCAGCGTATCGTTATCATCGCACACCATGCCCACATACGTCTGTCGCAGGCCGGCCCCCACATCCTCGGCCTCCGTCCACCCACCGCCGGCACTGTTGGACGCCAGCGACCGGATGTACTTGAAAGTCCGCCCATGCGTCCCGATCAGCACGTGCAGGAATCCGTCTTTGTCTATGGTAATGCATGGCGAATTGTGAACGTCGTTCGCGGGCGGACCATACCCGACAAGCGCCGCCGATCCAAGGGTTCCGGTCGAGCGGTCGTATGTAGCGACATAAGTGGGAACGCCAGAGACGTTTTCCTCGGGCAGTGTGGCTTCACCCCATGTAACATGTACCTTCTCACCGCGCGATATGACGCTCGACGGTATCCCCGAATGCGCAGAAAGGCCTATGCACTTTCGCGAGACAACGATGGGATCCCCCATGACAATTGAACCGTTCCGCCCCTTGGATGGCAGTATCAGATCAAGATCATTGATACGCCGCCATTTCAGCTCGGTGTCTCTTGCCGTTTGATAAAAGCGTACCAAAGGCGGCGGAGTGCTGATGACGTTATGCCCGGAAAACTGCTCCATGTCGAAACTTCCCGAACCGGGCACGGGCCACGCAACGAAATCCTCACCGTGATTCCGCGAGTGAAACAGAAGTGTCGTAGAACCGTCACGACCCAGAAAATACACGTCGTTGTCCGTATCAAAAGCGATCTTTGTGCCAAGCGGCCTGATCTGGATGACCTTGCCATTGTCCCCGCGATATGCACGAGTTGTCTTCACCCACTTACCATCCCGCAATGCCAGAATACCATCTTGCGCAACAACAAACGGCCGATTGCCCATATCAAAGTAGAGTTGATTATCCAGCGGATAGTCCGGCAGGTATCCGAACTGTTCATTCTCATGCCGATAAGGCTCCAACTTGAGAGGCAGCGCCAGCCGCGACTCCGCCGGCGCCGCACCAATATTCAAGGTCAGCGACGACCATGTCGAAAACGCCGCCTCATCCTCTGCCGTCGCACGCACATAACATGTGTGCATCCCCTGCGAAGGCGCCTTATACCTCAGCACCACCGGCGTCCACCTGCCGCTGGCCAATTCCACCCGCGTCTGAGACAATGCCGCATCCCAAACCGCCCCCTTGTCGAACTCCAAAGCCAGCCTGACCCGCTTCGATTCAGCGCTGTTGTTGTGCACCCTGAATTCCACGACCCCCTCGGCCCCGGCCTCCGCATAGACGTTCCGCCGGTATGGCGCAAGCAGCCACCGGTTCTCACGAAATTTGAACCATGACGAAACATCCGGCGTCCACAGGGACTGATTCTCCCACGCCTCACCGCTCTCCCAACGCGTCAGCCCATCTACGTGAATTGTCGCCTGCGCCTGCGGTAGATGCAGCCGCCACAAACTGCCCAGGCGCGATCTGTCCGCCGCAAATTCGCGCCGCGCAGTCCCCTGTGCAGATACGGTAACGGTGTGTATCTTCCTGCCGCTCTCGTCGAAAATCGGCAGTTCCTTGAGGCCCTTCGCCAGCCCGCTCACCTCAATGCTGAACGCCCCGGTCCGCGGCATAAAACTCACATTGCCGGGAGCATCGGCATTCCGTAAGACGATAGGCTCGGTATGACGCTCATCCTTATGCCCGCGAGAAGTTTCGATCAGGTACTTCGGACAATTCGTCCTGAACCCCCAGGAGACGTGCTCACCGTAACGGTCGTTAGTGACTGTAACATTCAATCCGTATACGCCCGGCCGCTCGACATCCGCCCTCAGAACCCTCCGCTGAACGGGACCGCGACCTTTGCCGGCCGCCTGTCCGTCATCGCCAATCCAAACCTCTTCTATCACAGTCCGGTCCGGACCAAAAAGCAGTGCACGCAGGTGAGTCTGAATGTTCCGGGTGTTAAGATCCTGCTTGTATACCTCCACCCACAAGGGCCCCTTCGGAGCATAGAAGTATACGCCCCCCCCACCGCCTAAACGCAGGTCCATCGACGCCGGTTCCGCCGCCCCCGCTGTACAACTCGATACGAACGCCAGTAAAAACACACAGCAGTCGATTGCAATTCGCCTGAAGTATTTGCCAAAGCTAATGGTCTCTTTCACAATGAATTCCCTGTTCTAACAATGCGCAAGGCGATCAGCTAATCTTCCCGAATCGACAGGCTTTCGATAGAACCTGCTGCCATATACGCGGCGGAAGTTCTCGCAAGAAGGTCTCGCTTTACCCCCTTCACCATCAGCGCCCGGGGCGCCAGCATCCCAAGTGTATCAGGCACGTCACAAACCCGCAGAATATTCAGAAACTGCGGCGCATTCGGCTCCATGTGGGAAACCGGCGGCTGTTCGGCAATCACTCCTGCAATTTCCTCTGGCTCCAACAGAGCTGCGTAAGCGGCAACAACACCCGCGGCGCCATTACCGGCCACATAGACAGGCGTTTGCATCTTGTACTTGCCCGCCAGGTATCGAGCCGCCGCTGCGACGTCCCGCACACGACCCGTATCAGCCGTCTGCCCAAGGAGAACATGTGAACGTTCAACATAGTTAGGCGGGTTCTTGCGCGTCCAGCGAAGGCCGCCTGTTCCGCGAGGCGTACAAACGTACACACGATCCCCTTGTTCCAGCAATTCTCGCGACCAGCCGGCGTCCTCCTCAGCGGCGTTGGACCACTCGACGACAAGAACTATTCGCTTCACATCCGCGTCAACCTCAACCCCACCTGCAGACCGCAGAATGATTTCTATGCCTGGTTCGGATTCAAGCCGTGCTTCGCCAGACTGTGTGCCGTCGACCAGTTGGGCGGCTGCTATGCGTTCAGGCAGGCTGCGAAATACGACCCGTCGCAGTTCGCTCAGCAGTGATTGCTTCCAACTGGCATATTCCCCCTGCCCGGGCGACTCCACACGCGCCATGGGCACGAAGTACTCGTCAATTGTTGTATTGAGTTCATCTTCAGGCAG
>Ga0334883_1001340_pt1 | contig 37079 bp, 25 predicted proteins | sample GraSluR1_MG_6_FD_207230 | JGI IMG/M metagenome (GOLD analysis project Ga0334883, IMG submission 207230) | Sludge microbial communities from methane-producing bioreactor in Wageningen University, Netherlands - Granular Sludge_09_05-R1 | ecosystem: Engineered > Bioreactor > Anaerobic >...
GATAACAAATAGTGTCTTGTGTGGCTGTAGTCCTTCTCCATAACTCGTTACCCGCACTGTCTAACCTTACAAACCAGGCCCTTTGCCTGTCTGGCCAATTAACGACATCGCCAATCTCGTCCTGACAGCTCATCAAATAGCCCCCGGCTGGCACAGCTATGGTTTGGTACGGGAACACCCGCCGCCGATATGGATTGGCAGGCAAAAACGGGTATTGCTTCACACCCAGTGTATCGCCTGCCCGGTTCGTGAAAATCACCAGTGGAAAAGAGTTTTGCCCGTTGTACGAATAATCACCGGTTATTATAAAACCTGTTTCGGTAGTATCAACTAAAAACAATCTTGCTTTTTGTGGATTTGAGGTTTGCACACAATGATTATAACTGATTAAGGTATCCATATTTCGTGTCCCCAAATTGTACCGCATCATTATGGGTTCAAGTGCCCATGCCTTATAAGAATCAGTATAAGTTCCGACAAAAACTGCTGTATCACCAATCGTCAAACGTGAATTAGTGTTGTAAATATCAATACCATCAATGGTATCCGAATAAAAAGTAAAAGCGTCCAGCAATGTTCCACTTTTGTGTATTATATTAAATTGTGGTAAATTTCCCAAAGTGCTAGGGTGCATTTCAGAGCCGAAAGCATAATATAAGTCGTTTCTAATAACTATCTCATTTATTTTCCATCCTTCATACAGATTGTAAAATCTTTCTTGAGATATGGCAACTAGCGGCATGATAAGTGTCATGAAAAAGAACAGTATTTTTCTCATGGCTTAATTATTTTGTTACCGAAACAACCTTACTATCAACTACCTTTCCCTGAACTTCTATGTAAACTATATAATTTCCCTGACTAAAGTTCCTTATATCAATCAGTATTATATCTTCAGGGTTTTCCAGCTTCTTTGCAAAAACTATTTTGCTCTCGGTGTTCACAACCTTGAGTACTACGTTTATGTCCTCTGTTGCAATGCTGTATTCTACTGTAATATACTTATCTGCTGGATTGGGATACACTTTCATATATTCCTTTTCCTCTAGTCGGTTGTTCGTTTTCATCTTACGATTCACCATCACATCGGGCAAATACACCGGTTCTTTATAATTGCTGGCTCCGTTAAGCATCAACAATCCCCGTGCATACGCCCCGGCTTGCCCACCGGCTGCCTCAATATCGAGCAATGCGTTTATCCGCTCAACCCCCAAACGGTCCAACGCTACGCTGTCGCTTTCTATTTCCTCAAGCAGTTCATACAAGCCAGCAAGATTTTCTGCTTCGGTCATCAATATCCCATTGTTGCTTTCTATCGCGTTCAGCGTTTCAATGGCTTTACCATAGTCGCCCTTTCCGCCATAATAAGCTGCCAGCTTTATGCCGTATTGGGGTTCCTGGCTTATACTAAGCAACACCTCAACCTCGCCATCATTATATAGTTCCGGGTGTCTTAGGTAATAGCGCAGTTGCCGCGATGTTTTCTCGCTCAGCTCAGCGGTCAGCTCCGCCCGCTGCATCTCCAGATACTCTTTTGGCGAAATCTGCGTCAGCCCGCTGTTTATCTGGTCTATCATATACTGCGGCAATGCCTCGATGCGCTCATCCAAAATCTTTTGTATTTCGGGATCCTTAGCTGCCTGCGGATTGGCTACCAGCACATCGCGCACCATGGGTTTTGTTAGTGCATCTTCTTTCAGTGCAACCTCTTTCAGCGCCTCATTACTCAGATAAGGCGATTTATCCATCAGCCCCAGATAGGTCTGCCAGGCGTTCAAATCGCTGGCAAGCACAATCTCGGCTATGGTCAGCGGCGTGTTGCCTCCATCGGTCAGTGCTTCCAGTGTGTTGTCAATATCGTCAATTCCCCCGCTCAACATCCGCAGTTCCGGCAATATTATTATCGTATCGTTGCCTGTGGTGTCGGTATAATCAGGGCATACACTATCATTATATGGTACATCAGTTCCAACCCTATTCACATACCCCACAACCGAATCGGGGTAAAACTTATTGTTGGTCGTGATATCGTGATAAAAATAATTAATGGTATGGTCGGTAGTGTTTAATATATTGGTGCAATGAATCAATGCCGTAGATTTTGTAAACTTATTGCCCGCCGGATTGCTCATACTCCCCTGATTAGCGGCAATCCCCACAGGGTATCCCGATGGATAAGGGTTCTCAAGATTGTTGGTAACAAAAATATCATCCCCGTTACAATCTAAAATATTGCACCTGATCTGTAAACCTGTTGGTGCGCTCGAGCTTCTGTTCAATCCAATCGCTTCAATGCTGACCCGCATGTGCCGTATTTCATTTCGGTAAATTTTCTCCACACTACTAAACACATCGTTCACAATTACCCCGTTAATAAAATCTGAAGATCCTGCTTGAAAAACATACAATGTGTTCCCTTCTAACTGAAAATCGTAACTATTGTCTAGATACACACAATAGGGCAAAACCTCGGCATCGGTCGAGTCACAGTCAACAAAACGCATAATATTGTTTACCACCCGTGCCCCATGCGATTGCGACAAATAAACCCCGTAATGGCAGGCTTCAAATTTGTTATCTTCAATGTCAATTGGTAAATAACTGCAGTTATAGGCGCGTATTGCCGAACCCAAATTGCCGAAATAACATGCTTTGTCCACCCTAAAACCCGACTTATATGTCCAAATCCCCATCCTATTGTCTTCATTAAATAAACCATTATCAACCCCATCATCAATAAACCGGCAATTTTTAAACTGCACCCCTTTCGTATTTACCAATATCACATTAGGTGCAATCTCTTCATCATGTTGCGAATTATCAGTTGAAAAAAGACAATTTTCAAACACCGATGTATTGTTTCCCAAAACCTGATTATAGTAATCAGACGACAAATGAGGCATCAGTAAAACATCACCGTGGTTAAAATTAAAAATAGTGTTTTTGGCATTAATAATAGCCCCTGCATCGCCATATACAGCAAAAACAGCATCCTCAACATAGCTCTGCTTCAACATAAGATACGACCTGCCGGTTGTTCCTAAACTTGGATCCAGATTTGCCTTAACCCAAAAACCTTTCCACAATGTGTCACATCCATTAAAAATGTAGGCATTCTCAACCTCTATGGTGGTTCCTATTTCCGATTGAATATAAACGTTCTCTGTACATTGAATATCTCCTTGCAACGTAAGCATCACATTCGATCCCTGCACAATTACCGGACGTGTCAGAATAGTATCTTTAAATGTGGTATTGCTTGTTATATAAATAGGTGTATCCGATTTCCATGCCTCCAGTGAGTCACACGCACACACACACTGCAAATATGCATTATAATGATGTTTGTTGGGATTATTGTCGTTGCAATCGCGCAAATCAGGCCCCGGACACCCCGCCGGCTTATCTCCAATACCCCAGTTGTAATATCCATCACCGTCGTGGTCGTAATAAGTTGGTGATAAGGTTGTATCCATTAAATCAGTAAAGGGCTGAACAAAAGCATGGGGATTAAAAGCGTAAGGCAATTTGTTTAATTTTCCTAAAATGTGGGTATATCCATTTATTCCATGATTTACTCCAACAGTTTCTTTAAAAATCCAATATGTTCTGCCAATTAATGCATTGTTGGTTTGAATAATTATATACGGTGTATCAAAAGTACTTCCTAAATAAACCGAATCACCAGCCATAATTGTTTTAAAACCTGTCAGAACACTGTTGTGTTCGCTTCTTGGTTTTGCGCTTAATGGGCCATAGTTAATAAGTGCTTTTTTGCTATTGTTTTCGCAGGCGTCTATTTTAATTAAGCCTCCAATTTCAATTTTAGTAAGCACAGGCGTGGCATCATCACAAAATCCAAGCATTGAGTCTTGCCATTCGTGAGTAAATTCATCAACAAAAAAATAGTCACCTAAATTGATAAAGTTGAAAAGACGATCTATGTCTCCTCCCGCCCAACAAGTACTACCAGGATGATACTGATTAAAACAATCAATTAAATGTTGTTCAGATAGATTGTAATCGACGTGTTGGTTAAAAAAAAGATTTAATACAGCTTCTAATGCCCCAATTGGTGCGAAAATGTAGCACCCATTTGGGCAATCAGAATCATGTGATTGGCCTTGATATTTTAATCGGGTCATCCAGCCATTGTTTTCAGTCACTGTGTTATGTGTATCCGGGTTCCCATCAAAATATGGGGATGTGCTTAAATTGGCATCATGCACCTTGCGCCAGTCAAAGCTTTTCGCTTTTACAGTAGGAAGCGTATCCCCACTCGATTTTCCGCCGATCTTCTCATTCACGATTTCATCCCAACGCGAATAATCACAAAAAATACCCCCGCCATAATAATCATACCCATCAATATAATATTTGTCCCCACCCCAATTGTTTGCTTTTTGGTAAAACAACAATGTATTAAAATCAGTAACCCTTGCACGCCACAATAAGCCCTTTTCTTCTAAATTTAGGTTGATTTGTTCAACTTTTTGCTGTTCGATTACGGCTTTATGAGCTTCTGCATCGCTCAAATAATACTTGTTTTTAATATTCGAAAAACCCATGCTCGTAAAATTACATGTAGCATCGGTAATAAAAAACTCTAAGCTTACCGGATTTGTATTAAAAGCCATATATCGAGTCTCATCGCAATACTTAGAAATACTCCCTGAGTAATTTGAGCCAATTAACCTATACATTTCAAATATAAGATATCGTTTACCGTCAGTGTCGGTAAGAACTACCCGCACAAGGCTTGTGTCGGAATTGAGCGTAAATCCTGCATCCACTTCGGCATAACTGCAATATCCAGAGTAATAATTGTCGATATTTATTACCGTGTCGTTAGAAATCAGCAAGTTAAAATTTACTGTGGTTTGTGCAACAACCATCTGCACACATTGCAGCGCTAAAGCTATCACAATTGTAATTAAAAGTTTTGTTTTCATAATGTGGCTTTTTTAGGTTTGAAACAATGCCACAATATACGAAAAAATAAATTTATTACAAATCGACAAAATCATGATTTTTATATCGACTTGTAAAACAAAGATATAAATGCATAACTCTTCGTGATTGATTTTTGGAGATGCTGAAACAAATACGCGACGAAATTAAAAACCTCGACATCAACGCCCTCACACCTTTAGAAGCCCTCAACAAACTCAACGAGATTAAAAAGTTGAGCGGGTTGTAAATGCAAATACGGGTAAAAGTGAATTATTGGCATGGTTTGATTATTTTTGCCACAAAAATTTTACAATAATGAAACCCGTACGCGTTCGTTTTGCACCCAGCCCCACCGGTCCGCTTCACATTGGAGGTTTGCGCACCGCCTTGTTCAATTATTTGTTTGCCCGCAAACACCGTGGCACATTTATTTTACGCATTGAAGATACCGACAGGCTGCGTTACGTTGATGGCGCCGAAAAATATATTATCGACGCGCTGAACTGGTGCGGGCTTACTCCCGACGAAGGCATTGTGCAGGGCGGGCCGTTTGCCCCGTATCGCCAAAGCGACCGCAACGAAATATATCGTGGCTATGCCATGCAGCTTGTTGAATCGGGAAATGCGTATTTTGCTTTCGATAAACCCGAAGACCTTGATACATATCGCAGCGATTGCGAAAAACAGGGTAAAACATTTGCATATAATGCACTTACCCGAATGGGTTTCTGCAATTCGCTGAGCCTGACATCGGAACAGTATAATGCAAAAATTGATAGTGGCGAAGCATTTGTAATTCGCTTTAAAACTCCCGAAAGCGGTAGTGTAAAGGTAAACGATATTATACGCGGCGAGGTGGAATTCCCGTTTAAAGACCTCGACGACAAGGTGTTGTTTAAATCTGACGGCACCCCTACCTATCACCTGGCCAATATTGTCGACGACTACCTGATGCAAATTTCGCATGTGATACGAGGCGAAGAATGGTTGCCTTCGCTGCCTTTGCACGTGTTGCTGTATGCAGCCTTTGGTTGGGATGCCCCACAATTTGCCCACCTTCCGCTGATACTGAAACCTTCGGGTAAAGGCAAACTGAGCAAACGCGACGGCGACCAGTTGGGTTTTCCGGTATTCCCTTTGCAGTGGACAGCCCCCGACGGAGAAGTATATAACGGATACCGCGAAGCCGGGTATTTTAGCGAAGCGCTCAACAATATACTGGTGCTGCTGGGATGGAACCCCGGTGATGAACAAGAAATTCTAAGCCTCAACGAGATGATCGAAAAATTCGACCTCGAAAAAGTGGGTAAAAGTGGCAGCCGTTTCGACCCCGATAAATCGAAGTGGTTTAATCACCAGTACCTTATCAGAAAAACCGACAACGAGATAGCTACATTGTTCGAACCCATACTGAAAAGCCATGGTATTGATGCCAACCGGCAACTCGTGCTGCGTGTTTGCGGCATGGTAAAAGAACGCCTGAGTTTTGTACACGAAATGTGGGACGAAACCGCTTTCTTCTTTATGCCGCCGCAAAGCTACGACGAGGCATTCGTAAAAAAACAATGGAAACCCGAAACGGCAACGTATTTGAACGATATTATAAAACTTTTCGGTGAGTTGCAAGCGTTTACCGCCACCGCCTGCGAAAATGCAGTGAAGCTATATATTGAGCAAAACGAAATGGGTTTTGGTAAAATTGCCAATCCATTACGCCTGGCATTGGTGGGTGCCGGCAAGGGGCCTCATCTGTTCGATATTGTTGAAGTGCTGGGGCGCGACGAAACTATCAGGCGGATTGAACGCGCTGTTGAAGTGCTGCAATAGCAATATCGAAAACAACCCTGCTATTTTTCGGGAATTGGTTTTAAACCAATAAAGAGTTCGTCTAATTGTGCCGTTGATATTTCCGACGGACTGTCGATCATTACATCGCGGCCCGAGTTGTTTTTGGGGAAGGCAATATAGTCGCGTATCGACTCGGAGCCGCCAAACAACGAACACAAGCGGTCGAAGCCAAAGGCAATTCCACCGTGGGGTGGAGCGCCGTAACGGAACGCATTGAGCAGAAACCCGAACTGATGCTCGGCTTCTTTATCGGTAAATCCTAACAGCGAAAACATTTTCTGTTGTAGTTCGCGGTCGAAAATGCGGATTGAGCCACCTCCAACTTCCACTCCATTGATTACCATGTCGTAAGCATTGGCACGCATACTGCCGGCGTCGGTTTCGAGCATCGAAATATCTTCGGGTTTGGGTGAGGTAAACGGGTGATGTTTGGCATAATAGCGCTGCGTTTCGTAGTCCCATTCGAGCAACGGGAAATCGACTACCCACAGCGGGGCAAATTCCTGCGGGTTGCGCAGTTCCATGCGGTTACCCATTTCGAGACGCAGTTCACCGAGGGCTTTCAGGGTTTTTTCGTGGTCGCCGGCCAGCACGAGAATGAGGTCGCCGGCCTGTGCATCAAGCAGCGTGGCCCATTGTTTCAGGTCGTCTTCGCTGTAGAATTTGTCAACTGACGAACGTAACGTACCATCTTTGTTTACGCGGCAATAGATGAGGCCTTTCATACCGATTTGTGGACGTTTCACCCATTCGGTAAGTTCGTCTAACTGCTTGCGTGTGTAAACCGCACAGCCTTTGGCGCAAATGCCACCCACATAAACTGCATCGTCGAATACGCCAAAGCCTTTGCCTTTTACCATTGCGCTCATTTCAGAAATACACATTCCGAAACGAATGTCGGGTTTATCGCAGCCGTATTTTTCCATGGCTTCGCTGTAGGGCATACGCAAGAAGTCCCCGCTAATCTCAAGCCCCTTTACTTCGCTAAACAGGTATTTCACCAATCCTTCGAATGTTTGCAATATATCTTCTTGTTCCACAAACGACATTTCGCAGTCGATTTGGGTGAACTCGGGCTGACGGTCGGCACGCAGGTCTTCGTCGCGGAAGCAGCGCACAATCTGGAAGTATTTATCCATACCGGCCACCATGAGCAGCTGCTTAAATGTTTGCGGCGACTGTGGCAGGGCGTAGAACTGGTTGGGGTTCATGCGCGAGGGAACCACAAAGTCGCGGGCACCTTCGGGAGTTGATTTTATGAGGTAAGGCGTTTCTACTTCGATAAAGCCCAGGCTATCGAGGTATTTACGGGTTACCTGTGCCATCTTATGCCGGAGAAGCAGGTTGTCTTTTACCGAATTGCGGCGGATGTCGAGGTAGCGGTATTTCATTCGCAGGTCGTCGCCACCGTCGGTTTTTTCTTCGATGGTGAATGGCGGGGTGGCCGATTGGTTAAGAATTTCGTAGTGTTCCACACGTATTTCGATATCGCCGGTGGGCAGGTTGGGGTTAGCGGCATGGCGAACAATAACTTCGCCCTGTATGCCGATTACAAATTCGCGACCGGTTTCGTGAACTTTATTCAGGATTTCCTCGGCTGTTACGCCTTGTTCGAAAACGAGTTGGGTAATGCCATAGCGGTCGCGCAGGTCTATCCATATCATGCCGCCTTTGTCGCGTTTGCGCTGCACCCAGCCGCAGAGACTTACCGCTGTTCCCTTGTGTTCGATGCGGAGTTCTCCGCAATTGTGTGTGCGATACATAGAATGAAATTTTGGGCGAATTTACTATTTTTCGGGGAGATGAAAGATGATAGATGAAAGATAATAGCGATTTGGTGAACCGATCTACAGCTCCGAGTCACCGGCACGGGGCATGGAGCATCTTAATACCTCGCCGGATTATATGCTCAGGAAATCGACAAAATAAATTCTGATGTTAATATCGTACGGACAAGAACCTCTCATTCAATGCATTTTTATAGTTATTGAAGCCCTCTACTGAAACCGAGCGATGTATCGAGGTGCCCGATCGTCTACGGACACCGAGTGATTCGCTCCCAAGAGCGAATAGTACCGAGGTGCCCGATGAATGACAATGTTTCAGAGAAGCGTTACACTACGGACTTCTCGATACACTCAGCAGAGCTGAGCACACCTCGATTTCACTCGGTGCACCGCTCGAAGTCCGCCCACAATGCAGCAAGCGTCCACGCTTGCTGTTTGTGGGCTTATTCGGAACAGAACTTGGTGAGGTTCTCTTTTGCATCGTAATGCCCTATTTGGGCTGCAATAGTAAAGTCGGAGCAGGCTTTTTCTGTTTCTCCAACAGCAATATATGCTGCACCACGGTTGTTGAAGGCTTCTGCAAATCCGGGTGCTATTTCGGCCGCTTTGGTGTAGTCGGCAATGGCCTTATCCATTTGACCTTTGTTGTAATACACCGATCCACGATTGTTGTATGCTTCCGCAAAATTAGAGTCTATTTCGATGGCTTTGCTGAAATCTTCGAAAGCTTCGTCGGTTTTTTCTAAATGTGCAAGAAGAATCCCTCTAACATTGTAGGCAGGTGCATACTTGTCGTTTAATTTTATGGTTTTGTTGATATAGTCAAGCGAAGTAGCGTATTCGCCTGTGTTTCCATACAACTTGGCACAGTTGAAACATGCAAGATAATTTTTATTGTCAATTGCAAATGCTTTCAGATAGTCTTCGAGGGCATTATCCATAAGACCCTTTTTCTCGTGAGCCACACCCCTGTCGTTGTATGCCTCACTATAGTCGGGCTTCATTCTTATTGCTTGGTTTAGGTCGTCGATGGCCTTGTCGTATTCCTGCAAAAACAAATACGAGTTCGCTCTGTTAAAATAGGCTTCAACACTTGGATTGTTATGAATCATTTCGCTAAATAGGCTTACAGCCTGATGGTATTCACCGGCTATATTATATGCATTTGCCAGATTAATACGAAGCATATCCATGCCGGGATTTAGTTTAATGGCTGTTTTATAATCTTCAATTGCCAGTGTGTGATTGCCTTCGCTAAGATAGTAATTTGCTCTTCTTTCGTAAGCCAGATAAAAGCCCGGGTGGTTTTTCGTAACATCATTCCACATCCAGAAGGAGTTCTTATATATCTGGGTTTGTTTAAAAGTAAATGCACAACTCACAATAAGATATACCGAAAAAAGAACGATAACAACGGGTTTCAATATTTTGTGTTTCAATGCCGTTGTAATTAGCAACGAAATCAAAATGAACCCTCCAGCGGCGGCAAAATACACCAATTCCGTATGTAAAAGTCCATAACCGCCGGGTTTGAAAAGAATCGAGCTAATTATGCTTACTGCATATAAGGTAAAGCCAAATACCAGAAGTTTGTTTTTTAGCGCATATCTGAAAAAGAGAAAAAGCAATCCGGCAAACAAGCCAATATACAAATACATGTAAATGGTAATGTGGTAGCTGCCCATAAAATCAGGATAAGGGCTTACAACCGAATGATTGCCCGGTATTATCAACAACCACAAAGATTCTACAATACCGTATAGTTTAAACACAAATACCAAATACAGAGGCAGCTCAGAGGTAATATAGATGCCGTCGATAAAATACCCCGATTGAAACTGATAGTTTGCAATTACTTGCACACTCAGCAATAGGGCAATAACAATAAACGGCATTAGTGAATACAAAAATCTTTTGTTTTTTATGGGGGTATTTCCATAGGCCGATATTAACAGAATTATTACGGGCAAAGCCAATGCCTGAGCCCCCGAAATACCGGCAAGCAGAGCAAATAGCAGCGATGCCGAATATGAAAGCCATTTCTTGTGAGAACTGTTCCACCAGCGGAGATATAAAATAAGACTTAGCAACATGAACAATACATACAACATATTGCTTCTTCCCGAAACACACGCAACAGAGCCTGCCTGTATCGGATGTAACGCAAATAACACTGTGGTAAAAAGCGCTACCCAAGGGTTTTTAATCAATAAAGAAAGAAATACGAACAGCAACAATGTGTTACACAAATGAACCATCAGGTTAAAAACAATATGCGGTTTTGCACTTCCGCCAAAGTGCTTGTGAATAAAGGAATACGACAAGGCAGTTAGTGGAGCGTATTCTCCGTAGTATTCACCTTGTAAAAACGATTGTTTTATATTTTCGCCTTTTAGTTCAATATTGCTGTTTGAAGTGATATAGGTACTGTCGTTCCAATTGTTGAAGTCGTTTTTAAGCGAAGGAACATACAACAATGCAGTTGCAATAATTACAACAAATAATAATATCGATTGAGTCTTCATTGGCAAACAGCGGCGTGAATAGTATTTTGCAACAAAAATAAACGTTTTTTTTAAACCTCATCCATTACAAAAGGCTTAGTGCAGATGTGAACGAAAACTGAAAATCGTTTTTGTATTTAGTATTTAATCACTAACATTGCTAAAATTTTCATCATACCATGAGTGTAATTACTATCGAAAATGTTTCTAAATCTTATGGAAATGTGCAAGCTGTTTCCAATCTGAATCTAAAGCTAAATCAAGGCGAAATCTACGGTTTTATTGGTCCGAACGGAGCCGGCAAATCGACCACCATACGCATGTTGCTGAATTTTATTTCGTACGATACCGGTCGCATCTCGGTGCTGGGTTACGACCCTGCCCGTGAGGATATCGAAATTAAAAAGCAAACGGGCTATGTTGCTTCCGACACGTTTATGTACAGTAACATGAAGGTGGCCGACTTGTTTCGCTTTACCGAAAGCTTCCATGGCATTCGGGCAACCGAACGAATAAAAATGCTTGTATCGCTACTCGACATCGACACCCACAAGCGTTTCGGGCAGTTGTCGTACGGCAATCGAAAAAAGGTTTCGGTGGCCTGCGCTTTACTGCATTCGCCACGCCTGCTCATTCTCGACGAGCCCTCAAACGGCCTCGACCCGGTTATCAGACGAAATTTGTATGACCTGCTGCTCGAAGAAAAAAAGAAAGGGGTAAGCATATTTTTTTCGTCGCATGTGCTGCACGAGGTACAGCGTTTCTGCGACCGCATAGGGCTAATAAAACATGGGCAACTGATTAAAGAAAGTGTTGCGGCCGATTTCACCGACATTGGCTACCGCCAGGTGCGCATTGAAGCCGAAAACATCGAAAAAATTGAAAATATCGAAGGTGTTGCCGGTCTCGAAATGCAGGGCAGGCAGTGTCATTTTATGTATTCGGGCGACATGAACCGGCTTATTGCTGTATTGAGCAGTATGAATGTGCACTCAATACACATCGAAGAGCCCGAATTAGAGAATGTTTTTATGCATTATTTCAACTAAAAACTACACATCATGTTATTTAAAAGAGAGCTCAAGTGCAATTTCAGGGCTTTTGCAGTTACCACCCTGATATCTGCCTTTCTGGTGGTGTATATTATTTCGATGGCACCCACTTTTGGCACCGACATACAACAAATTCTCGACATGAAAATGCCGAAAGAACTGCAAAATGCCATTGGAATGAAAGGCCTCGACTACAGCAATGCTTCAAGCTTTTATGCCATCGCTTTTTCGTATGTATATCTGTTTCTGGCCATTTATGTGGCCGGAGCCTTTGCCGCAGTGGTATCGAAAGAATTCAGCGATAAAACTGCCGAATACCTGTTTTCGCTACCGGCAAAACGCAGCCGGATAATTATCACCAAACTACTGGTAGTCAGCCTGTATGTACTTACATCGGTACTGATAATATTTGTTGGCAGCTTGATTGCCTTTACGGCTTTTATCGACCAAGACTACAGCCAAACTGCCATTGCGCTGATATCGCTGGCATGGCTAATGGGGGCGCTGTTTTTTGGAGCACTGGCATTTTTTATTTCGTCGCTTACGGCACAGTCGAAATCGGCATCGCTTGTTTCTATCGGAGTGGTAGTGGGCATGTATCTGCTTCAGGTTATCATTTCGATGAATGGCGACATCAGTTTCTTAAAGTACATTTCGCCCTTCGACTGGTTCAAAGGCTCCGATATTCTCAAATACGTAAGCCTCGACCTGAAATATTGCATGGTTTGTATTGCATTAAGCGCATTGTTCATCTGGGTTGGCATCAGGCGGTTCATGAAAATGGATGTATTGGTGTAGAGACGCGATGAATCGCTTCTCTAACGCCCACATCATTATCTGGTTTCGTTTTTTTAGACGCGATGAATCGTTATTATTTGTTTTCGCGTTTTTTTAGACGCGATGAATCGCGTCTCTACGTTTTTTATTTCAATTGAACTATTAATTGTGTTATATTTGCAATTGGTCGATAAAACATAATAAATACCACAAAATGAGAATTATTAGGGCGACTATATTATGCGCGTTGTGTTTCTCCGCATCAATTTTTTGTTTGCAAGCACAAACCGACAATATCAACCTGTTTGCCGAAGAGAATACAACATGGTGTTCAGCGCAACTTTCGGGTTTGACAGGTCTTCCAGAGGCAAGCTACTACCAAAAACTGGAGGGCGACACGGTGATTGATGATATTCATTATCACATTCTCAAATTAAGCGATTTGCCTTTTGAAGAATCAGAACACGATAGTGTTGTTCTATTTGTACGGGTTGACGAAGACAGTGTGCTGTTTTACAGAAACCGGCAGGGCGTTGAAAGAATAATTTTCGACTATAGATTGCAAGAAGGCGATCCTTTTTCATTTTTCGCTTTTTACAAATACTATGGGAGCTTTGAATATGTATCAGGTTATGTTATTTATACCGGAGTTCAAAATTATCTTGGAACACCACGAAAGGTTTGGGGTCTGTCGCACGACCAATATGAAACAGATCCTGAAGCGAAATGGATTCAGGGTATAGGTTCATTAGAAGGACCAGTAAGTGCAAACTGGACATTATCCGGTTATACCGGCTCATATTACGAGCTATTGTGTAGCTGGCTGAACGGAGTAGAAATATACCATAATGCCGCTTATCCCTTATGTTATTATGGGGATGAATCACCCAATATTAGATTTCTGTGCCTATTTTATATGTACTGGAATGTTGGTGTTTTCAATGCTGACCACTCACCCATTACAACCCGATATTTAGGTTGGCAATATCTGAATTATAATTACGAGACAGGCATGAACTATACGCCGTTTACCTCATCAAACCAAAACTTTCTTTTTGCCCGGGTCGATGCAAATTATCATTGTTTGGCCAAGTTGCATAACGACCCAACCGAGTACTTACTATTCGATTTCAGTATGGCTCCGGGCGATACGGGAACATTTTACGCCTTTAACTCCGACAACAACCAATTTACACCGGTGTTTGCCACGCTTACCGATACCAACTATGTAGAAAGCCTTACGGGGATGCGAAAATCGTGGAACCTGACATCAGAAAGCGGGTATTCAACCCGTTGGATTTTTGGGCTGGGACCCGAAGAAAGCATGTTCTATCCCAATAGAAACCTGCTTGGTGAAGCCGAAACATATAGCGTTGTTTTGTGTGTATATAAAGACCCTATAGGTATTGTTTACGACAATCCGCTGTATGATGGGTGCACAGTAAACACCGAAATCGAAACCTACGCCAAGAATGTTTCAATTTATCCCAACCCTTGCACTGAATTTATCAAAATCGAAATTGATGCGGCAGATTTACCTGCGCAAATGATGTTATTCGATGTGTCGGGAAAAGCTTTGTTGCAACAGGCAATATGCCATAGCAATACAAGTGTAAATACAGCATCATTGTCGCAGGGAATGTATTTTTATAAGCTTATTTCGAAATCAGGCAGCGTTTGCTCAGGTAAGCTAATTAAATAATTTATCACAAATTGCCGAAACAGTTATTCCATTGTCATTCTGTTGATTACGCCACCCTTAGCCGACAACAAACGCCAGTAAACGAATTTTAAGCGAAAGCAAACAACAAAAAACCGAATCGGGCTTTTTTGCCACCACATCTTTGCATCGTCGTTCGACATCAACATCGTTCGGCATCGCGAAAAAAGTTTTTTGTTTAATTAAAAAAGTAAAGTTATGAATTTGAGAAATCGCGTACAGTTGATTGGGAACATGGGAAAAAACCCTGTGGTAAAAGAGTTGAACAAAGGTGGTAAAATGGCCCGCTTCTCGCTGGCAACCAACGAGTATTATGTGAAAGACGGCGAGCGTGTGCAAGAAACCACATGGCACAACCTGGTGGCCTGGGGCAAAACTGCCGACATTGTGGCCGAGCACATGGCGCCGGGAGCCGAGCTTGTGGTTGGCGGAAAACTGAAAAGCCGCACCTACGACGATGCCAACGGCAACAAGCGTTACATCACCGAAATCGTAGTCGACGAAGTATTGTTCCGCAACCGCCAGGCAGCCTGAAAGCCGCCGGCAATTGTAAAAAACAAGCCCGATGCTATGACGCACCGGGCTTGTTTCGTTATAGTATTATAAAAATTAATTTTTTACACAGCGAACCGAAAAACCTCCGGTTTTGCTGTAGTTCCCTCTGAAAATGCCGGTTTGCTCCGAATTAAGTATTCGCAATCGTGCATAGTCTTCGTCGTGTTGTGTTGAGGTCCACCAACCACCGAGTTCCGACACAAATTCAAACAAAAAACCTTCATGATATCGCTGACCTCCGGGCAATGCCGAGAAACCGTATTCGTCGGTTCCCGGAACAGGCCCCGACCAGCCCCAACTCGACTTCAGCTTGGTGCCGCCATCGGTGCCTCTATAGTTGGTTGCGTTAATGTCGGTAATGCTGGCATCTACATATGTTTCCAGTTCGAACCATTCGTTGTCGCTGGGAACATGCCATCCCTCGGGGCATAAACCTTTTGAACTCGATACGGCAAACCAGTTATACAATGCCCCATAGCTTGAGCCGAATGACATGTAGTCGTTGTTGTAGTAACAATAACCCGGTACATCTCCCATCAGGGCAGCTTCGCTCCATTCGGTATCGCCACTCAAATTGCTTATGGGTGTTGAGTCGCGGAACATTGTAGTTTTCAGGTTTTCGGCAAACCAGCATTGATTCCCTATTTTTACAATATAATATTCATTTCCTTCGATATCGTAAATAAACTCAGGGCAAAACACTTCGCCTTCTTCTGGCGTAGTAAATTCAATTGGGTACCCATAGGCTGTTCCGCTGCGGTTGCTGGCATAGGCACTCACAAAATAGGTAGTTCCGGGTTGCAGGCCGGTAATGGTACTCTCGTATTCGCCCAAACCGGTTCCGTCGTCGGTGTAGCCCATACACGATTCTAGCGACAGGTCTTGTGTTTGACCCCAAACCACACCCCTGGCCACAATGCTATTGCTGCCCTGCCAGTAAATGTAGCCTCCGCTTACAGCAGTGGTGCCCGACATATCGCTAATGTAGTTGGTGTACACTTCGGGCAGGAATGTTTTAACGCAGCGCACCGAGAAGCCCATGGTTTTGCTTCCATCTTCGCGAAATATCTTGCAGTCGTCGTTTTTCAGTGCTCTTATCCAGGCATGGGCAGGAGTGCTTTCGCTGGCCGTCCACCATGTGGCATAGCTGTCGAAGAAGTAGAAATCGCCGGTTAGCCCTCTTATTCCGGCAGGTCGTGCCGAGAACCCGGTAAGGTTATTTTCGTCGCCCGATGGATTGAGCCACTCATTGCCCGTTTCTTTTAGTTTGCAGCCCTGGTCGGTTCCCCTCCAGCCCAAAGCATTCAGCTCGGTGGTGTCAATGCCCAAATATTGCTCAAGGGCTATCCATTCTTCTTCGAACGGCACATGCCAGCCTTCGGGGCATATTTTGCGGCTATCGTTTACCGCATACCAGTTATACAACCTGCCGGCTGTTTCAGAGTTACTGGCGGTGTTGTTAAAGTCGCAGTAGGCTGCATTACTTGTTGAATTCCACTCGTTGGTTTCGCTTAAAACGGGAATTGCGGTACCGTCGTTAAACACGGTTGTTAACAGGTTTTCGGCTATCCAGTACTGGTCGTTTATCGATACCACCCGATATGCGTAATTGTTGTAGTCGGTGCAATTCAGAAAGTAAAAATACACATACACAAAATTCACATCATAAACGGCATCTTCGGCATAAAACACCTTTGTGCTTACGGCCTTGTGACCCAAATCGGAAACCGCCTCAAGCAAAACGATATCGCCATACACATAATCCATATCCTGAAGCGATTTGGTATGAATTTCCAAATCATCGCCGGTGGTTTCGGTTTGTCCGCGATAGGCAATTTCGGGGCAGGCTTGCTTGCTTCCGGTAGCCACAAGTGTTGAAGACCAAAGCTGATGCTCGCTGCTTATTCTTACATGAAACACTCCTGCCGGCAATCCTGTCAGTTCGAAACGATGTGTTGCCTTGCTCAGGTAGATTTCGGAGGACGCAATACGTTTTCCGCTTACATCCGAAATGCTGATTAGCGCTTTCCCGCTTTTTAGGGCAGTAAATTCAACATTACACGCATCGTCGGCGGGGTTGGGATATATAAGCGTATTTTGATTACTCAGGCTGAGATTACGTGCGGCAGTAACAACATTTAACCTCAGGGTATCTAATCCCGTAATTTCGGCAATAGCGCCGCTGCTAAGGTTGGTTATTTTAACAGTGCTTACTCCGCTGGCATCGTATGAGCCGTAGAAACTGAGTAAAAACGACTGTGCATGCGCCTGCATACTTGTTATCAGGCAAAGTATCGATATGTAAATAAGTCTTTTCATGTTAAGTGTTTTTATTTAATGAAATAAATCAAAGAGAAATTGAACACCGAATTTTTTGCATTGATGGTTTCGCTGGGGCGGATGTCAACAAATCCATGCGAGTAGGCTGTATTCAACTGAATGTTGCCATACTGCAGTTTTAAACCCACGCTTATTCCTGTGTCGAAGCGTTTATATGAGTTCCACTCTTCGCCAAACATGGGTGCATCGGTGTTTAGGTAGGCATCGTGACCGTTTTCTTCGAAGTTCCATTCAAAATAGGGTTCCACATCGGGGTCGGTCATCGTAAAACTACGGCTGCCTACCACCGCAACACTTGTATAGGGCCCTACCAATCCTGTAAGGCTAAAATTGCCCAGCGGAATTTTATAGCCAATGGTTATGGGAATATCGATGTATCCAATGCTGGCTTTTGAGGTGGCAAACTGGTCGCTGATGCGATCGCCTTTCTGAAAAAGGCTTATTGATGAACTTACCGATAAGAAACTGAGAATTTCGTATTCTACGGCAACGCCTAGTTGCATACCCAGCCTACGCGATTTGTTTACATCGGTAGCCAAATCGTTTTTTTCGAGTATGGTGGCAACGCTCATACCTGCCATTACACCATAGTGCAGCCCTTGTGCTTTACTTGCTGCCGACACACAAATAAGCACACAGCCCATAAGCAATATGCCCGAAAAATGAAGCAGTTTTTTCATGTCTTTTTAGTTAGAAGGTTTGCCTGTAAAGTTACGCAAATACCCAATATTGCAAAACTAAAATTCCGACAAAAAAAAGAGGCTGCCTCCCCGCTCTACCCGTTTAATGAAAAACCACCTAGCCCGTTATTGCCGATGAGCTCCCAAGAGCGAAGAAGCAATCTGTAATTCGACAGGCTCAATACATGCACTTCGACAATGCTCAATACATGCATTTCGGCGGGCTATAGCGCATCGCCTTTGTGATAACAGATTGCTTCACTTCGTTCGAAACGACCGGTGGGAGTTGCCGCCCGCGTCCAAAAAAAAAGGCTGCCTTTTGTGTATTGCAGCCTTTTTTGCTTAGTATCCAAATGCCTCTTCGAGGCTTAATTCTTCAATTTCTCCGTAGTTTTTCAGCAATTCGAAATTTATTTTTTCGCGAGGCCCTACTATCAGAATATCATATTTTTTGCCCTTAACGCGGCTGTCGAAAAATGACTTTGCATCGTTGAGGCTGAATTTTTGAACCTGCTCGTAGGTAGGTTTGCGATAGTCGTAATCAATACCCATTTTCTTAAGACTCTGCCATTGCCAGTACACATCAGCCTTAATAATACGTTCGCTGTTTATCTGGCTTATAATAGCTTCTTTGCTGATGGCAAAAGAGGGCTCCGACAAGGCCAGATCGGTAAGCAATCCGGTAAGCGCATCGAGGGCTTCGCTAAGCTTGTCGGGTTGGGTGCTCAGGTAACCAAACACATAATTCGATTTGGCGGGGTCGTATGAAACACGATATCCTGCCGACGAGCGGTAGGCGAGGCCTTTGGCTTCGCGTATTTCCTGAAACACTATCGACGACATGCTGCCACCGTAGTATTCGTTAAACATAGTGATAATGGGCATTTGCGAGGCATCGAATTTTGTGTCTTTGCTCACCAGCGCCACAATGCTTTGCACCATGTCGTAGTTGATGAAATATACCTTGGGTTGATTATAGTCTTTTTCGTTATATACTACCGGTGCCGGTATTGCCTTCAGGCTTTTATCGGTTGTGTGATGCTTATTGATAAGTTCCGATACGTCGTTTTTCGCACGGGGTCCATAATAAAAAATATTGTGCTTATAACTGAGAAGTTGATGGATTATGTCAACAAGTTCAGCCGGATTTTTTGCCCTGAGCTCGCTTTCGCTGATGATATCGGTACTGGGATTCAGCTTGCCGTATTTCGAGTAGTTCATCATGCGGCTCATCAGTATCACATCTTTATTCAGTTTGGCGTCGTTGCGGCGCTTCATAATGCCATCGATATAATTTGTATAGGCTTCGGTGTCGACGGCGGCATCGGCTAGAATGTTTTCGAGTATTTCGATTCCTTTTTCGAGGTTTTCGTCGAGACCCGACAAATACACGTAGGTGCGATCTTCGCCCGACGAAACACCAAAACTGAGACCGAGTTTATACCATTCTTTTTTTAAGTCGGATGCACTGTGTTTCGATGTCCCCAGATATTCAAGATAATTCACTGCAATGGGCAGCCAGGTGTTGTTTTCGCGACCCATTTCGAGGATATAGTACAGGTTAAACAGTTCGTTGGTTTCGTTCTTGATGTATGTGTAGCCCACATTACCGATGTTTTCTTCCTGTATTTTTTCTTTGTAATCGATAAATACGGGCGAAATGGCCTGCACCGGCATCTGCTTGAGGCTGGTTACATAAGCCGATTCGGCATTGCGGTTAATGGTAAGCGGTGTGATAGGCGGTTTTTCAACATGGTAGGTGTTGTCGTTTTCGCCATTGCGTTTGTAAATTACAATATAGTTGCTTTTAAAGAATTCCAATGCAAAATCGACCAGTTGCTGTTTGGTAATTTTTTCCAGTTCATCGTTGTACCTCAGCATTTGTTCGCGGCTGCGGCCTGTAATAAAGTGATTGATAAATTCGTAGGCAGCAGTATTGTTTTCGGCGGCTTTTATCTGGCTCAACTTTCGTTGGTTGATAATAGCTTCCATAAGCCACTCGTCGAATTCGCCTTTTTGCAGTTTTCCGATTTCGGTAAGCAACAGGGCTTTGAGTTCTTCGAGACTTTGTCCTTTACGGGGCGATGCATTCAGCACAAATATTCCGTAATCGTTCATATTGCTTACGCCGGCACCGGCTCTCAGCACTTTTTGTTGTTGCACAAGGTTTAAATCGATAAGCCCGGCATTGCCGTTGCTCAGTATGCGCGCAATCAGGCTAAGATACATGTCTTCGTTGCTGTGAACACCTTTGGTACGATAGGCAATGTTTATGTACTCCTGATCGGGGCCGTAAACGTTGAATTCGCGGGGCGAGGTAATGGGTTCTTCCGAGGGCGACACAAATTGCGGTATCGATTTATTGGGCTTCATTTTTCCCCAATATGTATCAATGGTTTTTATCATTGCATCGGGGTCGAAATCGCCGCTGAGGCAAATGGCTATATTGTTGGGAACATAATAGTTTGCTTTGAAATTCATAATGTTTACCATTGATGGATTTTTCAGATGCTCGCCTATGCCTATTACCGAAACTCCGTAGGGGTGATTTTTGAATAATTCCGACATCATTTTCGAGCGGGCTTTGCGGCCGTCGTTGTCTTGTGTCATATTAAACTCTTCGAACACAGTTTCGAGTTCGGTGTGAAACAGGCGCAGCACCATATCGCGAAAGCGCTCGGCTTCCATCATTACCCAGCGTTCGGCTTCGTTCGACGGAATGTTGTTTACATACACGGTTTCTTCGTACGAGGTCCAGGCATTGGTGCCGGTGGCTCCCATCATCGAGCAGATTTTATCGTATTCGTTGGCAATGGCATATTGCGAGGCCAGTTGCGATACGCTGTCGATTTTGCGGTAAATTTCGAGCTTTTTCTCTTTGTTGGTTTCTTTGGCGTGCAGCTCGAACAAATCAGATATTTCGGCAATCAGCTTGCTTTCTTTGGCCCAGTCGGTAGTGCCAATTTCGTCGCTGCCTTTAAACATCATGTGTTCGAAGTAGTGTGCCAAGCCGGTGGTTTCGCGCGGGTCGTTTTTTGCTCCGGCTTTCACGGCAATGCAGGTTTGAATGCGTGGCTCGTCTTTGTTCACGGCCATATACACCTTAAGACCGTTGTTTAGTGTGTAAATGCGTGCATTCACCGGGTCGTTGGTAACATACTCGTAGGTGTACCCGTTTTTGTCTTTTGCCTTTTTGGTTTCGTAGCCTCCGGCAAATACGGCACTTAGGGCAGTGCTCAGAAGAATTAATACGATAATCAAATGTTTCATTGTTCCAATGCTTTAAAATTTGTGGTGAAATTACGAATATTTTTTATTCAAGTTGGTTGTTTGCACCGAACAGCATCAAATTCATTGTTATAGAATTCTTAATATTTAATTTTTCGAGGTTTTGGCGTGGATATGCAGTAGCCTAATTCCCCATACCAGGCACTCCAAGAGGACCCGGATGAGACGAAACCCCCATCCCCACCACACCGAAATACAAAAGCCAAACGCCTGTGAAAAATAAATTTCCCGTTTTCTGCCAAGTTCCAAAACTAATCGATAAATTTACCCACAAAGCCAAACTGCTATGCAATTTCTTTCGTTTGTAAACAATTTAAACCGGTAATAATGTAAAGCTTTTTATTATGAAGGAAATTTTGAAAACAACAGATAATGAGGTGATTGGGATAAGGGAGGTGGGTTATATACGAGTTACCTTCAAGCTTGACGAAACAGACAGACATTCAGGCAAATAATATATGTTTATTGAAATTGTACCGTGATTATGAAATAAAAAATGAAAAAGCTATTTTTGTATGAAAATAGCTGAAATACTATGAGTAATATCAAACTATTTGAAAGCAAGCAAATAAGAACTGTTTGGAATGACAGCGACCAAAAATGGTATTTTGTAGTTGCGGATGTAGTTCAAGTATTGACTGACACTCCAAATCCAACAGATTATATAAAGAAAATGAGGAAGCGAGATGAACAGCTTTCTCAAGGGTGGGGACAAATTGTCACCCCCCTTTCAGTTGAAACAGCGGGTGGAAAACAAAAACTTAATTGTGCTAATGCACAAGGACTTTTAAGAATAATTCAATCTATACCATCCCCCAAAGCAGAACCTTTTAAATTATGGTTAGCAAAAGTTGGTTCAGAAAGACTTGAAGAAATTGAAAATCCAGAATTAGCAACTCAAAGAACACGAGAAATTTATAAACTGAAAGGATATCCTGACGATTGGATTGAAAAACGAATGCGTAGTATTGCAATTCGTGAAGAATTAACAGACGAATGGAAAAATAGGGGAATTAAAGAACAAATTGAATACTCAATTTTAACCGCAGAAATTTCAAAAGCAACGTTTGGCTTAACTCCCTCAGAATATAAAAGGATGAAAGGATTAAAAAGTCAGAATTTAAGAGACCATATGACTGACCTTGAATTAATTTTCTCTATGCTAGGTGAAGCATCAACAAAAGAAATTGTTGTAAATACAAATCCTCTAGGATTTATTGAAAACAAAAAAGCAGCGAAAGCGGGAGGAAAAATTGCAGGTGATGCTAGGAAACAACTTGAAATTAAGTCAGGGAAAAGTGTAGTTTCAGAAGAGAATTATTTGCCTGAATCCAAGAGGAAAAGAATAAATAAGAAAGACTACAAATAAAAAGCCAGCAGGTAACAAGGGGTGTAGCCAATGCGGGTTTACTCGGGTGATTCGGTTCGGGTTGTCCCGTTCGGGTCGATTTCGTCTGGCGACGAAATCGATGCTCGCTCCCCGCACTTGCCACACCCCCAACCGTTAGCGGTTATATTGACCCGTCCTGAAATACGGAATGATTTCTATAGGATTGAAAAAGATACATCCGCAACTAAATAGCCTTCATTTGGCTTGCCAAACATGAAGCCATGTTGAACGACACCCCGCCCGGGCAACATTAAAGGCTCCGGATTACTACTATGGGGAATCAACAAATAATAGCCAATCGGTATTGCTTATAGTAGCTGTGGAGGGGTCAGTATGATCCGAAAAACGATTTCATTCATCATAAAAAAAACATCGTTTGGCAGCAATACCAAAATATCGTCTTATTTTTAAACGGGAACTAAAAAGATTAACTTTGTGAAAATTGATTATTAGTGGATTTTAAAATTCTGACAGATAAGTACCTTGATGATTTCAGAAAAGCTGTAAAAGAATCGCCTTTGGATAAAATTGATAAAAGCAAAAAGATTGAAATTCCTGTCGATTATTTTCAGTTTTACAAATCTGTTTCATCGGTTTATTCATCAAAGATTGAGGGAGAGGATATTGATTTTGACAGTTATTTTAAACACAAATTTTTAAAAGTAAAATTCAAACCTGATTATACCCGAAAAGCTGATGATTTATATTCTGCCTATGACTTTATTGATAATAACCGACTGACACTTGCGAATGTAAAAAAAGCACACTCGATTCTAAGTAAAAATCTCTTACCCAAAAGTCAACAAGGATTCATTCGGAATAATCCCATGTTTGTAATAAACAGCGACGATAAAATTGAGTATGTTGCGGCAAGTCCCGAGATACTTAAATCGGAACTTGATAAATTATTTTATGATATCGGGATACTTCATCCGGCCGATTTAGACCCATTTGAGGTTTTTTATTATGCGTCGTTATTGCATTTGGTTTTCGTTAAAATTCACCCATTTCAAGATGGGAATGGACGAACTGCACGCTTGATTGAAAAATGGTTCCTGCTTGAGAAAATTGGTGCGAAGGCGACATCGGTTCAGTTGGAAAAAAACTATTACAAAAGGCACATGGATTATTATTCAAATATCAGAAAAATCGGACTTGAATATGATGCTTTGGATTATTCTAAATGTCTCGATTTTCTTTTGATGACAGTTACAGGGATTGATGAACAGGAATAAAGGCATTCGGAAATACGTTTACACCCGAGTCCTCTGCGAGTGAGGCGGATGGAGAAGTAAGCAAATAATTCCCAGCTAATTTGGGGCTGATATTTTTTACTTCAAAGGCATTTTGAAAAAAACGTTTACACCCGGGCCCTCTGCGAGTGAGGCGGATGGCGAGGAAAATAATAGTTTACCGCATCATTCTATCAATTCTTAAAAAGTTTCCCTGAATAGAATCTATTATTTTGTTCAACGGTGTAAATATACAAGCCGGTATTCAACCAGTCAACATTCAATGTATATTCGTTTTGGATTAATTGTGATAGAATGCATTTACCAGTTAAATTATAAATTTTAAAAATCACCTCACTTCGATCCGATACATAAATAGTGATTTGGCTATCTGCAGGGTTTGGGTAAACAGAGGTTGTGACTTGGTTGCTTGGGGCAATAAACTGGACAGAGCAGTTTTCGACACCTGAAACAACATACTGTCCCCAAAACGTGTCATCCTGATATGCCTCTACACTGCCTGAGATGACATAAATAGTATCAATGGCTCCTCCAAGATTAGTACCGGAATGCTTTGGAGGAATACCCGCACAAAACCATACGCTTCTTAATGAGTTACAACCTGAAAAAATGGAAGTACCTATGCTATCGAGTCCATTGCCAATCGATGCAGATTCAAGTAAGTAACACCTCGCAAATGCACTTGAATAGATGTTTCTAACAGAATTGGGTATCTCTATAGACTTAAGGCTATCACAATCACTAAATACCCCATTATTTATCGTGATAATACTACCCGGAATATTAACTGATTTCATATTTCTGCATCCACTAAACGCTGACCTACCAATAGAATTGACGCCATAAGGGATATTGTAATTCTCGCGTGAAACGGGATATCTCAATAGAACTGAACCATCTTTTGAAAAAAGAACCCCATCAATGTCTTTCAAATTACTATTGGTTTCCGATACATAAATATTCATTAATTTCGGACAATGGCTAAAATCATACCCATTCAGTGCAGAAAATGAATCACCTAATCTTATTGTTAATAAATCTTGCGAACCATTTATCATAGCCTGTCCAAAATATGGAATACCATTTCCTAAATCAAGATACTTCAAATTTCTTGTATTACTGAATGAATACTCTCCAACAACCGTGACATGATCGGGAATCACCAAACTATCTAATCCGTTGCAATAATTAAAAGCAAACGATCTGATGGTATCGACTGTGGCAGGAATCTCAAAATCATCATCAATTCTTGCCGGAGGATACTTATATAACATTGTCATTGTTTTGTTATAAAAAACTCCATCGACACTTACAAAATTTGAATTATCGGGATGGACTATAATTTCATGTAAAGATATGCACCCCCAAAAGGCACATGGCTCAATTACTGCAAGAGTTGCAGGAAATTTTATTTGAGTAAGATTTTCAGATTCTCTAAAAGTCTTGTAGGATAAAAATACAACAGGGCACTGAAAATCCAGACTGGTTAATTGGTTATTATTCGCGAAAGCGTAATCAGCAAATGTGGTAATAGAAAAAATGGTGTCATTATGAGTTACCTGAGCAGGAACTACTATATCACCAATATAGCCGGGCGCTGCTATTGGCATTACTTGCACTGTAAAAGGTTCAACTGCCGAAGTAACATTATAGGAGATACCATCAACTTCAAATGTCTGTGCGAACGAGCTGTAACTGAATAATAGCATGAGCGCGAAAATTGCTAGTGGTTTCATTCTTGTCCGGGATTGATTCTTTAGCAAAGATATAGTTAAAAACATCATAAAATGATAAATAATGCAACTATTTTTTAAGAGTTAAATAGCTTGAGTTTTTAATCTCTATTTTCGCATACAGTATTTTTCTTTGCTCCCTCCAAGCCACCGCCACGCAACTCGTAGCTAATTTGGGGCTGATATTTTTTACTTCTAAGGCATTCGGGAATACGTTTACACCCGAGTCCTCTGCGAGTGACTCAAATGGAGCAGGCGATCGTCCATGGCCTAATCGAGGCTGAAGCTCATGGTGAATTTAAAGGCAAAATTGTCGATGGTTTCGGGCAGGTGATAGGGGCCATAGCGGTAGTACACGCCTACGCCATAGCCTATAAACATATTTCGCAGAATGTAGTTTATTTGCAGCCCCGATTCGTAATACATCTTGTTATATCCGCTTAATATATTTTCGTGGGCAAAGCGGCTTGTTATGCTGTAGTCGCTCCACCCGATATTGGTAAGCAGTGCTATTTCGGGCTTCCACTTTTTGGTGCGAAACAACAAACTGCCAAAATCGTGCTTCAGAAACAGGTGTGTAAAGCTATTCGAAACAAACTCGTTAACCCCCATAGTGTTGAAGGTATTGGCTACATCGAGCCAGCCTGCGGTGCCGGGACCTTTATACAGCAACGAATAGGGTGTGTGGTAACTGGCCCAGCCTCCGGCGAAAGTAACAAATGTTTCGCCCAGGTGGGTGGTGCTAAACTTTTTGAAAATGCGTGCCTGAAATTTCAGATACGATCCGCTATTGCTGTATTGGGTTGGAACGCCAAGCGCGCAGTTGAACCACAACACTGGATAGTTTGTTCCCATACTCAGCTTATTCCCTTTGGGGGTTTGCAAAAATGTTTCTTTTATGGCCAGTTTTGCCGATACTCCGGCTTCGGTATAGCTAAGTATTTCGGGCACAAAATCGATAATGGGGACCCCATACGTCAGCTGTGGAAAACCACCCCAGAAATAGCGTTGGTCGTTTACCATTGTTTTATCGGTATGCGAAAGGTAAAAGCGTGTTTTCAGATAGCGAAACATGCGCATTTCGATGGCGGCGGTATAGCTGTCGGCAGGGTCGAATTCGGTAACCAGCAGGTCGCGGTATGCCTCCGAGCTAATCAGGCTGTTGCTCCATGCAAAGCGGTAGTAGTCGGCAATTTCGACATCGTGCGAATAATACACTCCGGCAACCAGCTCCGAAGCTTTGTGTAAGTACAATTCGAGTTGCCCCCCGTATTTAAAAGATTTATCGCGAAAGCCGTAAGCAGCATAGCCCCCTATCGATGCCCATTTCAGCATGCGTTCGTTGGTTTTTAGCCCCAGGCCTAAACGATAGCCCTCGTAATGGTTATACCACATCAGGCGGTTCAGGTCGATGCTGATGAATTTTATGGGAATGTGCCCGGTGGCCAATATTTCGATAAAGGCAATTTTCTCGTCGAGTTTTATTTCGCGGCCTACACTGTCGAGCAGCTTATAGGTGTTGCGTTCGCGAAAGCTGAGGCTGTCGGGGCGGTATTGCATCCAGAATGCCTCATCTTTTTTGTGTGCATCGCTGCTGGTGGCAATGGCTATGTGGTCGAAGGTTTTGGGGGCAAACACCGGGTCTATTTCTATGTTCGAAATATAGCTTTTGCCAATACCGAGCAGGGGCATCGAGTAGTTGTCGATGGCTACGGCCGCCGACGGAAACACAAAATTGGTGTTGAGCTGCACCGGAAACCATTGCCTGTTGCCCACCAACTCGTATTTCTGCTGAATGCTTACCTGCATCATGCTGCCTTGCTGATAGGGTTCGGCCTGCACATTTTGTATGGCGTAAAAGCGCGAGTTAATGTGAAGAGTGCCCTTGAGACCTTCGAAGTTTTTGCCCTTTCGCGGACGAAACGAGATAACAAACACGGTGTCGAAAGCTTCGTTGAACAGGGTGTCTTCAATTATAAACAAATACTTGTCGGGGCTGCCGCGGCTAATGGGGCTCAGGTATTTTTTGTCGTACACGGTAATGAGGTCGGTGTAGAACGAAAACGACTGCATTTGTGTTGCGAGCATAAAAAACATGGGGTTTTTCAATCCGCTCATTCGGTTGGCTACAACCACTTCGTTGTTTTTGTCGGGAGGCGAAAACTTGCGATCGCTTACCGATTCCATTATAAAAAAGTAGAGGCTGTCGGATATTTGTTTGGCGCGTTGCAGGCGGTTAATGGTTGAGTCGGCTAGTGTATCAGCCACTTCGGGCTTTATCACCAAACTGTCGGTTGTGGTGCTTATGGTATCGACTATGGGCAGGGTCGAAAAATCGACGGTGAAATAAAGTTTGTTGTAGCTGGTGTAGCTGAAGGCCGACGATTTTTCGGGGTTATTGCGGTTTCGGTTTTCGATGGCAAGCCCTATGATGCGATGGGCGGGGTTTTCGCCCGGAAGCACTGTGGCTTCGGCAAGGGTGAGGGCGAGGGGTTTCATGCTAAGCTGAACATAATCTTTTTGTGCAAACCGGCTTGCCTGAATGGTGTCTTTTTGATAGCCGATGTAGCTAAGCACGAGAAACTGTATGGGTTCGCGACTGTTGATACTGAAAAAGCCGTCGAGGTCGGTAGTGGTTCCTTGCTGTAGCCGGTTATATACGATGTTTACAAAAGCCAGTGCTTCGCCGCTGTTTTCGTCGGTAATCTGCCCCCTGAGTGTATATTGTGCGCTAACTATATGAGGCAGCAGCAGTAAGCCCAGTGCAACAATATGCCTCATGCCTATTGGTATTTTCCCATTTTAAGCATTGAGATTTCTTTGTCGTTCAGGAATCGCCATTTGCCGCGGGGAAGGTTCTTTTTGGTGAGCCCGGCATAATATACCCTGTCGAGTTTGCGCACACGGTAGCCGAGATGTTCGAAAATGCGCCTTACAATGCGGTTGCGCCCCGAATGAAGTTCAACGCCGAGTTCGCGTTTGTCGTCGGAAACGTATTCAATGTTGTCCACTTTAATAAAGCCATCTTCAAGTTCCATACCCAGCCTTATAATGTCGAGATCGTTTGCGTGTAATACTTTATCGAGGGTAACCTGATATATTTTCTTTTTGTTATACGACGGATGCATCAGCTTTTTGGCCAAATCGCCATCGTTGGTAAGCAGCAGCAGACCGGTGGTGTCGCGGTCGAGGCGGCCAACGGGGTAAACGCGCTCGCTGCAGGCATCTTTTATGAGGTCGGTAACAATATCGCGCCCCTGCGGATCGTCGAGGGTGGTAACAAAGTTTTTGGGTTTGTTCAGCAGCACATATACTTTTTTCTCGGGCATAATTTCTTTTCCCTTGAAGCAAACCACATCGGTTCTTGCAACTTTTACACCCATGTCGGTAACCACTGTTCCGTTTACACTAACATGCCCCTGCTTTATGTATTCGTCGGCATCGCGGCGCGAACAAATGCCCGAGTTCGATACGTAACGGTTCAGTCTTATGGTTTCGGGTTCGGTGCTCTCGGGTTTTGCGCTTTGTTTGCGGTTTGCGAATTGTTTTTTCATGAAGCTCTGTTTTGTTTTCATTAATTATTGCCTTATGGCTTATTGTGCGGGGACAAAAAATATGTCGATGTCGCCGTAGCTTAGCCCCATTACTTTATTGGTGAGTGTGTTTAAGCGGAATGTGTTGTTGCCTATTACGATATATTCGGCATCGCCTACAAAACGCCATTCGGCGGTGTACTGTTCTCCGTTTTCGTATGTTTTTTTCAGCACGCCGTTTTCTTCGAAAGTGTACACAATGTTGGGCATATCGAGCACCTCGTTCAGCGAGTTATCTACATAGGTGTTTACCACCCAACTGTGGCGCATAAGGCGCTGGGTGTATTGCTCGGGCTTGCTTACAAACACCGAGCACGAGGCCATGCCCAGCATAAGTGCAAGGCTTACAATTGCTATGGCAGCTTTTTTTACCATTGGCTTAGTTGTAGTGTGCGTTGAACTCTGATTCCTTTTTCGGTGCGATGCAGCAAGGCGCATTCGTGTTGTGCATCGTGTTGCAGGAACAAGGCGTAGTTGTTTTCTACGGCTTCTTCGAGAAAGGCGCTTTTTTCGGCCATTACTTTTAGGGGTTCGATATCGTAGGCCGAAATCCACGACATGGGAACAAAGGCGGCTGCGGGCAACATGTCGCCGGCGAATACCAATGTTTTTTCATTAACAGTGATAAACACTGCTGTGAGGCCTGCGGTGTGCCCGTGGAAGAATCGCAGCGAAATGCCGGGGAGAAACTCTCCCTGGTTTTCGAGAAGAGTGAGGCGGCCGGCTTGCGCAATAGGCAAAAAGTTCTCGACGAGGAACGATGCTTTTTCGCGACGGTTGGGGTGGGTGGCGCTTTGGTATTGTGCTTTGCTTAGGTAGTAGTTGGCGTTTTCGAATGCGGGCAACAGCGTGCCGTTTGGGGCTTTAATGGTATTGCCGCCGCAATGGTCGAAGTGCAGGTGTGTGTTTATTACGTGTGTAACCGAAGCGCTTGTGTAGCCTGCCTGCTGCAGCGATGCTTCGAGCGAGTATCGGGTATCGGGGGCGTAGTGTTTCATGTCGTCGAAGTTCGACTTGTTGCCCAGACCGGTGTCGATAAGTATCACATGGCTTCCGGTATCGATAAGCAGCGAACGGCATGCGAGCTCAACCATATTGTTTTGGTCGGGGGTGCTATGGCGGCTCCACATGGTTTTAGGAACCACGCCGTACATTGCGCCTCCATCGACGCGGAACCGGGTTGTTTCGATGCTTACTAATTTCACGTTCGCTTTATTTATCTGCTGCAAAGGTAATAAGTTTTAGTATTGGTTGGTGAATAGAATACAGATTGCAGGAGGCAGGAGGGGGGTGAGTTGGGCGAGGTGGTTTTACTGTTTCGAGATGTCACCCTGAGTAGCGAAACAAAGTGAAGCGCTAATTTATGCTGAGGCTCCCGAAGTATCGAAGGGTGACCGCCAAAGCCGTCTTTCATTCGCGCATTCGCGGCTATCAAATCTCCAATCCCAAATCTTCAATCTTAAATCTGAAATCTGAAATCATCAATTTGAAATCCCAAATCATTCACGCAGTCCTGATGAGCTTATCGAATCACCTGTGATGAGCTTGTCGAATCACCTGTGATGAGCTTGTCGAATCATTCGCAGCTATCAAATCTCCAATCCCAAATCTCCAATCTCCAATCTCCAATCTTAAATCTTAAATCTTAAATCTTCAATCTAAAATCTTCAATCTCCAATCCCAAATCATAAATCTTCAATCATAAATCTTCAATCTAAAATCTCCAATCTTCAATCTAAAATCTTAAATCTTAAATCTTCAATCAAAAAATTCCTCCCAAAATTTTGCTTTTCATCCCCATTTCCCTACATTTGAACAAAAATTAATCTCAATGCCAATTCATACAGGCTTTTTAGCGGTAAGCATATAAAATGAACCTAACAGCAAAAAACAAACAATATGGCTAAACCAAGGATTTTCATTAGTTCGACATTTTACGACCTAAGGCAAGTAAGAGCTAATATTGTCCTTTTTATAGAACAACTGGGTTATGAACCTGTTCGAAATGAGGAAGGTGATATTCCCTATGGTAAAGATGATGCTTTAGAAGAATACTGTTACAAAGAAATAAAAACAGTTGATATTTTAGTTTCTATCATAGGTGGCAGATTCGGAACTGAATCAAAGCGTAATAATAGTTCAATTTCACAACTAGAACTTAAAACCGCTTTAAATGAGGGAAAACAGGTATACATTTTTATTGAAAAAAATGTCTTATCTGAATATGAAACTTATTTGCTTAACAAAGGGAATGATTTAGTTTATAGATATGTAGACGATAAAAGAATCTATGAATTTATCGAAGAAATTAAAGCACTGAGTACAAACAATATAATTCAAGATTTTGAAACTGCATCTGATATTACAAAGTATCTAAAAGAACAATTTGCTGGTCTTTTCCAACGCTTTTTAGAAGAACAAACCCGGATTAAAGAAGTTAGCTTAATTAAAGGGTTGGAGAAAACTGCACAAACATTAAATAAACTTGTCAACTTTTTAAGTGCTGAAAACAAAGACCAAGCAGAAGAAATAAATAGAATATTAACTGTAAATCATCCACTTGTTGAAAGGATTAAAACAGAATTAAGTATTCCATATAATTTCTACATAGAAGGTTTTAGTGATTTGAATGAGTTATTGAAAGCACGCAGTTACAAATTTGACATCTCCTCAGAAGATTTACCCTTTGACGACTCCGAACCATACTATATTTGGAATAACATAATAGGTCGAAAAAATTATGTTTTAGGGGTTAATAAACAATTGTTTGACAAAGACTCTAAACTGATTTTTGTTAAAAAGTCAGACTGGTCTGACGATTTTGTCACAATTGATATAAAGGAAAAACCAGATGATGATGCTGATTTACCATTCTAAATAAGAATAAATGCCCCCCCTCTCGCCCGCTTTTCCAAAGTTCCCCACTTTGGAAAAGCTGCCGGAGACTGGCAAAATATAAAACATACATGAAAACATGAAAACAGAATTCGACACAATCAAAAAAACAATTGACGTTACAATCCAGTCAATCAACGACACGGTTGTAAACAAAACAACGCAAATTACCACCGATATTATCGCCCCAAATGGCACTACCGATGGTGAGTTAATACTTGAATACATCAAAGTCCTGCTTTGGCCATCAATAATTTTTATCCTTATTATTTTTTTCCGGGAAAAAATAATTGCACTTTTCGATAAAATTTTACAAAGCGGTGAAATAAGCACTCCTTTACTTTCATTTAAAGATAAGCTCCGAGACGACATGATTAAGTTGGTTGACGAAAGCACTGATTCAGAAACAAGGAGTGCAATTAATAGTAAAATAAAGCAAAGTTACATCGATGAGTTTAGAATATATTCTTCATATTTTTTCACAAAACCACTCAATGTCCGAAATCAAGCTGCTTCCGAAATATTTACTCTTGTACAAAACCTTGATATTGATGATATAATCCCTTTTGCATCATCTCCATTGGCTGGCGAACGTGTTGGTGCATTCATCGGTATTAAATCAAAGTTAATTAATTTCCCAAATCTTGCCCAAGATGAAAAAATCACTGATGCAATTCAAAATGGGTTAGGCGATAAACTTTCAAGAGTTAGGTTTAGAGTTGTCCAGGCTATTGCTTCGTCAAAGGATTTATCCAATTTGTTTAAACCCGAGTTAAAAAAGCGTTTAACTGTTGAAAATAACAAGGTTGTTAAAAATGAAATTATTAGATCTCTAATCGATTAAACAAAATCTAATAAACCTTATTCTAATGAATACAAACAATTATTATCTCAAGGTCCTTTTACACCTCAAACAATTCGAAGGCGATGGTTTAGTTCACGAAATCGAAAGCATATTTGCCAATGCCGAACGCAACCAAATAGAAAATATTTTAAGGGAACTTTCTTGCGAGAATTATATCAGGCTTGAGGGTGGAAATTACGGAATGCTGCCAATCATGTACTTTCCTGATGACGTTCAGAATAATCCTGAAAATTATTCGCAAAAATATGTTCCATTCTCAGCAAGTATAACTCCTGCAGGCATAAAATATCTCAAAGAACTACTAACTACAAATTCAAATTACTATAGCATTAATCTTGGCCCAAATTCTAATCTTATAATTAATTCACCCGGTGCAGCAATCAACAACAACCCCGAAATAATTAAACTTGTCCAAGAAATAATTAAAACACTTGAAAACGACTCGGCAATTAACAATGATGACAAAACTGAAGCAGTACAATCTTTCCAGCAACTTGAAACCGAAATAAAGTCAGGTAATGCTATGCCGTCAACTTTTGAGAAAATTATAACACTTGGTGAAAAAATATCATCAATCGGCTCCTTTGTAATCACATTAGTTCGGCTTTTTTCAACAAATCCTCCTACTTAATCTTCTAAATTGTTTGCAGGTCCCCACATGCAGCAAGCGTCCACGCTTGCGCCCTCCCTCCATTCACCCAGTCCTGATAAGCCTGTCGAATCACCTGTGATGAGTTTATCGAATCATTCGCGCATTCGCGGCCATTAAATCCCCCTGCAGCAAGCGTCCACGCTTGCGTCAAAAGCTCCCCCCTGTCTCTGTCTCCTAAAAAATAAATTTTGCATTCCACCCCCTTTTCCCTACATTTGAAAATCACTTTTACATTAACCTATCGCTAAAACTATGGCTTTAAGTTGGAACGAAATCAAAGACCGCGCACTCAATTTCTCAAAAGAATGGGCCGATACCTCAAACGAAGAAGCCGACGCTAAACCATTCCTCGTCGAGTTCTTCAACGTCTTCGGCATCAGCAGCAAGCGCGTCGCCACCTTCGAACACAAAGTAAAAAAGCTCAACGAATCCGATGGCTACATCGACCTCCTCTGGAAAGGAACCATCCTCATCGAAATGAAAAGCCGCGGTAAAAACCTCGACAAAGCATATATTCAGGCCATCGACTACACCCACGGACTAAAACAACACGAGCTACCAAAATACATCCTCGTTTCCGACTTCGAACACTTCCGTCTCTACGACCTCGAAGACGACAAACACATCGAATTCAAACTAAACGAACTCGTTAGCAACGTCCAGCACTTCGGCTACATCCTCGGATACCAAAAAAAGGTGTACAAAGAGCAAGACCCTGCCAACATCAAAGCCGCCGAGTTAATGGGCAAACTCATTGCCGCCGAAACACTCAGCTACTTCGCCGAGCAAATCCAAAAAATCAAAGGCCCCGATGTAGCCATCATTGCAATGGGCGACTTCAACGACGAACCATTCAACCGCGCACTTTCCGACTACGCCTTAAGTGTACGAAACCGCGAAAAAGTAGTCTATGGAAAAAGCCCCTACTTCTTCAACCTCATGTGGCCACTCATGGGCAAACGAATCTCAAGCTACGTTTTCGACGGACACCCCCTCATGATCGACCAATTCATGGTCTCAAAAGGAATCGCCCAAAAATCCGGCAAATACACCCTCAACGAAAACACCGTAAACATCGAAACCTACCCCGGCATGACCTCCGGCCGCTACAACGCCCCGGTCCGTTTCGGTCAAAAAAAACCCAACCTCAACGGCTTCTCCGACCACCTACCAATCTCCTTCCACCTCACCGAAAAATAACCACCCCGCTTTTCCAAAGTTCCCCACTTTGGAAAAGCTAAAAAAAAGAAAAAAATATGTTTTTAAGAAAAAAATATTTACAAATTGTCATTACTTGTCATTTTTGATATTTATTTTTATGCGATAATTCTTATTAACAAATAATTTTCAACCATGAAAACCAAAAACCGCTGCTATTATTTTGTTTCTCCTAATAATACAGCGAGCCTATCTTATACTCTTTCAGTTGTTTTCCAAAGAAAATTTTATTAAAACCAATAAATAAAATCATGGCCAATATAGCTCTCAACAAACTACCCTTAGAAATTGAAACATGGAAAAAGTCCGAAATAGCAACAAATGGCGATGCCAAAAATTACGATGGAGCGAATGGGTATTCTCATGCTGAATGGCCTTGTACCTATACTCTTGACCTTGATTCAGAAAAGAAAATAAAATCTATCCGTTTTTTACTCTGGGATAATTTAGGAAAAAATAAAACTGTTGTCGATCCAAGAAAATATAAATTTACCTTAAGCATTTCTTCCGACGGAATAACATATACCGATATTTATTCAAACAGGGACGAAGAAGGCGGAAATGGTTGGTTTATTTTTCGATTTCTCAACGACACATACTTCAGGTTTGTAAAACTTACGGGTCATTACAATTCTGCAAACAAAAGCTTTCACATTGTAGAGTTCGAAATTCACGACAACGACACCGACAATCCTCCAAGTAAAAACATCTCAAACTTCGACATTATAACAGGTGTTGTTGGAGAACGAAAAATAAAAGAACTAATCGACAATATAATTGCTCAAAGATCTTCCGTTTTTACTGGTCTCCAAGAAAAGATAGATCAAATCGATAAGTCACTGCTAAAATCAAATGAGGCCTATGAAAAAATAGAACTAATTAAAAAAACTCACGACTACCTTCGTGAAGCAGAGACAAACAACACACATTCTAAATATTGGCTAATTGCTGCTTCTGTAACCTTTATAGCTTTCATTGGGTCTCTTTACTATTTCATTTATTGTGACCAACACGCGAAGTCCATAATTGAAGAGTATTCTAAAACAAATGATCTAAAATCTTTCATATCAGTCATACTTGCCGCTTACTATTTTTCAAAGGCTGTTTTTCTATCAGTTTTTCTCTATGTTTTTAGTTGGTTATTAAAAAATTACAGGTCTGTGCGGCATAATTATGTTATTAATAAACATAAGGCAATGTCTTTAACGGTTGCCTCTGGTGTTCTAGTTGGTGACGATTATAAAAACACCGATAGAAGTAAAATCTTCACTCAGGCCATGGATATTATTTTTTCACATCAAAACTCCGGTTTTTCAAAAGAAGAGTCAAGCGCTCCCAACTTAATTAGCACAGTTCTTAACAAGGGTTTACCAAAAGAAGGCCCATAGTGATTAATATGTTTAACACCTTTCTTTTCAACCAAAAATATATTCCCCCCCTGCAGCAAGCGTCCACGCTTGCGTCAAAACCTCCCCCCTGTCTCTGTCTCCTAAAAAATAAATTTTGCATTCCACCCCCTTTTCCCTACATTTGAAAATCACTTTTACATTAACCTATCGCTAAAACTATGGCTTTAAGCTGGAACGAAATCAAAGACCGCGCACTCAAATTCTCAAAAGAATGGGCCTATACCTCAAACGAAGATGCCGACGCTAAGCCCTTCCTCGTCGAGTTCTTCAACGTCTTCGGAATCAGCAGCAAGCGTGTCGCCACCTTCGAACACAAAGTAAAAAAGCTCGACGAATCCGACGGATACATCGACCTCCTCTGGAAAGGAACCATCCTCATCGAAATGAAAAGCCGCGGCAAAAACCTCGACAAAGCCTACCATCAGGCCATCGACTACACCCACGGACTAAAACAACACGAGCTACCAAAATACATCCTCGTTTCCGACTTCGAACACTTCCGTCTCTACGACCTCGAAGACGACAAGCACATCGAATTCAAACTAAACGAACTCGTTAGCAACGTCC
>Ga0334883_1001347_pt1 | contig 36996 bp, 33 predicted proteins | sample GraSluR1_MG_6_FD_207230 | JGI IMG/M metagenome (GOLD analysis project Ga0334883, IMG submission 207230) | Sludge microbial communities from methane-producing bioreactor in Wageningen University, Netherlands - Granular Sludge_09_05-R1 | ecosystem: Engineered > Bioreactor > Anaerobic >...
ACCATATCTACCGGCAAGTAATGAAGCAACACAGGTTCTGATTCGTTCTTATGGTCGGCAGAGGAGTCTGGTTGGATGACATCAGGAGTGTTGTCAAGGAAAAACTCCACAACAACTTGACACCGTCCCTGTGAGAATCCTTCGTTTCTAAAATCTTCCGATGGGTATATAATAGATTAACGAAAATAGCCGTCCGGCATCCTATTAGAGACACTTTCTTCGGGTCTCTTGGATGAGCATAAAGAAAGGTGACGCCAATGAATATGAAAAAGAAATGGACTGCCCTGTTTCTGGTGTTGTTATTATTACTGACCGTGGGCTGCGGAGGTGGCAATACAGAAGCTGGCGATAGGGAAGAATCCACCCCCGTTGTGGTGGCCACCATGCTGGATTCCGAAGGAGGAATCCTGGGAAAAATGATGATTCTTCTCCTAGAGGAAAACGGCATTCCCACAGTGGACAAAACCAACTTTGGGACTCCGGATATCCTGAGAAAAGCCCTTGAAAACGGAGAGGTGGATTTGGTGTTGGACTATACCGGCTCCGGCCAGTACTATCATCCGGCAGATGCCACAGACCCCACCATATGGAATGACCCGGATGCAGGGTATGCCCTCACCGCCCAGTTGGATTTGGAGAAGAACAACATCCACTGGCTAACTCCTGCTTCCGCCAACAACACGGAGATGATTGCGGTAACCCGGGCCTTTGCCGAGGAGAACAATCTGGTCACCATGGAAGACTTAGCCAACTACATCAATGAGGGAGGAGACTTTAAATTGATTTGCTCCGCTTCCTTCGCAGAAAATCAGATGGGGTTATTAGGATATGAAGAAGCTTATGGGTTTAAACTCACCAACCAACAGTTGATCACCCTAAGCTCCGGCAATACATCGGAAATGTTAAAGGCACTGGCGACCGGAACCAATGGGGTCAATGCATCCCTGGTGTACGGAACGGACGGGGCTTTGGATGAAATGAATCTGGTGGTGCTCCAGGATCCCATGCACATTCCACCGGTCTATTTGCCAGCGCCCGTCCTTCGAGGGGATAAACTGGAACAATACCCTGCCATACCGGAAATCCTGGCACCGGCCTTTGAGGCACTCACCTTGGAAACCTTACAAGAACTCAATGCCAAAGTAGCCTATGATGGCAGAGATGCCGGTTCCGTAGCCGAAGAATTCCTGAAAAATGAGGGGCTATTGCCGTAATGAAGCAAGGAAACATCAAAGGTTGGTTGGGTTTGTTATTCCTGGCCTTAGCCTTGTTCCTTCCCCTAGGGACCCTACGGCCCAACCGAATCCTTCCGGGAACAACTTTTCATCTATACTCTCTAATGAAAGAACCCATGGCTTGGGCCTTTGTTGTACTGGGGCTGATCCTGATGGCCTTTCTTTGGAGCCTTGTTATCAAGGGCGGGAAATATACTCCTGCCCTTGATGTTTTTCCCTGGATTTTAACCTTGCTTCCGGCAAGTCTTCTGACCGCCATCGCAAAGTATGAAACCACAGAGATAGTCTATGACCCGGAGGTGGTGCGCATCTCTCTCAGTAGTGGGTTCTGGCTTGGGTTGATGGGAACCATACTGCTCCTCAGTACCGGCAAAAGGAAGGGTTTTCTTTTTCTCCTCACCTTTCTTTTTCTCCTGGTTCCTCCTCTTTTGGGCTGGACTCCCTACTTGGCGCTGCTGAAGGAATTTCTCATCATCAAACCCACCTTCTTTATGGAGCTGCAACGCCATTTGGTGTTGGCCTTGGTCTCCGTATTATTGGCCATACTGCCGGGCATCCTACTAGGCTACGGGTGCTATAGATTTCAAAGAGGAAGAGAATGGATTTTGGCCACCGTGAATTTTTTCCAAGTGGCACCCACCCTTTCCCTTCTGGCCTTAGTCATGATTCCGTTGACTCTACTTTCCCAGGCCTATCCGGTTTTGGCAGATTGGGGAATTCGAGGCATCGGATTTGCACCGGCATTTATCGTTTTGTTTTGCTATTGCTTGCTACCCATCACTGCCAACACCTATGCCGGTTTCGACCAGGTGGAACAAGAGGTGACGGAAAGCGCTGTGGCCATGGGAATGAAATCCAACCAGGTATTTTGGAAAGTTCTTTTCCCGTTGGCATTTCCCGTTATTCTTTCCGGAGTCCGAACTGCCGTGACACAAAACCTGGGGAATACCATCCTGGCCGGCCTCATCGGCGGTGGCGGCATGGGAGCCCTTATCTTTCTAGGTTTGTCCCAATCCGCCTCGGATCTGGTAATCCTGGGGACTTTGCCAGTGGTTCTTTTTGCTTTGATAGCCGACGAATTCCTACGTCGTATCGAGATAACCGCACACTACAAAATGGGAGGCACTTATGATTCAGCTCACCAACGTGTATAAATCTTACCAGAAACAGCCTGCTTTACAAGGAGTGTCTATTTCCGTTTCGGAAGGCCAATGTGCCGTGCTCATCGGACCCTCCGGTTGCGGAAAGTCCACCTTGTTAAAAACCATCAATCGCATGGTGGATATTGACGAAGGGGAAGTAAAGGTCCGGGGAAAAGCAGTGCAGGAATATGAGCCGGAAGAGCTTCGGCGAAATACCGGCTACTGCATTCAAGGGGTGGGACTCTTTCCTCATCTCTCGGTTTCGGAAAATATTGCCATGGTACCCAAACTATTGAAATGGCCGGAGGACAAGATTATTCCCCGGGTGAAGCTTCTCATGGAGTTGAGTGGGTTACCCCTTTCCTATCTGGACAAGAAACCCCATCAACTGTCCGGCGGAGAAGCCCAACGAGTGGGTGTCTGTCGGGCATTGGCTGCCGATCCCCCCATTCTGCTGATGGATGAACCCTTTGGCTCCGTGGACCCTTTGAACCGGGAAAAGCTGCAACAAGCATTCATTGCTTTGCAAAAAGAACTGCGTAAAACCGTGTTGTTTGTCACCCATGATGTGGAAGAAGCACTCATGGTGGGAGACTTAATTTTCGTCATGAACCAAGGAAAGGTGGTGGCGGAAGGGACCCCCGGGCAACTGGCCGGTTCTATGGAGTCCGCCTTTGCCAAGGAGTTTCTGGGGAAAGAGTATCCCATGAAGTTGTTGAAACGATATACAGCCCGGGACCTTCCCATGGCCTCCCTTCCAAAAGATAGTGGAGATATTACAGGGTCCGAAACAGAGGATATGCCCCTGTCTCTGAAAAACCCTCCCTTAACGGAGAATAGCAACCTGCAACAAGTACTATCCCGGATGCTAGAAGAAAACCGTACCACCCTCCCCATTCTTCGGGAAGATGATACGGTACATTATATTACCTATGAATCCCTAGTTGCACACCTCAAGGAGATGTCCCAATGAAAGAATCCTTGCGAAGTCGGATGTTAAAACGTTATGGGGTGCCCTTGCTCTATCTTATCCTGTTTCTGGGATGGATTTTTTCCTCTCAGATGTGGATTGATATGCTATCTCCCTGGCTTCCCCCCAATGTAGGCCTGGTAATGCGTACCCCCTTGCCCATGCTGGCTTGGCAGCATCTTTTTATCGTGGTGATATCCACCGCCTTATCTGTGCTTACCGCCTTGCTGCTGGCCTCCGGTGTTCGGCTTTCCCGTAATCAAGAATGGAAATCTACCGTACTGACCGCCGGCTCCATCGCGGAGACCATTCCCAGCGCCGCCGTCATTGCCTTGGCAGTGCCCATTCTGGGGTATGGAAACGGGCCTTGTATGCTGGCTCTATATTTGTATGCCCTTCTTCCCGTGGTGCGAAATACCATGGTGGGTATGGATGCCATTCCTCTTGAAATCGCCGATGCCGCAGAGGGCCTGGGAATGACCCGGCTTCAGCAACTAATGAAAATTGACTTTCCGTTGGCCAAGCCGGTCATCTTTGCCGGCATTCGGACTGCGTTGATTATCAACGTATCCCTGGCCACTATTGGTGCTACCGTAGGCGCCGGAGGCTTCGGGGTACCTATCATTGCAGGAATTCGCAGCTACGACCCCATCCTGGTGCTACAGGGATCTATTCCCGTCTTGCTGATGGCCTTCTTTTTCGACCGGATATTCCGAAGTTCTTCGATTTAAATTACTCCTTGCTTAAAAGTTCTTCCTCATAATCTGCGGATGGCAATCCTTCCCATACCGCTCACAAGTAAAACATTTTGATATATCCGGAGCTTCCCTTCTCTCTACAATATCCCATCCTAACTTCGTATAGAATCCAGGCACTTTCGCCACCAACCACGCCCTCTTTCCTTCATGCCTTTTGATTTCTTCTTCTACTTTTTCCATTAACTCCACACCAATATGCAACCCTCGATATTGCTGTTCCACCGCTACATCGGCTACCACATACTCTCCCGCCCGAATTTCAAGAGAAGCCCCTCCAATCAAGGCGCCATCTTTTTGCGTAACGCACTTCCAGCATTTCACCACTTCATGCTCCGATTCCGCTCCGGGTTCAATTTCCAATCCATTATCATAGAACAAGTAAGTGAGTTGAATATAATCATTGGTTTCTCTGATGAGATACATGGCTTCCTTCCTTTCCTGGGTAGCAGACCTTTTATTGTTTTTGCCCATTCTATAGCTCAGATTCCTTCAGGCTGAAGGTGTCCCATTGATCCAAATCCCCTTCGTTGTAACCCTTCATGAACCATCTCATTCGTTGCTCCGAAGTGCCGTGGGTAAAGCTGTCCGGTACCACGTATCCTTGGGTTTGCTTTTGGATTCGATCATCTCCCACGGCGCTGGCCGCATTCATGGCCTCCTGAATATCCCCATCCTCCAAATAATTCATATCATCCACATAATGAGCCCATACCCCAGCCAAATAGTCCGCCTGTAGTTCCAGCCGCACCGTCAACTCGTTAAATTCCGTTTGGCCCATTTGGGACCGGAGGCGCTGGTACTCGTCCATAATCCCCAGTTGATTTTGAACATGATGGCCCACCTCGTGGGCTATTACATAGGCCATGGCAAAATCTCCCGGTGCATCAAACCGGGTCTCCATTTCCTGGAAAAAGCTGAGATCGATATATACTTTATTGTCTCCGGGACAATAAAACGGACCCGTGGAAGAGCCTGCCGTTCCACATGCCGACTGCACATACCCGGAATACAATACCAGAATCGGTTCTTGATACACTTCGCCGTATTCATCAAAGATGTCCTGCCACACCGCTTCCGTATCGGCTAATACCACCGAAGCGAATTCAGCCAATTCCTCCTCTTCCGCTGTCTGCTGATAAGGAGCATTGCCTCCCTGATTAATAATCTGGGATTGATTGATGATTTGTCCCGGATCTCCCCCTAGCAACATGAATACGATGATAAATACGATGCCCAGGCCGCCGCCCAGAATCCCTTTGCCACCCATGCCGAACCCGCCGCTGCCACGTCGATCCTCCACGTTTCTACTGCCGGCTCTGCCTTTCCACTTCATGTCCCTAGCCCTCCTCTTGATTCCTGATTATGTGGTGTAATTATTTGTAGGATTACGCCCTTTTTTTCTACTGTCATTATACTATTTTTATACAACGAGGGAAAAATCTTTTTATCTTAAAAGACTTGACGGCTTTGTGTTTAGTGTATATAGTGTTTATATACACTAAAAGGAGAACCCATAATGGATATTATTCTCAATAATTCCAGTAGCTTGCCACTCTACGAACAAATTGCAAATCAAATTAAGAGCATGATTATCTCCGGCGGTGTTCACCCGGGAGAGATGTTGCCGTCCATGCGTCTTTTGGCAAAGGAACTGAGAATCAGTGTCATCACCACCAAGAGGGCATACGAAGAGCTGGAACGGAATGGTTTCATCCATACTGTGGTTGGAAAAGGTAGCTATGTGGCAGAGCGAAATGCAGCGCTTATTAAAGAGGAGCAGCTGAGACTAGTGGAAGAACATCTTCAAAAGGCAGTGGATCAGGCCACTATCTCCGGAATCCCCTTGGAAGAGTTGCTAGAAATCATTACGCTATTATATAAAGAGGAGTAGAAAAACCGAGATGGAATATGTATTAAAAGCGGAAAATTTAATCAAACAATACCCGGAGTTTACCTTGAAAGAAGTGAGTCTTTCTCTTCCAGCGGGCTGCATCATGGGCCTGATTGGTGAAAATGGTGCCGGAAAAAGCACCACCATCAAGCTCATCCTTGGGCTGGTTTCGCCAGATTCCGGCCATGTGGAGATTCTTGGCGACGAAAATATCAAGGATAAACGAGACACTCGGGAACACATAGGAGTTGTTCTGGACGAAAGCTGCTTTCCCGAAAATCTCAACATTAAAGACATTAACGGTATTATGACGCATATCTACCAAACCTGGAATGGGGAAACATTCTATGGCTTTTGCCAGCATTTCACCTTGTCTCCCAACAAGACCATCAAGGAGTATTCCCATGGTATGAAAATGAAGTTGGCCATTGCCGTGGCCCTATCCCACGATTCCAGATTGTTGATTCTGGATGAGGCCACCAGTGGACTGGATCCTATCGTAAGAGAGGAGTTACTGGACGTATTCCTGGAATTCATTCAAGACGAAAGACGCTCCATTTTAATCTCATCTCACATTACCAGCGACTTGGAGAAAATATGCGACTACATTACTTTCATTCACAAGGGAGAGGTTCTCCTGAGTGAAGAGAAAGACCATCTTCTCGAAGACTATGGCTTGCTGAAATGCTCTCAAGAAGAGTTTGCGCAACTGGATCCCCAGGGTATTATCGGATACCGGAAGCACCACTTTGGTGTGGAGGCTCTGGTTGAGAAGAAACACTATGGTGCAGAATATATCATCGAAAAACCCACCATTGAAAACGTAATGCTATATCATACAAAGGAAAAAGTAATATGAAAGGTTTAATCATTAAGGATCTTATCAACTTAAAAAAGCAGGCGAAGGTGTTTGGCTTTCTCATGGCATTCTATGTTTTTCTTGCCATCGCCATGGAAAATGCAGCCATGTTTGGCGGTATCATCACCATTCTATTTGCTATTCTTCCCATTACTGCACTTTCCTATGACGAAAGGGCCAGGTGGGACAAGTATGCGTTGACCATGCCCATCTCCAGGCAAGACCTGGTGATTGGCAAGTATCTTTTGGGCGGAATATTCATGGGGTTGGCATTTCTGATATACCTGATGTTCGGGCTTATCACCCGGATGGAAACTCCTTTCAATGTGCTACTGATTTCTGCTGCTCTTATGGGTGTCGGTTTGGTGTTCTTAGCTATTCTCCTTCCCATCCTATTCAAATGGGGCGTGGAAAAGGGAAGGTTTCTTATGATTGCAGTGTTGGCCGTACCCACCGCTGCCATCGTAGTAGCTAGCAAGTTGGGCATTACACCACCCAGTGAAAGAATGTTGCATACAGTGGCTTTCCTATCCCCCTTTATTGTCCTGATAATTCTTGCCGGTTCCATCTTTCTATCAGTGCGAGTCTATATGAACAAAGAATTTTAACCGGGAGTTTCCATCAGAGCTTACCTTGTTTAATACAGTATATTTGTTGCGGTACGGTCACGAAAAACATATAATTGTACCGGAAGTGGGTGGCACTTCCCGGAACCGGCACCTTGTTCGGCATCGTTTGATATGTTCTGACCCTATGATAATCGTAATGTTTAGGAGAAGGAAAAATGAAACGATTTACAGCTTGTATCTTGATACTTTTTATGCTCTTATTGGGTGCACCCCTAACGGGATGCACCGGTGTTGCAGATGAACCTTCGGGGGAAAATCCAGAAACTCCGGGAACAAAATATGCGCCGGAAGACATTTTCGAGGAGGCGCTTTCGTTCTATGGAGAAGAAGGACTCCCGGATACTTTCCAGGTTTTCGGTGTCAGCTTTGACACTGCCGCCGAACAGGCGGAAGGAAAAAACATATTTACTGTTTCCATGACAGCTCCCGGAGATGGATTTGACGCCATTTCTTATCACGCAGATGCTGCGGGTTTGCCGGAAGATGTAAAAAAAGACCGAATTGACGAGTACATGGCCAAGGGAATGTGTGTACTGGAAGGAGACGCAGGCCAGGAAATCCTCATTCGAAAAACCATTCCAGAGGATGACCGTTACCAATATGTGGAGGGATGTCTTATCGAAATCAAATACTATATCGATGAGGAAAATGTTGAGAAGTATATCAAAATGGCCCAGGACAATTACTCAGCTCAGGCAGTTGCTCCCCTGGAAGAGCACCTGGGGAAAGAGCCGGATTGGACCCGTATCGGTTTCTTCTTGAACTCTCACAAGAATATTGCCAGTTTTTATGTGGCATACCCGGTGGACGATGTACCATCTGCCACAGAAGGGATTACCCAAAACTTAGGAGATTTTTGGTACGATGCGGAAAGTGGAATGTTGGGCTTCCTATACGGAATCCTTGACATCCGCTTGGACTTAGTAGAAAATAACAACACCATCTATGTGACCCAAACCATGGACACCTTTGATACCCCATTCAGCGATTACATCGCTCCGGAAAATTCCCTGACCCAGTTGGGGTTCGGTTTTGATGAAGATATGTCTTGCGGTGTGTATGAGGTCCGTGAGCCCCATTACACTTCCATCGCCATTCATCGGCCGGAGTGGGGAGACTTCCCCGAAAATTGGAACATAGAATACATGGATCAAATAAACGGAGTGCCCTTCCGTGTCACCTACCATGCCGAAGAGAACTATTACCACTTTATGGTAGAAGAAAAGGCCGCCTATAATTATTACCTTGATTCTCAAAGCTTCACAGAAGAACATCCCAGCTATGAAGTGGTGGAACAGGCTTTCAATCAAGCCTTCGGTACCCAGGGTGACGACTTTTATGAAATGCCCTTGCTCCAGTTCCAACAGGTAGTACAAGAGTATTTTGGGCTCACAGTAGAAGAATTGTACCAACTCCCCATTCGATAGATTTTAATGCAAACTTTGGAGTCAGCTGCTTTGGGGTCAGGTACCTCAAAATGTTGAAAAAGGTACCTGACCCCAAAGCCTATTCCCAAATATGCCCGATGCCCCCTTCGTTTTGAAAGGAGAAACATCATGCTAGATCCGAAAAATATTACCATAGTCGCCTTAATCGTAGTAGGAGGAGTCCTCTTACAAGTATTTCTTTCCAAAAGAGAAAATAAATTTCTCGGGCTCATTCTTCCCGCCATTTCCTTCCTTTTGTCCGTCATATTTATGATGATGGTCATTAACAATGAAAGCCTGGCTCATCCCGTATTCGTAGGCTTAGCCACTTTGGGCCTGTATAATGTGCCCACTCTCGTTTTTCTCACCGTTTACTTGAAGTCCCGAAAGTCGAAAACCAAACAGCCCTAAACCTATGTTACCCCCACAAAACGTTTCACCATCCGAAAACGAAACCAATAAATTTCGGGGTCGGGTACCTCATTCTTGATGAAAAAGGTATCCGGCCTTTTTTGGTACCCGCAAAAAAAACATAATGGGGTCGGGTACCTTCTCTTATGTAGAAAGGTACCCGACCCCATTATTCTCTGACCCCGAAGTTTATGACCGGGAAGTTTATTTCTTTTTCATGGTCAGCCCGATTTTATTTCGTTCCAAATCGATGGCCAATATCCGTACTTGCACGTTATCCCCCACAGAAACCACATCCATGGGGTGTTTCACAAAACGGTCCGCCAGTTCCGAAATATGAACCAGCCCATCGTTTTTCAGCCCAATATCCACGAAGGCGCCGAAATCCACCACATTTCTAACGGTTCCCGTTAACTCCATGCCAATCTGTAAATCTTCTATTTTTCGCACATCGTTTCGGAATACCACACTGGGCGCTTCTTCTCGGGGATCTCTCCCCGGCTTCTTGATTTCCGCCATGATATCTCTTAAGGTCGGCAGCCCCACTTCGATGGCCTTTCCCAAGGCTTCCAGGGAGTCGGGCCACTTGTCTTTTAAGCGCTCCTCGATATCTACTACCCCACCGGCTAATATTTCCTTCTTGTCGATGCCCAATTCCTTCAGCAATTTCTCCGTGGCCTCATAGGATTCCGGATGAACGGATGTACTATCCAGGGGGTTTTTTCCTCCTTGGATTCGTAAAAAGCCGGCGCATTGGTGATAAGTTTTTTCTCCCAGCTTCCCCACCTTTTTCAATTCCTTTCGTTCCTTGAAACGTCCTTTTTCTTCCCGATAGGCCACGATATTCTTGGCTATGCCCAGATTAATTCCCGCCACATAGGATAACAAGGAAGGGGAGGCGGTATTCAAATCCACGCCCACTCGGTTTACGCAATCCTCGATGACGCCGGTGAGCGCCTTATCCAGCAATCCTTGGTTCACGTCATGCTGATACTGTCCCACGCCGATGCTTTTGGGAGGAATCTTCACCAATTCCGCCAGAGGGTCCTGAAGCCTTCTGCCCAAAGACATGGCTCCTCTTGTGGTAACATCCAAATCCGGGTACTCATCGCTGGCCACCTTGGATGCGGAATACACCGAAGCCCCCGCTTCATTGACAATGGTATAGGAAATGTCCAGATTGTTCTTATGAATGAAGTTGGCCACCACCTCCTCCGTCTCCCGGGAAGCGGTTCCGTTGCCGATTACCATTACATTGATTTTGTATTTTTCCACAAGGCCTTGGAAGATTTTCTCCGTACCCTGAATATCGTTCCTTGGTTCCGTAGGATACACGGTGGTATGGGCCAACAGACTGCCGGTTTCATCCAACACCGCCACCTTGCATCCCGTTCGAAATCCGGGGTCCAAACTGATGATTCTGGCTCCCTTTACCGGGGGAACCATCAATAGCTTCTCCGTATTCTTGGCAAATATCTTCACCGCTTCCTTCTCCGCCCGCTCCGTCAGCGAGGTTCGAATTTCTCTTTCGATGGAAGGCGCCATCAACCGTTTATATCCATCCTTGATACAGTCCAGCAAAAGCGGGTGAAAAATAGAAGACTCGGAACGAATCACCTGTTGCTCCAGATCATGAATAATTTCATCCACGGGAGCCACAATCTTCACCTTCAATTTCTTTTCTTTTTCCCCTCGGTTAATGGCCAACACTCTATGATTGGGGATTTTAGAAACACTTTCCTGGTATTGGTAATATCCTTCGTAAGGGGTCTTTTCCTCCATATCCACCCCTTCGCTTACCATCAATCCCATATTCAGAGTCCTCCCCCGAACTTGAGTCATGAAATCGGCATCGTCGGATATTCTCTCTGCCAGAATATCCATGGCCCCCTCCAGAGCCTCTTGGGCCGTCATGGATTCTTGAAAGTCCAGATATTCTTTATGCTGTTCCAAATGGGCCATGGCCACATCTTCCGGACTACCTTCCGTCATTTCCTGGGCCCAAATAATATCGGCCAAAGGCTCCAGGCCCAGATCTCTGGCCTTGGAGGCCCGGGTGGATTTCTTCTTTTTGAACGGCTTGTACAGATCCTCCACTCTCTGAAGGATTTCCGCATTTTCAATGTCCCTTTGCAGCTCTTCCGTCAGTTTTCCCTGTTCCTCAATGAGACGAAGGACTTCTTCTTTTCTGGCCTCTAAGTTTTTCAGATACTCCAGCCTCTCGTCCAACTCCCGAAGTACCACATCGGAAAGCCCGCCGGTGAGTTCTTTTCGATACCGGGCGATAAAGGGAATGGTATTTCCTTCTTCAATAAGAGCCACCGTGTTTTCAATCTGACTCTTGGAAATTTTTAAATCTTTTACCAGTTGCTCCGTTATATTCATCCATGCACCCTTTCCATGTTTTCTTTCACTACCATTTTCTCACCGTTTAATTTCCATACGGCAAACTCCATAATTACACCGTATACCACCCCTGCCAGAAAACTGACATGATCCGCAAACCCGGTGGCACTGTAAAAGGCAAAGGAAGCCACAAGTCCAAGAAATGCCCCTCTCGCCAATGCCTTGGGTAGCTCAACATTTCTCCATGCCACCCCAATTAGCAATCCCATAAGAAGTCGATTATACCAAAGGGCAAATAAGAATGAAATACTTGCCGTTCCTCCCGAACGTATACTGGCCCCTATAATACACACGATCCCCAACAGCACCCCTGAAATCAGGCATATCTTCATCCTCTTCGTCATGGTCATCTTTTTCTCCCTTTCTTCTGCATGGTTTTGATATCTACCACCCCGGTTCGTATTTTTTTGGACACCGCATTCCTGACTTCGTTGATTTTTTCTATTTTTTCTTTCCGGTTCCTGTCTTTCTGCGCTTTGATGGCTTTACTATCTCCAATCACCTCTTCATTCACATAAAAGAGACAAATCCGTTCACCGGTTTTCAGTTTGGCGCCGATTTTATGGTGATTGGAATAAGTAACCCGGGTCACCTGGCCATCTTCTTTATCTGCATATTTCAAGTTTGGTTTTTCCAATTTTTGAGTGACCTTGAGGCCTAATTCTACCAGATCTTCCCGTGCCTCATAGATGTTCCCCCCAACCACCACCGGGGCTTTGAATTGTTTCACTTCATTTTCCAACATCTGTTTACTTTCATCTACCACTTCCTGGGTCAGATAGTAAACCTTCACGGTGGTTCTTGGGCTCACCCGGGAACCAAACCTGGGTTGGGAATATACTACATCGTTTTCCCTTTCCTCGGCGTAGGCTATGCTGGGCTTTGCGATGGATGGTATGGGAATCAAGTTCAGATCGTCCACCAAAATTCGGAAGGCTTCGTCCATGCGAACATTTTTTAAGTCGGGTATTTTTACCAGGTTTTTCTGCTTTTCCAACAAATCATTTCCCATTTTCGCCGCAAAATTCATCAAATCGGGTGCAATATATGCTCCTGCTATTTTACCACCTCGTAACAACACCTTTTTCGCACCTTTGATTAGTAAACTCATTGGTTTCTTCCTCCATATATCCGTGTAGTATGTATGGACCATCCCAGGTCACCAACTATGATTCATCCTTTTTCTATATTCCGCCATACTGGCTGAATTTCTTAGATATGATAACTCACTATAAGTGTACGGTATTTTATCCTTTTGTACAAGTTGGCTGGGTGATATATAGAAGAGGTCAGGTACTTCTCTAAATCAAGAAGGTACCTGACCCCATTCTAAAAACCTGACGCAATACATACGGGTGGTATGTACGAATTGCCGTTTATTCTACTCTGCCGAATTCAGGATAAAACGCTGAAGGATGGCCGCCACCTGGCAACGTTCTGCAGAGCCCAGAGGACTTAATTTGCTGTTTCCTACTCCATTAATCAGTCCTTCCCCGTTGGCCCACATCATGGCATCTAACGCCCAATCATGAATGGTGGTAGAGTCGACAAATCCACCTAAATCCGCCGTTGATTCGGTATCGATGCCTTTGCTGACGGCATAATTATGGAGAATCACCGCTAGTTGTTCTCGGGTAATGTTGTCTTCCGGCCCAAATCGATTCTCAGAATATCCGCTAACAATACCCTTTTCGGAACCCCAGGCTACTGCATCCCAATAGTACTTACCGCTCTTCACATCTGTAAATGTCATCTCTTTTTCTGACGAAGGCTGATTCTCCATCCTCCAAAGAATGGTAACTATCATCCCTCGAGAAGTTTTTCCGTTGGGGTTGAAGGCGGTATCAGCCGTTCCATTCATCAGTCCATTGGCGGAAACGTAACGAACCGCATCGTAGTACCAGCTGGTTTCTGCCACATCGGCGAAGGGATTGACCCACAAGCTGATATCTGCTGTACCTACCAGGTACAAGGAGAAGTGGTTCACCTGGAAGGTGGCTAGCTTGGTTTCGGGATTATAGGTGCAGGGTACTTCCGTCATGGTTCCGTCTTCCGCCAGATACCACACGGTGACATCTTCTGCCTTTTCCCCCTCTTTTAAATCATAGGGAAGAGAAATGGTAGCCGTACCGTTCCCAAAGTTGGTAATACGCTGGTCTCCTGCAGTGACGGTGAGAGATACCACCAATCGCCCGGGATGCTCATTAATGTAATCCGAGGAAACATCTTTAATTTCCACCTTCACCGTATCCTTGGTCTGGCCATTGATAGTTTTCAAGGCTTCCGTGTCAAACACTAGGGTTTCCCCCGACTTGCCATCCACTGTGAGGCTCTTTCCCTCTTTGACCAGATTGTCTACGTTGGTGCCCGTCACCGTTCCACCCGTATCAATCTTTGTTACGAGAGTGGATGCGACTCCTCCGCCTCCGCTACTGCCACCACCTCCACCTGAAGGAGGTGCGGAGTAGGCGGCAATCGTAAGATTTTGATTGTCTGAGGCCAGCGCAGTTCCGGTCGCCTTGACCCGAACATTGTAAGTTCCGTTTGTAAGGCCGGTGATGTCACTGCCTGTTCCGCTGATCCATGAGGAAGAGGTGGAAAGCTTGTATTCCATGGCCGCAGTCACGCCGGTGAGTTTGCCGTCGTTATTGGCAAGGGTCGTGCAGTCCGCCTTGCCTGCCGAAGGGGTCGCCGCCTTGGTGATATTGATCGTCTGTACTTCCGAAACCGTTGTGGTGGTACCGTTGCCCAGGTCTTTGATCTGGATATCATTACTCTCTGTGATACTAGCGATCACACTGTCAAGGTCGGTGGTTTCGGCTGAACAAGTTGTCCATGTAACACCTCTGTCCAAGGAGTACTGCATTTGGGTGGTTGTTCCCATCAGCTTTTCGGCATCTGCCCCATCGAAGGAGAAGGTCGTTGCCGGCGTTGCTGCCTTCCATAAAGCATACACAGTCGTATCGGCTGTAAAAGTATGGCTGCCGTTGGCTTCTACCTGTGTTCCCCCCGGGCTGCCGACAGCCCACTTGTGAAATGGCAGGCCGGCAGAAGGTTCGGTAAAACCGCATGCCGGAAGCGGAAAGGGAACACCTGCAGCCGCAGTTTCGGCTGTCATAGAGCCGCCACCCCCATTGCCGTTGTAAGTTACAGTGTATGTATCCATGGAGCCGAACTTCAAATACCGTTCGTTGCTGTAGCTGTCCACGACCTTGGCCGCGCTTTCACTGTTTCCTGCCAGAATTTTCGCTCCGGCATAGGTTCTGATATCTATTGCGGCAGAAGTGTTGACTGCCTTCTTATTTTCTCCCGGAACAGCATTGGTCTTCGCCGTTACGATACCTCCGGTAATAGACAGGGTATAAGTATTGGTAGAGATACCATAACTCTCGCTTCCGCCATCGCCTCCGGTGGCTGTCACCGCTCCACCCGAAACAAAGGAGTTTCCATTTGGCGCCTGTATGCCAAAACTAGAATAGAGAGACCCGGGTCTGCCGCCGATGGCCAAGACCGTTGCGTTTCCTGTTACTGAAAGAATCTTAAATACATAAATTCCTCGGCTGCTTCCCCCAGCAGTGCCGCCGGTGGCCGTAATCTCACCACCTGAGATCGTAAGATTTCCCCCTGCTTGGATCCCATAGGATCGACTTCCGGCTCCGGATGAAGTGCCGCCGCTGACTGTAATTTCTCCACCGGAAATCGTTATGTTCCCTGTGGAATCTCCATAGAAGCCCCATTCACTATAAATACCAGTACTATCTGCCGTCGTATCATTTGATGCGACGCTCAGCGTTCCGTTACCGGAGTTGGAGGATATGGTGAGATTACTCGCAAATACATATATGCCAGCACTGTTTTGATTGGGATAGCCACTCATCCCGGGCGTAATGCTGTTCGCATTCACCAAATCAATTGTTAGATCCCTCGACGTATATATACCAGCATCATTTTCATTAATTGAGTAGAATCCGGTAATATTCGCACCATTGAGGGTAAGTTTGCTTGTGGACGGATCATAGCTTACACTTCCGGTGATCCCGGGACCCGTAATATTTGCGCAGTTCTCGCTGGTCACTTGAACGCCACCGACCCGGAGGTTGTAATCTGTTGGTTCTGAGGCGCTGGCGGTGAGGGTCGCCCCCGGCAGCAGGTTCAACACCATGCAAACCGTTAAAAGTATACTCGCTAATCTTTTTTTCATGTTATCATTTCTCCTTCTTCTTGGAAGTTATTGTTTTATCTTCCCAATATATATTCTCTTTACTTCGCAGGGATAAATCGGAATTCCCCATGGTTGGGAGCATCTTCTTTATCGTGCCTCCAAAGAATAATCCAGGTACCGTCGGTGCTTTTCTCTCCCGCCGCATTCAGTAACATGTTGCTATTATCAGCTGGGCGCATGCTGAAAATATCACTGCCTTTCTCATTACGCAATGCCCACAGGTACTCCTGGTTCACCGCCTTCACCTGAACTCCATTGACCACGGTGTCCCCAATGCCCAGATACTTTCCGTCTTCTGTCTTTAGCGTGAAATATATGCCATTTTTGTTTTCCACATAGAATTTCTGATTGGTGTCACTTGTTCGAAGCTGGGCTCCGCCGTTTGCATCAATATACATATAGTTGTACATGCAACGCAGATTATACCAACCATCTGAAAGGGCTGCTGAGTTGCCGCCGGAAGAACCAATATCCGTCAAGGTATTAATATAAGGTACCTTGGAGGGAAACCATCCCCGGAGTCCCCGAATATCATCATCATTGGGATCGCTGTAATTTGCGCTGAAACGGACATATCCGTTTGCCGCGGAATCGTTGTTCAAAAGAACATTTTGGGCGAAGGTATATTTGCTATTCAACACCATGAGGTTAGAAACATAGGCTGGAGTGGTTCTATTGGGATCTTGCTTGGCATTGGGGAATTGGTAGCGCCCGGTACCGTCTGTGTTGACCACGCCCAGCATGGTGTGATCGACGTTATATACGATTTTATCTCCATAGATGGCATATTGCTCCATGGATTCCGGCAAAACGCACACGTCATCGCTACCGTCAATTTTCATGCGATGCAAGCCTTCCCATCTGGTCTCGTAATAGATATATCCGTCATATACACTGACAATATTCCAGGGGGAATTATGGAGGGTGGTCACCAGCTTCTGGTCGCTTCCGTCCAATTTCATGGAGTATACACTCTTCTCCGTTGGATACCAAATATCCTTGTCTTTGGTCATGAAGTAGATTCTGTCATTAAAAATATGGTATCCCCGGCTACCATAGCCTACAGGTACCGGCTCCACAGACAAGTCTCCTGTGTAAAGGACCTTTCTTCCGCTGCCATCCAGATTGAAGCTGACAATACTTGCACCTGCTCCATTTGCCGTGTGGGTGTTTGCGTAAATCTTCCCTTTATATACGGTGATTCTCTGTCCCGTGTCCAGTGCGTTGGTGATAATTTTTTTCACACCGGAACCATCTAAATTCATGGTAAAGATGACTTGGGTGGTTACGCCACTGGAGAGGGCTCCTTCAAAAAATATTTTTCCGCCGTAGACCTGCCAGTTGTCCGGGATGTAATCCCCATAGCTCGATTGGTACCCAATGGCCTGGCCTCCTTCTTTAATTCGAAAACCATAATGGTAGTACCAACCGTCATGATAGACCATTTCTCCGTGATTATGGATAGAACCCGGCTGGGCTCCGTAATATTTTCTATATTTGTTGTCAATGGCTTCCCCGGATTTCAAGGGATTGCCGATATATTTAGGAAGCACATACTTTTGTCCGGTATGGATAGCAATGGATGCGGTTTTGCTATCATATCCAACGCCCACATCCACCCACTGCATCAAGTCCCGAAGCTTTACAAAATTGTTCCCATTGATCACGTAAGTTCCCAGTGCGATATTGTATTCCAACTGCATTGTGTTTGCATTACTTGGCTCTTCTCCCCAATGTATGGTGGCTTTGCCCGGAGTGGCTCTCTTAGCCAAACCGTCCCCTAGTTCCAGTTCGCCGCCCACGGGTACATAGGGCTGCCCGGCTTTGATTTCCACCGTGTTGGTTGACCCATTATAGCCTATTCCAATCTTCTTGTTGGTAGAGTTCAGGGCCATGGCCAGGTCTCGTAGCTTAAAATAGTTACTACCGTTAATCGTGTAGGCTTCAAAAGATACTTTATTTCCATTGATATATACCGTGGCGTTGGAAGGAGTAGCATTTGCCGTGGCGCCCATGGCTTGTACCGGCAAAAGCAAGGTAACCATGACACAAATAACCAGCAGCAAGCTCATCCATCGTCTCTTAAAGAGGCTCCTCATTTTGCCGGCCAGTCTTTCCTGTTGTTTTTTCATAGACTCTTCCTCCTTGATTCAAATACCTGAATGGTTCCCTTTTCCGCCTTACGATATCCCATGAAAAATGCAGGAACTCGATAGATGGGGTTTCGTAGCGTCTCGTTATAGCTTTTTTCAATTTGAGAATAAATCCGGGTGCTGGTATCCAGCATCTTTTTAGCCGAAGCTTCGTGGGGACCGTTCCTCATCTGATGTAAACTCTCCCGGAGGAGGCGAACCTGATCCGCGGCATGAATCAAATCCTGGGTTTTCCGGGAAATGACTTGATAGGTGGTGATGAACCACAACGCCAATAGCGCACCGATGCCCACGGTTGCTATGAGGTAGGATATTGCAGATGTCACAGGCCTTCTCCTTTCTGTGTTGGCAACGATTCGAAGCTAGTTTCCGTTATATTTTAGCAAGACCTATATTGCCGAAGGGAAATGTCCCCCGAAATGTCGTTTTTTAGCCCTAAAATGCAATCCGGCAAGTGTCCCTCCCACGAGGACAAACCGTCGCTTCAGGACGTATTGATAACAGGGGGATTCCTATGATAGAATACGTAAAGGCGAACGCCCTTAGGAGGACTCTTCATGCTGAGAATGGCCATTTGTGACGACGACCTAAAAGAACTCTCCCGAATCTCCAATCTGCTGAACCAGTATCAAGGGGAAAAGGAGCCTGCCTTTCAATACGATTCTTTTTCCAATGCCCTGGATCTTCTGGAAGCCATGAAGCAAAATACCTATCATGTGCTGTTTCTGGATGTTCTGATGCCGGGATTGGACGGCATGGAAGCCGCCCGGGAAATCCGCCGGTTTGACGAAGAGACAAAGATTATCTTCCTGACTTCTTCCAAGGAGTTTGCAGTGGAGAGTTATGCCGTAGGTGCCCATTACTATATGCTGAAGCCGGCAACCACGCCGAAACTATTCCCCATTCTAGATAGACTCTTCCTTGAAGCACAGCGGGGAGAGGAATCGCTGCAAATCAAAACCTCCTCCGGCATGACCCGGATCCCATTGGGGAACATTGAATTTCTTGAAGTGTTCAACAAAAAACTGCGATTTCATCTGGTGGGTGGAACCATCAAGGAAATCAACGGTTCTCTCTCGGATTTTGCGGAGGTGCTACTTTCCCGTCCGGAATTTCTGAGAGTTCATCGCTCCTACATTGTCAATATGAGCTCCATACTTTCTCTCACTCCCAAGGAAATCATCACCTACGCCAAGCAGACCGTACCCATTTCCAGGCTTCTCTACAGCCAGGTGAGAGAGGCCTATATGGAGTATCTATTTGTAGAGAAAGGGGTGAAAGAATGATACAGGCCCTGGAAATCATGAATTATACCCTTCTCTTGATCTTTGGCACCGTGGTTTCTATCCTATTCGCAGGATACGAAAAAACGCCGAAAAATCAAAGGGCCATCGCCCTATTAATCATTGGCATCCTGTCGATTCAGCTTACATCTTATTATTCTCTGGGATTGGCTTTGACAGCAAAGCTTTACCCATTGATTACCCATTTGCCAAATGTGTTGTTTATAGAATTCTATTTAAAAAAACCTCGTTCCATTGCTATCGTCAGCATGTTGGTTGCCTTTTTATGCTGTCAGCCACCCAACTGGCTAGGAGAAGCACTGCAACTAATCTGGAACGGCAAAGTAACTTTCCACATCGGTTATAGCTTGGGACTTTTGATGATGTTCTATCTCATTCAAAGGTTTGTTGTTTCATCCGTCCATCAGGTAATGTCCTATTCCTCCCGTTCTCTTGCTGTCTTTGGATCCTTCCCCTTAATCTATTATGTGTTTGATTACACCACCACCATATATACTGGGTTCCTCTATTCCGGGGCTAAGGTGATTGTAGAGTTCTTTCCCTCTGTGATTTCCATGTTCTATATCGTATTCATCATCATATATAACAGTGAAATGCAGAGAAGATGCCGACTGGAGATGGACAACTTAATGCTTCAAACCAGGTCGGAAAGTGCCACCCACGAAATCATGGCCCTACAGCAAGTACAAAGGCAAACCGCCATATATCGCCATGACATGCGGCACCACCTGTCGCTGATTCATAATTTCCTGGAAGCAGGGGATTCTCAAGAAGCTATGACATATATCCAACAGACCCAACGAGAGATTGATAAGATTGTGCCCCAACGATATTGCGAGAATAATACCGTCAACTCCATCTTCTCCGCCTTTGCCAACAAGGCAAAGCAGAAGAAAGTGGAAATTATGATTGAGGCTATAGTTCCCAAACAACTTCCCATACCGGATACGGAAATCTGCACTCTCCTGGCCAACGGATTGGATAATGCCATTTCTGCAGCTGCCTCCAGCCGAAAGTCTGGTGGAAAAGCTCTAATTCCAAGAGTGCGGGCAACCTGTCATATTCACAAGAACAACTTGCTGATTCTCGTGGAAAATACGTTGGGCGGAAAAGTGGAGATGAGGGACGGTCTCCCCTACACCCGAAAGGAAGGCCATGGTTACGGCGTAAAAAGCATCCAAATGCTGGTAGACCGGCACCAAGGCTATTATTCCTTTTCCGCCGAAGAGGGACTCTTCACCCTGCAGATCGTCCTGCCCTTGGGAGAATCCGACGGGGGACCTATTTAAAAAACGAAGCCGGACAAGAGAAAAATTGGCAAAAGAATGGGGTCGGTTACCTCCTAGGTACCCGACCCCATTCTCTTACAACAGCCTACCTTCTATCTATATTCTTCCTATGTCCTTCCTTGCATTTATAGAGCTTTTTATCCGCTCTCTTTAACAACTCTTGGTAGTTGTCATAGTCTCCTTTGCGATATTCCGCACAGCCATAACAGAAACTGGAATTGGGCACTACCTTTCCCATATCCTTAATAATACTTTTGTAAACTTCTTTCAATAGGATTTCCATTTCTTCAATGCCTGTATTCGGACACAGGAGCAGGAACTCATCCCCACCCCATCTCCCGAACCAATCCATGGTTCGAATTCTTGAATTAATACCATTTGAAAAAGATTTTAATGTCTCATCTCCCTTGGCATGACCGAAAGTATCATTAATTTTCTTTAGCCCATCAATATCCATAAGTGCCAGTGAAAAAACTTCACCGGAGACCCCGCATCTTTCAAACTCATTGACCAGAACTTGCTCCATTTTATTTCTATTATATGATGCAGTCATAATATCCATTTCGGCATAATATCGTAGCTGATCCTTATAAAGCAACGCTTTCAAATCCGACTCGATAGCAATCTTGAATTCTTTTAATAAATTTTTGTAGTTTTCGTTGTACGAATTCATCTTGCTATCTAATACGCATATTGTTCCAAAAAACTCTCCATCTTCTCACTGAATCGGCAATCCGTAATAGGAAATCATATTCAATGCTATATCGGGGTTATCTTTCCATTGTTGATGGATAAGCGCATTGTCTATTAACAATTCGCTATTCTCACCAACCACCGTTTCACAATAGAGACCATGGCCAAGTGAATCGCTGCCACCTTTCGATGATTTCCAATTCGATCTTCGGCTTATCATTACTGGTTATTTGAACCGTTTTTTTTGTTTGATTCCCGCGAATCAGCACTTCCGCCATTTTCTGCATATCCGTTCCTCCCCAGCTATTTCCTACTAGATATTACTTTCATTTATAGAACAGGAACCAGAGTCCTTGTTATTTTATCTTCGTTTTCAACAAGTCATTGACGTAATATTATTTTCCCTTCTAGAAGTTCTCAGGTTGGGCACAACGCAAATTATCAAGGGTGATGCTTCATCTTATACCTACAGCATTTTTAAATACATATCCAATCTCTCATTAACGTATTTTGCAAATAATTTTTCCATAGCAGAGAGATTATGTTTTCTATAATACTCATCGAAAGCATGATAATAAGCGACACGGTCGGTAAATTTTATGTCAATGGGAGGAAATCCCACTTTCATGAATTCCATATTCACAAGCAGACGCCCTGTTCTACCATTTCCGTCTATAAAGGGATGGATACCTTCAAATTCTATATGAAAGCGAGCTAGTTTTGTCACAATATGCTCAGTGCTTTCAGCAAAGTCAATCATTAGCTGCTCCATCTTTGGCTGAATCAAGTACGGCTGTACAGGTTCATGCTGTGCACCCATAATGCGAACAGGCACACGGCGGTATACACCGCGGTCATCTTTCTTATCTGCAAGTACCAGACAATGTATCTGTTTGATGATGCTTTCACTCATTGGAGCTTTATCCTTTACCACTTCACTGACAAAATCAAAAGCCTCTTTGTGCCCAACTGCCTCCATATGATCTTTCAGTGGTTTTTGACCAATAGTAAGCCCTCTCAAAACCAAATCGGTTTCATGAAGTGTCAGCGTATTGCCCTCAATCGCATTGGAATTATATGTGTATTCTACAACAAACTGCTCTCTAAGTCGTTCTACTTCACCCTCTGTCAAAGAACGTCTAGTATTTAGCTCCTTCATTTTCCGGTCAATAATATCCAGTAGACTTTCGGTGGATTTATATCTTCCATCCGTCGGTTTGATTGCATCTATAGGAATCTTCCAACCTCGTCCTTCTTGATAAGCCCCGGGGATTTTCCCCTCAGAGCAAAGCACTCTTATTCTTCTATCCGAGATACCCCATTTTTCTGCAGCCTGCTTTACACTCATCACCATAAATATACCTCCAATCAATGGTATTATACCAAATTATCGGAATAGTATCAAGATTTACGGAACAATACAATAATAATTAACGGAATAACAATGGCGCAATTTATGCTCCGAGGATAAAAAGCAAGGTTCCCATTAATCGGCTATACTAACCGAAAGTCTGGAAACCCTTGATTTACCCTAAGGCAAATTAAACTATTACTCGTAAATAATTTTGCTTTCGCTCGTTCAGCCGGCTTGAACCACTCGCTACTCAATCGTCCACCGGAGGCTTTCGCTGACGCTCCTGCCCTTTCGGGTTCGACTCCCACCCTTGATTTTATTGATAGTTCATTTCTAAAATCGGAAATAAGTCGTAATTGCGATTGACTTCCGATTAGAACCTGATATAATTCAAGTCGGAAATAAGTCGTATTTACGAGTAACTTTCGGAGGTCGCTATGCTGATTACCAGAGATAGCTATATAATACAAATATCAGCCAAACAATGGAACGGAAGAATCAAAATCATTACCGGAATAAGACGATGCGGAAAAAGCACCATATTGTTTGAGCTGTATAAGAATCGCCTGATTCAAAACGGAGTTAAGGGAAAGAATATTGTTTCCATTGCTTTAGATGATGATATCAATGAACAGTTGCGAAACCCGGATGAGCTTTCCTCTTATGTTCGCAAAAAATGTTCGAACATAAACGAAAAATATTATGTACTGATTGACGAAATACAATATGCAATAACTAAAGAAGAGCTCCGTGACAAAGAAAAACCTGTAAGAATCTATAGTGTTTTGAATGGTTTTCTGCACCTAAAGAACATTGATGTTTATGTGACTGGCAGTAATTCAAAATTGTTGTCAAAAGATGTGTCGACAGAATTCAGGGGCCGCGGTGACGTAATACATATCTACCCACTGTCATTTGCTGAATTCCACAGCGCTTCAGGGCTTGAAAAATCGGACGCGTACAATGAGTACGCTATGTACGGCGGCATGCCCTATTTGTTAAGCCTGACGGCGGACCAGGAAAAGTACGAATACCTTGATTCTTTATATGAAGAAATCTACTTCAAGGATATTGAGGAACGCTACATTGTCAAGCTCCCAGGAGTGCTAAGAGAGTTGACCGACAGTATTTCTTCCTCAATAGGTTCCTTGACAAATGCTAGCAAAACAGCCAAAACAATTACTAGCATTAGAGGCAAGAAAGTTGATTCTGAAACTATCAGTCTTTACCTGACATACCTAGAAGAATGTTTCCTGTTCTCAAGAGCCAGCCGTTACGATGTCAAGGGAAAGCGATACTTTGAGTATCCGTCAAAATACTACTGCACTGATGTAGGCCTTCGGAATATCAGACTTGGTTTGAGGCAACAGGAAGAGACCCATATCATGGAAAATATTCTTTACAACGAGTTGCTTGTCAGAGGGTATGCTGTTGACGTTGGCGTCGTTGAGGTCGAAGAACGAAACTACAATATGAAGAGGGTCCAAAAGTCACTTGAAATAGATTTCATAGCAAGTAAAGGAAGTGAAAAATACTACATCCAATCAGCTTTCAACATGGACGATGAGAAAAAACAAGAATCAGAGATTCGTTCTTTGCTTGCGGTAAAGGACTCATTCAAGAAAATCGTAGTATCAAAGAGCTACGGGAAAAGCTGGACGGATAGTGACGGCATATTGAGAATTAATATAATTGATTTCCTGCTGGACAAAAACAGCTTAAAGAGATAATCAAACCACTCGGCTTGAACCACTCGCTACTCAATCGTCCACCACCGGACGCTTTCGCTAACGCTCCTGCCCTTTCGGGTTCGACTCCCTCTGTCTATACCTTGGGGTCGGGTACCAAGAAAAGGTACCCGACCCCACCCCCGGATAGACACATAAAAAATAGGGCCTCATGGCCCCATTTTTTATGTGGTGAAGGTGGTGGGAGTCGAACCCACGTCCGAAAGCATTTCCGAAAGACTTTCTCCGAGTGCAGCCGATCATTTGTTGTTTCGGAACTCCAATCGCCGATTCGGCAGGCTAAAGGTTTTCCTATCCCATGGTTCCCCTATGCTACTGGGAGCTCACATAGAGTTGTCCTGTATAAATGACGTCGAGTTCTGAGCCTACAGGGAAACCCAGGTCGACGACGCGCCGCTAAATTAGGCGGCAGGCAGCTATGCTGCTAATGCGTAAGAGTTATTATTTTTAGCGTTTGTATTTAACGTGCCCTTTTTAACGCAGACTGAGCAAACTGCGACTCGCTTATCCTTGTTCCACACCCCCGTCGAAACCTTTACACCCCCACGTTGGATTGAACACTACCTATATTATACACCATATTCCCCATTATATTCATTACGATTTGGTTACGATGCCCTCTTGGATCTCTGCTCATCGATACTTCTTCACAGCCTGCTCCATTTTGCGAGTGGCATCTCTCTTTGCCAAATCCTCTCTTTTATCATAAATTTTCTTACCCCGAGCCACTCCGATTTCTACTTTGGCCCTACCGTCATTATTCAGGTAAATATTCAAGGGCACCAAGGTCAGTCCTTTTTGGGTGGTCAAACCGATGAGTTTTCGGATTTCCTGCTTGTGCAGCAGCAGCTTTCTCGGTCGCACCGGGTCCACATTAAACCGATTTCCTTGCTCGTAAGGGCTGATATGCATCCCATAAAGAATCAGCTCCCCCTGTTCGATCTTGGCGAAGCTCTCTTTGATATTCACCTTGCCCAGGCGAATGGATTTAATTTCCGTACCGGTCAACACGATGCCTGCCTCATAGGTGTCTTCAATAAAATATTCATGACGAGCCTTCTTGTTGGTGGCAATATTCTTATATCTTCCCATATTTCCATTCCACTGTTATTCCAGCTTACCAAAATCCTTAAAGGGGTACACCTTCCAAATGGCTTTCCCTAAGATCTCATCCATGGATACGGCTCCAATGTCCTCGCTTCTGGAATCCAGACTCACTCTTCGATTGTCACCCATGACAAACATCTCTCCTTGGGGTACTCGGTATTCCTCCACAAACCCAGTAGTATAATCTTCCATCAAGTAGTCCTCTGTCAATGGTACTTGATTTCGGAAAACCACACCGTCTTTCACGGTAATCACATCTCCGGGAAGGCCGATAATTCTCTTGATCAAATCTTTTTTATCCCCATTCATTGCTTCGATGTCGGAATGAAACACCACAATGTCCCCATACTCCGGATCCCCGAAAATCGAGTAAGCCTGTTTGCTCAATAGGATATAATCATTCTCAAACAAGGTGGGCTGCATAGAACTCTCCTTGATGATGGTAGGTTTGATAAATTGAATGATTAACACCGCCACAGCAATGGCAATGAGTACATCCTTCAAAAACGCTTTCACTTATTTAATTCCTCCTATTTCTGTCAAGGGCCACACAATCCAACGAGCCCTTCCTCTAATGTCATTTAACTCAATCGGCCCCATGGTTCTGGAATCCAAGTAGGGTCCATAGTAATCTTCCGGTGTCCCATCTTCTGGCCACGCATCCTGAACCAACCAAACCTGATTTCCGGTCAGAGTCACGGGTCCGGGATAATTTCCCAGCAACGACCTGTCCGAAATCACCTCTCCCGGCAAACCAGCCACCCTTCCTATCAGATTGTCATTGCGGTAGCCCACCTGATCTCGTTGCTCCAATGTCACTAGCTTATCCAATACCACAACCTGTCCAAGCGCTGGTGCCCCTCGTTTCTCCGAGTAATCCATTTTCATCAAAGCCACTACTTGGCCCTCCTCTATAGCAGGAGACATCCCATCTTCCTCCATTCGTTCCGGGGCCACAATCATAGTTAACACAAAAGCCAGGGCCATGGCAATTAAGTAGGGGCGGTATCTCGCTTTATAATTTCCTTCTCTTTTTTGAGTTGTCACGGTTTCACTCCTCCAAACAATATTTCCACCATTTCCTGAAAATGGGGCGGCAGCAAAGCCTCTACGCGGGTATCCTCCAAATAGGACAAGGCGCCAGAAATGTGCTGAAACTCCAGGCGCACCGCATGAAGTACCTGTGCATTCCAATGAAATCTCTGCCGTATTTTTTCATTCACCATGGCTCTTCCATATTTTGGATCCCCAATCACAGGAAACCCAGCCTGAGAAAGGTGGGCTCGAATTTGATGGGTCCTGCCGGTGACCAATTCAATTTCCACCAGAGAATAGCCTTTCCCCACCTTCTTCGGGGTAGCCAATGTCTCCACCGCCTTTTCTCCCCGGATTCCCAAAGAATCCGGCTCAACCCTTACCGTGTTGGTCCGAGAATCCTTGACCATAAAATCCTTCAGTATCAAGGACTCCTTCATTTCTCCAGCAACAATGGTCAAATAAAACTTCCGAATGGCCTGCCTTCCCCGAATCAACCGATTCAATTCCATCAGGGTGTCGCCGTTCTTGCCAAACATCACCAACCCCGTAGTGTTTCGATCCAACCGGTTCACCGGAGAGGGCACAAAGGTTTTTTCCATCCTTGGCACATAATCTCCCGTTTCAATCAGGTAAGAAAGCACTTGGTTGGCCAGGGTGTTTTTCTTTTCCGTATGATCTCCATGAGTCAAAAGACCGAAGGGCTTTTCCACCACCACCAGATTTTCGTCTTCAAAAGCAATCTTGAATTGCCGTTTGCTTTTCTCAGTTTCCTTGGGTTTTTGAAATCCTTTCAACTCCTCCGAAGACAAATAAATCTGAATTTCATCCCCTTCTGAAAGAATATAATCTTCTTTGGCCCTACGCCCATTTACCTTAACGTCTTTTCGAATGGCCTTATATATATAACTCAAAGAGGCGTTTTTTAAATACTTTCTTAAAAAACGATCCAATCGTTGGTGTTCCTCATTTTTGTTGATTTTTATAGTTTCCATACTTTTTTATTATACCTTATTCCCTCTTGCAAGACAATTTCATTCTTATTACAGCTTCCTTACGGTTCTTATTACAGCTTCCTTACGGTTTCTTACGGGTTCCTACCTTGAGAAGGAACGAAACCCGTTGAAACCCCGTCAAAGCTATGATATATTGAATTTGAAGGGAAATGAGGAAACTAGGTATGAAAAAACTGAAGGACTTGATCTATAATAAAAATGACCTTTTCATCGTGCTGATTGTACTGGTCCTGGCAAGCTTCCTGATTTGGAACCGAATCGATGTAATCATGGCCTATCCAAGCACCATGATTGCCGAAGCAGAAAGACAAAGCCAGCTTCAAGATCGGCCTGATGTAGTCCCCATGAACCCGGATGAAGAAGAGTTGCCACCAGAAGAAGTGGTCATGTATGCGGTATATATCAATTCAGGAGAATCCCTGGAAGTCATCGGGGAAAAATTTGTCTCTGTGGGCTTATTTCATTCCGTCGGGGATTTTATCCAATTGGCCAATGAAATGGGTGTCACCACTCAAATCAAAGCAGGCAACTTCATCATGCCCTCCAATTCCACTCCGGAGGAAGTAATGGACATCATCACAAAACCCGGTCTATAACCTCTTTTTAAGAGGTTTTTTTCACTTGTTCTTATCCCATATCACTACCATCAACAAAGGAGGTCTATCATGGCTCTGGTCACATCTTCAGAAATGTTTGCAAAGGCTTTAAAAAGCGATTACGCAGTGGGGGCATTCAATGTGAATAACATGGAAATCATCCAAGGCATCGTGGATGCTGCAAAAGAGGAAAACGCTCCCCTCATCCTGCAAGTGTCCGCCGGCGCTCGAAAGTATGCTCGCCCTTCCTATTTAGTGAAACTGGTGGAAGCCGCAATTTTGGACACCGGTTTAGACATCGTGCTGCATTTGGATCATGGGGAGGATTTTGAAATCTGCAAGAAATGTGTGGACGATGGATTCACTTCGGTGATGATTGATGGAAGCAAACACCCCTTAAACGAAAACATCGCTCTTACCAAACAAGTGGTGGAATATGCCCATGCCCATGGAGTATCTGTTGAAGCGGAGCTGGGAAAGCTGGCGGGAATCGAGGATGATGTCAATGTAGATGAACGCTCCGCCAAATTCACCGACCCTCAAGAAGCTGCCGAATTCGTAGAACGCACTGGCGTGGACTCTCTTGCCATCGCTATCGGTACCAGTCATGGAGCCTATAAATTTAAGGGAGAGCCCTATTTGGATTTTGAACGACTGAAAAAGATTCATTCTCTCATTCCTGAAACACCATTGGTTCTTCATGGCGCTTCCACCGTGCTGCCGGAATTTGTATCTCTATGCAATCAATACGGAGGCGACATCCCGGGAGCCCAGGGCGTTCCGGAAGAAATGATTCGGGAAGCAGCGAAACATGGAGTATGTAAGGTAAACATCGATACGGATTTACGATTAGCCATGACCGCGGAAATCAGAAGATACCTGCAAGACCATCCGGAAGATTTTGATCCCCGAAAGTATTTAGGGCCTGCCAGAGATGCCATTCAAAAGATGGTAGCCCACAAGATAAAGAACGTATTAAATGCTTCCGGAAAAAGATAACCCTTTTCAAAAAGTCCTGACTCTCCGTCAGGACTTTTTTTATGCCAAGGATGGAATCCTTGAAATACACTCAAAATAGGTTTTTGTTAGAAGATCAAGCCCCTAAACCGTCTCTTCCAGATTTTCTGCAATGAGACTTTGTTTTAAATCATATAACTTTTGGGAAAGGTCAACGTAATAAAGCTGGGGCCGTTCAAACCTGAGCATTTCTTCCCATAACGCGTCCACTTGTTCCTTGCAATAATCCCGAATTTCATCAATGGTAGGAAAATCGTAAACGCATTCCCCTTTATTAAAGAGCTGCACCCGCAAATTCTTCGCATAATAATCGGTCACCAGCTGGCGTTTCCAAGGTGCTTTAGGATCAAAAATTTCGAACGGGTCTCCATTGGGACCATCCTCTTGGTCCAATACAATCAGATCGGCCAAACATCGATTGGTTTCATTGCTATAAAGACGATACAGGGTCTTAAACCCGGGGTTGGTAATCTTATCCACATTCTCCGAAATCTTCATTTTGGGAATCATTTTTCCTTCCCTTTCCAATGCCGATAATTTGTAGACTCCACCAAATACCGGATCAGATTTTGCAGTGATGAGCCGTTCCCCCACACCAAAGAAATCCACACAGGCCCCTTGCATAATCACATCCCGAATGATGTATTCATCCAATGAGTTGGATACTACAATACTACACTCCGAAAGCCCCGCCTCGTCCAATAACTCCCGACTTCTCTTGGTAAGGTAAGCAATATCGCCGCTATCAATTCGAATTCCCATTTTTTTAGGCTTCATTTCCTTGAAAACCCGTATGGCATTGGGCACCCCGGAACGAAGTACATTGTAGGTATCCACCAAAAATACACAATTCTCCGGGTACACCTCCGCATATTTTTTAAAAGCTTCGTACTCATTGGGGTACATTTGAACCCAACTGTGGGCCATGGTACCCAACGCAAGAATCCCGTGGTCTCTTTCTGAAACCGTACAAGCAGTACCCATACATCCGCCGATATAGGCTGCTCTGGCACCGTAAATGGCCGCCGAAGTACCATGGGCCCTCCTTGTACCAAACTCCATCACCCCTCGGCCTTCTGCCGCTCGAACAATTCGGTTGGCCTTGGTGGCAATCAAGCTTTGATGATTAATGAGTAATAGCACCATGGTTTCTACAAATTGTGCTTGAATCACAGGACCCCTGACGGTAACCAAGGGTTCATCCGGGAAAATGGGAGTTCCTTCGGGAACGCACCACACATCACACTCAAACTTAAACCTTCTCAGATATTCCAGAAATCGGTCATCAAAGATGCCTTTCCCCTTCAGAAATTGGATGTCGTCTTCCGTAAAGTGAAGTTCTTGCATATACTCCACCAATTGCTCCACTCCGGCCATGATGGCAAAGCCACCTCCGTCCGGAATTTTCCGAAAAAACATATCAAAATAGGCGATGTCCTCCGTCAAGCCGGCTTCAAAATAGCCATTTGCCATGGTCAATTCATAAAAGTCCGTCAGCATGGTGAAGTTCACATGTTTCATCATGATTCTATTTCCAACCTTCCCTTCTCTCGAATCACCAAGGATCCTGCTACAATAACAATCACTCCCCCCAGCAACTGCACCAACCCAATGGATTCCTGCAAAAAGACCCATCCGAAAAAGGTGGCGGTTACCGGGAGAAAATTGGAAAACAAGGCAGTAGGGGTAGGCCCCAACACAGCGATGGCTTTCACATATATTAGAAAACCAACGCCGGCACTTACCAATCCCAAATACATTATGCCACCCAAAATAACCGGTGTAAAGTCGGACCAGGGCGGCATGTTAGCCAAAGCAAAAGGTGCAGACAAAAGCACGGTACAGATCAGCTGATTCACTGTAAGAGTAAGGGCTGGATAATCCCCCGCCAGCTTCTTGGTCATAAAATTATAGGTGTTCCAGCTGAAGACCGCAAAAAAGGCCAGCAAATAGCCCACCACTCGGCCTTCCAGCAAAATCCCGAAATCAGCTCCCACAATCAAAGCCACCCCTACGATGGAAACGGCCACTCCCAGATAGATTTTTACGCTGGCTTTCACCCCATACACCAACCGCTCAATGAGAAAGGACAACACGGGAACAAAAGACAACACAATGGTAATTAAAGCCACAGGCATATAATTCATAGCCGAGTATTCGCTCCAGAAATACAATAACTCTCCAAATACAGCACAGGCGACAAACCAAGGAATGTCTCTTTTTTGAAAAAAAGACGATCCGTCTTTCCAAAACTTAACTCCCACTAAGAGGCACAGCCCGATGAAATATTTCAGGAAAATAATAGTCATGGGAGTCAATAACTCCAAAGCGTGTTTAGCAGGAACATATTCATAGCCCCATAAAACAACCAACAGAGTCATCAGTAAGTACATTCTTCCCTTATTCTTTTTTTTTGTCAAAATCTCACCGCTTCCTAATTAGTTTTAGCGCTTTTTTTCTATGTTAACACCTTTTTTAACCACCGACCCGTATAGGAACTTTTTTCTTGTTTAACCACCTCTTCCGGCGTACCCAAAGCGATGACTTCTCCGCCCAAATCTCCACCCTCCGGGCCCATATCAATGATATAGTCTGCTCGCTTAATCACGTCCAAATTGTGCTCGATGACTACCAGGGTATTGCCCAAATCCGCCAACTCGTCCAATACCTTTAAAAGCTTAGCCACATCATCAAAATGAAGACCGGTGGTAGGTTCGTCCAATATGTATAAGGTTTTTCCCGTGCTTCGTTTGCTCAATTGTTCCGCCAGTTTGATTCTCTGGGCTTCGCCGCCGGAAAGCTGGGTAGAGGGTTGCCCAAGTTTAATATAGCCCAGGCCTACCTGTTTTAGTGTTTTTAATTTACGATAGATGGCCGGTTGATTTTGGAAAAAGTCCAAGGCCTGATTTACCGTCATATCCAGAACATCAAAAATGCTTTTCCCCTTGAACTTGACTTCCAGGGTTTCTCGATTGTATCGCTTCCCATGACAAACCTCACAAGGTACATACACATCCGGTAGAAAATGCATTTCAATCTTAATAATTCCATCCCCGGAACAAGCTTCGCATCGACCACCGTTTACATTGAAGCTAAACCTGCCCTTTCCATAGCCCCTCATCTTTGCCTCCGGAAGGTCTGCAAACAAATCCCGAATATTAGTAAACACCCCGGTATAGGTGGCCGGGTTGGATCGGGGAGTTCTGCCGATAGGCGACTGGTCAATATCAATGACTTTATCGATGAGCTCCAATCCTTCGATTCTCTCATGCTTTCCCGGTTTATCCTTGGCCCGGTACAGCCGAGAAGCCGCCGCTTTGTAGAGAACCTGGTTGACCAAGCTGCTCTTTCCAGAACCGGAAACACCGGTGACGCAGATGAATTTTCCCAAAGGAAACTCCACATCCACCTCCTTCAGGTTGTTTTCCGCCGCTCCGATTACCCGCAGGCTTTCTCCTTTTCCTTTCCGTCTCTTTGTTGGAACTTCAATGGTTTTTTCTCCTCGTAGGTATTTCCCTGTGATGGATTTTGGAGCCGCTTTGATATCTTCCACCGTTCCCTGGGCCACCAGGCGTCCACCCTGAACCCCGGCACCTGGGCCAATATCGATGATATGGTCCGCGGCATAAATAGTTTCCTCATCATGTTCCACCACCAAAAGAGTGTTGCCAATATCCGTCAACTGCCGCAAAGTAGCCAGCAAGCGAGCGTTATCCTTTTGATGTAATCCGATGCTGGGTTCGTCCAAAATATATAGAACGCCCACCAGTCCGGAACCGATTTGAGTGGCCAACCGGATACGTTGGGATTCCCCGCCGGACAAAGAACCGGCTGCGCGGGACAAGGTCAAATAATCCAAGCCTACATCCGCCAAAAATGTCAATCGGGCGTTAATTTCTTTCTTTATTTGAAGAGCGATTATTTCCTGTTGAGGACGCAATGAGAGCTGCTCTATAAAGGTTTTCAGATTCTTAACCGCCATGTCCGACAACTGGGCGATGTTCTTTTCTCCTACGGTCACCGCCAAAACCTCCGGTTTGAGACGTTTTCCATGGCACACAGGACAAAGAGAAGTGCTCATGAAGGTTTCCATCTTTTCCTTGATGTAGTTGGAGTGGGTTTCCCGATATCGTCTCTCGAGATTTGGAAGGACTCCCTCAAAGGGATGATCTCGATACGATCGGCTCCCGGTATTCCGGCTTTCATAATAGTATTTTAAGTGACGCCCTCCCGTACCGTAGAGCAATTCATTTTTGAAGTCTTCGGGAAGATCTTTATAGGGGGTTTTCCCCACATCCACGCCGTGATCCTTTCCTAGCGCATCAATCATTTGGCGATAGAATCCAGAAAATTCCATAGAGGCAAAAATCGTAGCCAAGGCCCCTCCCACAATAGTTTTCTCCTTCTCTGTAATGATTAAATCCGGGTCAATGTTTTGAGTAAAACCCAGCCCATCGCAATGGGGGCAGGCGCCAAATGGCGTATTGAAAGAGAACATTCGAGGCTCCAGCTCTTCCAGGGTCACTCCGTGATCCGGACAAGCCAGCTTGGTGGAAAACAATTGTTCCTCCCCACTCTCCCTCCGAATATTAACCAGCCCTTCGCCATGATGAATGGCCAACTCCACCCCTTCCGCCAGTCGACTTTCCACCCCTTCCTTGACGGCAATTCGGTCCACTACGATTTCAACGGTATGTTTAATGTTTTTTTCCAACTGAGGGAAATTATCCCCCAAGGAATAAACGGTGCCATCTACCCGAACCCTGGTAAACCCTTCTCGAGCCACTCGCTCAATCACCTTTTCGTGAGTCCCTTTTCGTTGCCGCACCAAAGGGGCCAAAATCATGATTCGAGTGCCTTCCGGATATTCCTTGATGTGGTCCACAATTTGATCCACCGTTTGGCTGGTGATTTCAACCCCGCAAATGGGACAGTGGGGCGTTCCCACTCGAGCATACATTAACCGCAGGTAATCATGAATCTCAGTTACCGTGCCTACGGTGGAACGAGGATTCCGGCTGGTGGTTTTTTGATCGATGGCAATGGTAGGGGAAAGTCCTTCGATGGATTCCACATTGGGTTTTTCCATTTGACCCAAAAATTGCCGCGCATAGGAAGATAGGCTCTCCATATAGCGGCGCTGGCCCTCCGCATAGATGGTATCAAAAGCAAGGGAGGATTTCCCCGATCCCGACAATCCGGTGATGACCACCAGCTTGTCTCTTGGAATGGTCAAATTCAGATTGGCCAAATTGTGTTCGTTGGCTCCTTTAATGGTAATTTCGTTTGCCATAGTACTCCTTTTTTATTTTCAGGCGTCCTTTCGGTCACCGCTTCACCTTATATTCAAAGATAATGTCTCGAAGCATGGCCGCTCTTTCAAACTGCAAATCAGCCGCTGCCTGTTTCATTTCCTTTTCCAATTTCTTCACATAATCGGACAGTTCTTTCTGTGTTAACTCGGAAGGTTTCCTCTCTTGATAAAAGGCCATTTCCTCTTCTTTTTTGTGGGTAATTTCAATCACATCCCTAACCGCTTTCTCGATGGTTTTGGGAGTGATTCCATGGGCCGTATTGTAGGCTTCCTGGATGGTACGGCGCCGGTCCGTTTCCCGAATGGCCCGCTCCATGGCAGGACTGATTCGATCCCCATACATGATGACCCGCCCGTGAAGGTTTCGAGCCGCCCTTCCAACGGTTTGTATCAAGGAGGTTTCGGTTCGCAAAAACCCTTCCTTGTCCGCATCCAAAATAGCCACCAGCGAAACCTCCGGAAGATCCAATCCTTCCCGAAGAAGATTGATGCCCACCAGCACATCAAAAACTCCCAGTCGCAAGTCTCTCAAAATTTCCAATCGTTCCAGGGTGTCAATTTCCGAATGAAGATACCGCACCTTGATTCCTGTGTTCTTTAAATAATTGGTGAGACTCTCTGACATTTTTTTCGTAAGGGTTGTTACAAAAACCCGTTCGCCCCTGGCTACCGTATCGTTGATTTCACCGATTAGATCATCAATCTGGCCTTGCGTTTTTTTCACCGTTACCGGCGGGTCCAACAACCCTGTGGGGCGAATCAATTGTTGTGCTGTAATGCCGTTGGCCATCCTTTGCTCATATTCCGCCGGAGTAGCACTGACATAGACGACTTGCTTCACCATCTCCTGAAACTCTTCAAATTGTAAGGGGCGATTGTCCAGTGCAGAGGGAAGCCGGAACCCGTAATCCACCAGGGCTTGCTTTCGGGAAAGGTTCCCCGCATACATGGCTTTCAGCTGAGGTAACATCACATGAGACTCATCGATGATAATGAGATAGTCATCAGGGAAATAATCCATTAGGGTATAGGGCCGTTCCCCTGGCCCCAAATCGCTCATATACCGGGCATAATTCTCGATGCCCTTACACATTCCTATCTCCCGAAGCATTTCCAAGTCATAGCGAGTCCGTTGTTCGATTCGCTGAGCTTCCAAAAGCTGACCCCGTCCTTGGAACCAAAGAATTCGTTCTTCCAATTCCTTTTCAATCTTTTGAAGGGCCGCCTCCATATTTTCCTTACTGGTAACATAATGAGAAGCAGGAAATACCGCAATATGCTCCCGCACATTCAGCACCTCACCGGTAACGGGATTGATTTCACGGATGCTTTCGATCTCATCCCCAAACAACTCCACCCGGACTGCGCTATCGGCTCCCGCGGGATAAATATCGATGGTGTCTCCCCGGGCTCGAAAGCTTCCTCGAACAAAAGCCATATCGTTTCGCACATACTGAATATCCACTAAACGCCTTAGAATCTCCTGGCGACTTTTTTCCATTCCCGGTCTCAAAGATAAACACTGTCCTTCGTAATCCACTGGATTTCCTGTACCATAAATACAGGACACCGAAGCCACCACAATCACATCTCTTCTCTCGGCTAAGGCCGCGGTGGCGGAGTGACGCAATTTCTCTATTTCTGCATTGATGTCGGAATCTTTTTCGATGTAAGTATCCGTGGAAGGAACATAGGCTTCCGGCTGATAATAATCATAGTAGCTGACAAAGTATTCCACCGCATTATGGGGGAAAAATTCCTTGAATTCGCCGTGAAGTTGGGCTGCCAAAGTCTTGTTGTGGGAAATCACCAAGGTTGGTTTTTGTACTGTTTGAATCAAGTTGGCCATGGTGAAGGTTTTCCCCGATCCCGTAACCCCCATCAGGGTTTGATGTTTTTCCCCACGAAAAATACCCTGAGCCAGTTTTTCCACTGCCTCAGGCTGATCTCCCGTCATCGAAAAATCGGATACCAGTTGGAACTCTCCTTGTTTTTCCCTCATTCCTCACCTCATATAATACGGCAATATTATATCAGATTCCCCATCCATTTTCCATAATTCTCCCTGGGTTGTAAGTGTCAAGTAATCGTTGGCAAGTTTTTTGTGATTTGTGTTTTTAATGGTAACCTGTAATTTTTTGCTGATTAAATTGTACTAAAATAAAGTAATTGTTCTCTCTTCTTCCTTAAAATTTCGACCTACCGATAGATCAGCTCCGAACTGCTTCTGTCTCCCAGCATACTAAGTATCGCTTTTCTTCCGTTCGTCATAAAAGTTTCTGTAAATGGATTTTTTCCTCTGACCGGATAGAGATAGCCTCTACCGTCCTTTTTCGGCGTTTTCGCTGCGCTCAGGACTTCTTCTATTGTTTCTACATAACGCTCCGGCAATGCCGTCCTTGACAGAGATGTTACAGTGT
>Ga0334883_1001349_pt1 | contig 36970 bp, 22 predicted proteins | sample GraSluR1_MG_6_FD_207230 | JGI IMG/M metagenome (GOLD analysis project Ga0334883, IMG submission 207230) | Sludge microbial communities from methane-producing bioreactor in Wageningen University, Netherlands - Granular Sludge_09_05-R1 | ecosystem: Engineered > Bioreactor > Anaerobic >...
CACTCCCAGCTCACGCAGCAGGGCGTAGACGCCGTAGACGGTTCCCAGGGAGCGGCGGCCGCAGATGCCCGCCCTGCCGTCGGCCACCCTGACGATGTAGCCGTCGAGGGCGAGGTCGTCCAGCTCGCCCCGGCCGATGATACCGGCGTCCACCGCCGCCTGCCCGACGAGCACCGTGCCGGCCGGCACGCCGCCCTCGGCCGTCAGGACTGTCTCAAGCCTCCTGCCTGAGATTTGCTCTAGATACGATACAAGCTCATCGGCGGCGTAAGCTTCACGGGCATCTTGTGGGCTCCCAAGACCTACCGCGGTGACTTCCGTGTCCTCGCCAAGGACGATCTTCCCCGGAACCTGAACCGGCGCAGGTTCGGTCACCTGCAGTTGTGCCTCGACGATGGTCTCGAAGTCCGTGCCCACCGGCGGGCTCATAAAGGCCCAGATGCCCTGTTTGGCCCCGTACTGGGGTACTCGAGCGTCGAAGGGGTAGACTCCCCCGGCGGACGCGGTGGACACGATCACGGTGCGCCGGGCCGTGGCGATAGCGAAGCTCTCGGTCGATGGCGCCATGCCGCCTCTTTGAGGCTCGCGGGGCACGGCCAGGCGGCCCGCCTCGCCGTCGGGGCGGAAGCTGGTGAGGGTCGCGCCCTCGACGATATCCGGCGGCAGCATGAAGGCCGGGTACTCGACGGGGCCGACCACTGCCCCCTCGGCGGCCCGGGCGCGCAGGACGGTGCGCACCGCCTGCTCGGAGACAACCACCTCGTAGCTCAGGGTGCCCTCAGGTAGATCGGCGTGCAGCTTCAGGCTGCGGCCGTCCTGGGCCACCTCGACGGTCCCGGCCCTGAAGGCCTCGGCCAGGGTGAGCACGGCCCCCTGGTACTGCGGCTTGAAGGCGGTGAAGGTGGCCCCGTGGCACACCACCGTGCCGTCGTGGGTGACCACGAGCCCGTCGGCCGCGAGGCGCACCGCGTAGGGCCCGGCAGACAGGCCGGCCTCGTCGGCCCCCAGCGCAGGACAGATGGTGGCGACCGCTGTCAGGACACAGAGCCAGCAGGGGGAGGGGTTCATCGGGCGACACCTCGTGTGAGCGGCGGGATAGTGGGGACGAGCGATGGGGTGAGACCGAGAGCCCAGGCCGCGGACTCGGGCACCCGTCGCACGGAGCGTCGAGGAGGTATTCCGCAGGGCAGGACGATAGTCCTTGGGGCCGTGGGAGGGGGGCACAAATAAAGGCCTCGATCCGGGGCGGATCGAGGCGTACGGGGTGCGGTCGCGGACAAGACACGGTGACTACACGGCGGCGTCGATCACGCGGACGCTGTCGGCTCGGGGTCCCTTCGGGTCCTCGAGCACAGCGAACTCCACTCGAGCGCCTTCTTCCAGGCTTCGATAGCCATCACCTTCGATGCCGGAGAAGTGAACGAATACATCCTCACCGCCGCCATCGCGTTCGATGAACCCGTAGCCCTTCTGGTCATTGAACCATTTGACCTTGCCGGTCTCCACGCATTCCACCTCCTCTCTGTCCAGAACCAGCGTGACTCTCGACCCGGCGCGGCAAACGGCCGATGCCCAGATCTATCGCTTGGTTTGGCGAACTTCCCATAGCTCTCTGAACCTCTGCGCTCGTACCTGCGGTGCGACGCGCGTCACCTCCTCAACCCACCATACGCACCTTATCATGAGAAACCAAGGCGTGTCAACAGCTAGGCCACAAAAAAGAGGATGATCGCGCGCAGAGTTCCCCTGACATTGAGTGCTTCTCTAGTCAAGCAGACCGTGCGAGACTTTCACAACTGTCCTCCGGGCAACGACAACCGGGGCCGCCGACCGCCCGGGCGAAGCCCCGGCATGCCCCCGAGGCCCTCTGCCGGCTCGCCGCGCCCGGCGGATTGATGAAGGGGATTGCGCGACGGTGGGGAACAGTCCGGCCGGTGACCACAACGCGCGACACCGACGGGCCATGCTGCCGGCGGCTCGCGGCAATGAGAATGAGGGACCAGTATGAAGGTCTACATCATGACCGACCTCGAAGGCTGCGCGGGGATTCCCTCCTGGCATGACTACGGTGCGCCCGAGCACAGATGGTACGAGTACGCCAGAGAGATCGTGACGCTGGAGACCAGCGCGGCGGTGCAGGGGTGCCTGGACGCCGGGGCGCACAACGTCCTCGTCGTCGACGGTCACGGCCACGGGGCCATCAACCCGCTGCTTCTGCATCCCGAAGCCAAGCTCCTGTTCGGTCGGCCGATAGGCTACCCCTTCGGGTGTGACGAGTCCTTCGACGCGGCCCTGATGATCGGCCAGCACGCCAAGTCCAACACCGACGGCGGCCACCTGAGCCACACCGGCTCGTTCTCGGTGGAGGATGAGACGATCAACGGGATTTCGGTGGGCGAGATGGGGATCAACATGCTGTTTTGCGCGTATTTCGGGGTGCCGACGGTCATGGTCGCGGGCGATGTGGCCGCGGGGGAGGAGGCACGGGCGCTGGTGCCTGAGATCGAGACGGCCGAGGTGAAGCGAGGCCTCAGCCGCGGCGAGGCCCGGGGCCTGACCGGCGACGAGAACAGCCGGTTCAACGGGGCGGCGATCCATCTGCACCCCACCAAGGCCCGGGAGCTGGTGCGTAATCGGGCCATGCGGGCCATCGAGCGGCGCCACGAGATCAGCCGCTTCTGGATCGAGCCGCCGTACGAGCGGGTTCTGAGGATGCGGAAGACCGCCGATGGGCCCGGCAAGGTCGGGCGCGCGCAGGCCAACGACCTCTTGCAGCTTCTGGCCGAGCCGCTCAGGTGGGAGGAAGGGTAGAGATCCGGTGGAACCGGCGTCTGGGGGGCATGTGCGCTGGAATAGTCGCTGGGGGGCGCGGTCGTGTCGTTGTGGAGGGGTCGACTACGGGCGGTCCGCGCGGTGTCTGCGCCCAAGCGGCCGCGCAGCAGACGCCGGGCCCCTATCCGGCCCATTCGGCCTCTCCGACCGGCCGCCCGCCCGGAGCCTGCATAGTCTGAGGTCTAGTCCCGCAGCCATCCTTCCTGGCAGGCGACGGTGCCCGCGCGTCCCGGGAGCCTCCCCGCCACCACGCGGGCCGGGACGCCCGCCCCGGTGCCCGCCACCGCTGCCGCCAGTTCGGCGAGGGTGAAGAACTCCGCGCCCGCCCGGCGAAGGCCCAGCAGGAGCTGCTCGAACCAGTCAAGCCAGCCTTTGCCCTCGATCTCGGCGTGTGCGGTGAAGACGTGGGCCGCTCCGGGAGGGCCGGCGTCCGGACGGAGCGGAGCCGGCGCCCGCTCACACAGCCCCAGCAGGTGGTCCAGCAGATCGGCCTCCGCCACCGCGGGGTCAGCCAGTAGCTCATCCAGGGTGGGCAGGGTGGTGGGCAATTGCGGCACCGAGGAGGACGCGCCATCCACCAGGGGCAAGAACGGGCACCAGCCCCGAGTGTCGGAGGCGTAGCTCAGGCCCATCTCCTGCTCTATTCGCAGGCTGGCCTCGGTGGCCTGCCATCCGGGAGCAGCAAAGGCCATGCACGCGTGGCCCGCGGCGCTTTCGAAGGCTCGGGCCGCCCTGGTCATCTCCTCCCGGATACGCTCCTCGTCCCAGCGGCCCAGATAGTCGTGCCACGACACGTGGTCGAACCCGTGGACGATCACCTCGTGCCCGGCCTTCTGCAGACTCCGGATCAAGTCCGGGCGGGCCAGGCCGATGTTCGGCGAGGGCAGCAGGGTGCCGTACAGCGAGGTGCGCAACCCGTAGGCCGAGTGCGCCCGAGTACGCACCATCTTGGCCAGGAAGCCCTTCTGGGTGAACAAGCGCCTCACCGCGCGTCCCGAGCGGTCCGGCCCCATGGCGATGCAGAAGGTCGCCCGCAGGCCCTGACGCCTGAGCAGGTCGCCAAGACGGGGTACACCCACCAAAAGGCCCTGGGCTGTGTCGACATCGATCTTCAGGCAGACGGTGATCTGTTTGCCGGACATGTCCATGATCCGAAGGCGGCGCGCGCGTGGACACACGCCGGGGATAGAGTCTCAGCTACTCCTCGGCCACACGCCGGAAGTGATCGATGGTGGCCGCCAGCCCCTCCTCAAGCCCCACCTCCGCCCGGCAGCCCAGGAGACGCTCCATGCGTCCGCAGTCCGGCACCCGCCGCGGCACATCCTCATAGCTCTCGCCGTACACACTCTCCTGCGGCACACAGACGATCTTGGAACTCGAGCCACTCAGACCCACGACGGCCTCGGCGAGCTGCTCGATCGTGGTCTCCACCGGACGGCCGATGTTGATGATCTGGCCAACCGCCTCGGGCCGCAGGGCGGCCTGCAGCGTGGCGCGAACGGCGTCCTCGACGTAGGTGAAGCAGCGCGTCTGGGAACCGTCGCCCACCAGCGTGATGGGGCGGTTGCGAAGGGCCTGCCCCAGGAACACGGTCACGACTCGCCCCTGGTCCAGGGCGTCCAGACGCGGGCCATAGACGTTGAAGTACCGCAAGACCACCACCGGCAGCCCCAGCCTGGCGTAGGCGAAGCAGAAGTGCTCCCCCGCCGCCTTCGAGGTGGAGTACGACCAGCGATCGATCCGCGTCGAGCCCAAAACGCGGTCGTCCTCCTCGCTCCACGGCACCTTGGGGTTCCTGCCGTAGACCTCGCTGGTGCTGCTGAAGACCACCTTCTTGCCGTGCTTGTGGGCGCAGCGCAAGACGGTCTGGGTGCCGTTGACGTTCACATTCAGCACCGCATAGGGGTCGGCCACATAGTGCTCGACGCCGACAACCGCCGCCAGATGGTACACCACATCGGCCTGGGCCACCAGGGCGTCGACCATCGGCTCGTTGAGCACGGTGTCGTGAACGTAGGAGAACGCCGGATTGCCCAGGAGGTGGAGCACCTTGTCCCTGGGGCCAAAATCCAGACAGCACACCCGGTCGCCCCGGGCAAGATGCGCCTCGCAGATGAAGGACCCCAGGAACCCCCCACCGCCGGTGACCAGAACTTTCATCAACTCAGTAGGCCTCCAGAGAGCACGCCGGATCCGCAGCAGGGGCCCGGGGCGCGCCCGATACTAGATGCGCCGCCGGGAAGTCCGGCCGGCCCGGCCCCTGTCATTCTGAGCGTCGGCGTCGCAAGCCCGGGCGGCGCAAGCTCGAGCTTGCGCCCTTGGGCGAGGGATCTCGCTGAATGCCGGGAGATTCCTCGAGTCGCTTCCTCTGGGAGCCGACGCTCGCAGAATGACATTCCCGGCGAAGGCGGGGTTCCCGGCCGCACCTCCAGATGCCTGCATGGGCGCTAGTGGTGACGTTTGAAGCAGGTTCTGGGCCGCAACGCCCGCCTTGCGGGATCGCCGCCTGATTGGGGCACCGACCGGAGGCCAACCTCCGCATGCTCGTCGGTTTGAGGCGGACCTCTATGCCAGCCTCCGCCCCGCAGACAGTTCGTAGCGCTCCCAGAAGGCAGCTCCTCCCAGCTCCGCGGCCCCGTGGTACTGTGCGCGCCGCACCAGCAGGCCGCCGGCGCCTGTGGCGACGACGAAGCCCTCTGCCGCCGACGAGATCACCGTCCCAGGCTCCGCGGCCGGCGTCGCATCGAGCTCTGGTGCCGTCCGGGCCTCCCAGATGTGGAGCCGTCCCGCCTGCGTCTCGGCGAAGGCGCCGGGGTAAGGATGGGTCACGGCCCGCACGAGGTTGTGGATGCGGCTCGCCGGCCAGCGCCACTCGAAGCGCCCGTCATCGGGCGTGCGGCGGCCGACGTAGGTCGCAAGACTCTCGTCCTGGGCCACTCGTGGCGCCCGTCCCTGCCGCAGGGCGGGCCAGGTATCTCGAAGCACTTCCGCCGTGGCGGCGGCCAGCCTGCCATAGAGGCTCAGGGCCGTGTCCTCCGGCGAGATCGCCACCCTTGTCTGGGCCACGATATCGCCCGCGTCGGCACGCGGCACCATGTGGTGCAGCGTCATCCCCGTCTCCGTCTCCCCATTGACCAGCACCCAGTTCACCGGCGCGCGCCCCCGGTACCGGGGCAGCAGGGAGCCGTGGAGGTTCAGGGCAGCCCGGCGGGCCGTCCCAAGCGCCGGAGGCGTGAGCATCTGCCGGTACCAGGCGCAGAGCAGGATATCCGGGGCCAAGGTTTCCAGTAGCTCCACAGACTGCGGGGCATTGACATCCTCCGGGGAGAACACCGGCACCCCGCGGCTACGGGCGAGCTCGGCGGCCGAGGGCCACCAGACCTCCTCCCCCGGCGCGTCGGCATGGGTCCACAGCCCCACGACCTCGTCCTCCGTCTCGTCCAGGACAAAGGACAGGGCGGTGTAGCCGATCAGTTGGTACCCCAGCACGACGATGCGCACCGGTTCCTTCCTCTCCGGGGCCGCTCGTGGCCCTCGATGGGCCTACCCCGACGCGGGCTCCTCGGGCTCTCTGGTCACGACCCGCTCGATGATGAACGCCGGCCGGCCGCGGGCCTCGTCATGGACCCTGGACAGCATCCCGGCCAGGAATCCGAAGATCGCCACCTGCAACCCCACGATGAGAAGCAGGCCTCCGGCGAGGCCGAGGAAGTCCAGCTCCGCAGGCCCCCACAGGAGGCGGCGCACCACGACGGCCGCGGCGAGCAGGAGGCCCGCGCAGGCCAGGGCGGCTCCTGTGGCCTGGGCCCAGCGGCACGAGACGTGGGGCAGGCTCATGAGCAGGTCCCAGTTCAGCCGCCACAGGGCGGCCCAGGAGTACTTGCTCTCCCCGCCCCGGCGGGGCGCGTGCTCCACCTCCACCTCGGCCACGCTGCGGGCGAAGCAGTTGGCCAGCACGGGGAGGTAGGTGCCGCGCTCCGGGCACTGCAAGAGCGCGTCCACCACCCGGCGCGAGTAGGCCCGGAGCATGCAGCCATAGTCGTGGAGGCGATGGCCGGTGGCGGCCCCCACGATGCGGTTCATCGCCCAGGACGCGGCCTTCCGACTCAGCGCGTCCCGGCGCCGTCTGCGCCAGCCCGCCACCACGTCGTGACCCTGACAGGCCAGGGCCACGAGCTTGGGGATCTCCGAGGGTGGATTCTGCCCATCGGCGTCCAGGGTGACGATCACATCACCCCCCGCATACTCCAGGCCCGCACGGATCGCCGCATGCTGACCGAAGTTGCGGGTCAGTCGCACGCAGGTGACCGAGGCCACGGCGCTGCGGAAGGCATCCAGTAGCTCCGCCGAGCCGTCGGAGCTACCGTCGTCCACCAGGATGATCTCGGTGCCCCCCGGCAGCCACGGCAGGACGCGCTCCAGGGCGTCCAGGAACTGGGGCAGGCAGTCCTCCTCGTTATAGACCGGCACGACGATACTGGTGGCTGCGGCCTCGGTGTCCATCAGGCCCTACCTCCTCCCGCAGCATCCGGATCGTCCCCGGGCCCGACGCGTCTGGGCAAGAGCAGCAGCGGGGGCGTGATATCTCTCGGTGGCAGGGCGGCCAGGCCCATGAGAGCCAGGAAGCCGTCGTTACCCACCAGCACATTGCGGCTATTGGCCGCCACCAGATGCAGGCTCCCCCAGGCTCGCACTCGTGGCCAGTCCTGGGGGCGCAGGTTCACCAGCAGCGGCCCTCCCTTTGCCATGGCCTGCAGCTTCTCCTCGCCGGTGACGAAGAACTCCGGGTCCGGTTCCCTGCTCGCCCCGAAGGCCAGCTCGCCCAGGTTGTCCACCATGATGATCCGGCGGCGCTGGTAGAAGCCCAGGCTGTGATCGTAGGTGCGCAGCTCGGCGATGCGCACCGGCTCCGGAAGCGGCCGGGGCAGGTGCCGCAGCAAGATGGGCGTGCGCCTGTAATCGGCGGTGAGCGACACGGCCTGTAGCAGGCCGGGGAGCAAGAGCAGCAGACACAGGCCCTGCACCACAGGCAGGTACCGTCGCCAGAAACCCGCCGCCAGCGCCATCCCCGCTCCCAGAGCCAGCCCCACCTGCAGTAGCCACAGCGGCTCAGCCATGGGGACGTAACGGTTGTGCCGCGCGACCACCGCCAAGACCGGGATCAGCAGGAGCAGGACGCCCGCCGTCAGCCGGGCGTAGAGCCGCCCCGTGGCCGCGGGCAAAGACCGGCCTCTGCTTTCGCCACCCGGACGGTCCGCCCCCAGCATGTGCCGCGCCACCAGGATCGCCAGAGCCGGGAAGGCGGGCAGGACATACGGTACCAGCTTGCAGCGGCTCAGACTGAACAGCCCTACCACGCAGGCGGCCCAGATCAGCAGGTACAGCGTGCTTTGCAGATCGCCGTCGCGGTCGCCCATCCGCCACCGCCGCAGAACGCCGCGCCCGGCCTGCACCAGAGCCCCGCAAAGAGGAATGCCCCACAGGCCCATGCACACCGGCAGCACCGCCACAAAGAACCACACCGGCTTGGCGTGCTCGACGCTTCCCACCCGGCCCAGATGCTGCACCACGAAGTAGAAGTGCCAGAACTCCGGGTTTCTGAGCCCCACCGCCAGATGCCACGGGACGGTGACAAGGGCAAACACCAGCAACCCCGGCCACCACAAGAGGCGCGGCAGCTCCCGCAATCGCCGGGTGGCCACGAGAAAGCCGCCGAGCACCAGGGCGCAAAGCACCAGAGCCACCGGGCCCTTGCTCATCACCGCCAGACCCAGCGCCGCCCATGCCGCCACATGCCAGCCCCGGTGCCCCGAAGCCAGACCCAGCCAGACCGCCCCCCAGGTACAGAGCAGAAGTAGCGAGAAGGTCCCGTCGATGATGGGTAGCCGGGCCATCACCAGCGGCAGCAGGCCGGTGAGGTAGACCCAGGAGGACAGGAGAGCGACGCGCTCACCGAACATCCGCCGGGCGAGGAGGTAGATCACCAGGATGGTGAGCAGGCCGGCGAGCACGGGCACCAACCGCACCGCCCATTCCGTCTCCCCGAAAGCTCGGAGCGACGCGGCCGTCGCCCAGTAGAACAGGGGGGGCTTTTCAAGGTACTTGACGTAGTTCAGCCGCGGGGTGACGAAGTCCCCGCTCTCCAGCATCTCCCGCGCCACCTCGGCATAGCGGCCCTCGTCGGGGTCCAGAAGCGGATAGGCGCCGATACCGACCAGGTACACCACCGCGGCCAGCGCCAGGATGCCGGCCGGCCGGTAGCGGCGCAGGGGCCCGGGGGCCGAGGTGTCGTCGATCGGCTGCATGACTCTCCGCCACCGGCAGAATCGATGGAGCGACGCCTGCGCGAGGGGGCTTCCCACCCGCCCCCGTCACGACGCAGGCAGCGCCTGTGTCCTCAGTCCCGGCATCAGGAGCTGCGGTGGGGCGGTGATGCTGTCCCGAGGCCACGGTGCCAGTCCGGTGCGCCTAAGCAGCTCGTCATTGCCCAGGAGCACATAGTTGCTGTTGGCCGCCAGCGGACGGAAAACGCCCCACTCCCGGGCCTGCTCCCAGTCCTCCCGGGTCAGGACCAGGAGCACCGGCCCCTCTGCGGCGAAGCGCTGGATGCTCTCGGCCCCGGAGGCGAACCACTCCGGCGGAGCGTCGGGCTTGCCGATACGGTCCTGCAGCTCTCCGCTCTTGTCCACCAGGGCGACCCGGCGCCGGGTGTAGAAGCCCACACTCTGATCGTACGTGTGCCAATGGACGATCTTCACCTCCGGCGGCAACTCCACCGGCAGGTGCTTGACCAGATACCCCGCCTGAAGGTACGGCACCGCCTGGGGCAGCATGTGCAGCGCCGAGAACAGGAAGCCCAGGGTGAAGGCTCCGGCGGCGAGGCCGATGGCGGAGGGTCTCAGGAGCGCCGCGGCGAGCAGAGCCACTCCGGCCAGGATCAGCGCCCATTGCAGCGGGACGGCGGCGGCGGCGGCGATGCCACCGGGAACAAGGTCCTGGTCCTGCGCCAGCGGGGGCACCGCCACACCGATGGCGATGGCGAAAAGTCCCATGAGTGCCGCGGCCACCCTGCCTCCCGGACGCTGCAGGCCTCCGCCCTCCACATACATCCCCAGCAATAGAGCCACCGCCGGGAAGGCCGGTAGCACGTAGGTGGAGAGCTTCGCCGCGCTGAGGGAGAAGAACCCTATGACAACCACAATCCAGACCACCAGAAACAGGGCCGGCGCGCCCCCGCCGACCCCCGCGTCGGTCGGGCTTTCCAGCCCGACTGGGTCGTTGCCGGGCCCCTGCGGCGGTTCTTTGCCCGCGCCCCCCGCGTCGGTCGGGCTTTCCAGCCCGACTCGGTCGTTGGCACCACGGTCGCCTTCCTCGCGCTCGCCGCCCCGCCCAAACAGCCTCACGCCCGAAACGGCCGCCCGAACCGCCTCCACCCCCGCCGGAAAGGCCAGCGTCATCCAGCCCCCGAGGCCGGCGAGAACCACTACAGCGAAGAACCACACCGGCTGCGTGTGTTCCTCGCCCACATAGTACTCCTGTCCGCCGAAGAACCGGGCGAAGTGCTGGACGACGAAATGGTAATGCAAAAAGTCCGGGTTGCGCAGACTGACCGCCACGTACCAGGGCAGGGTGATGAGCAGAAACAGCGGCACCCCGGGCCACCAGGCCATCTTGCCGAGAGTCTTCAGGTCTCTTCGCAGCACCAGGAAGCCGAGCACAATGGCGCCGGTGAGGACCAGGGCGACGATGCCCTTGGTCATGGTGGCGAGACCCAGGCAGGCCCAGGCGGCGGTATACCAGCGCCGCGAGGCCCGCGTCTCCCGAGCAGTATACCCCAGAAACCAGCAGGCCCAGGTGGCGGTGAGATTGAGGGCAAACAGGGTATCGGTGTTGGGTACCCGGGCGATCCCCAGAGGCACCAGAGCGGTCAAGAACGCCCCGGCGGCCACGATCCCGCCGCGGCGGGAGATGACGCGGCCGCCGAAGGCCAGGACGACGAGGAAGGTGAGAAAGCCGGAGAGCGCGGGGGCCAGGCGGGCGGCGAACTCATTGGCGCCGAAGACGGCCATGCAGCCGGCGCCCAGCCAGTAATACAGCGGGGGCTTGTGGTAGTGGTGGGCGTAGTTGAGCCGGGGGGTGATGAAGTCCCCGGTGTCGAGGATCTCCCGGGGCATCTCGGCGTAGCGCCCCTCATCGGGATCGAAGAGCGTGTAGGCTCCCAGTCCGGTGAAGTAGGAGACGGCGGCGATGGCGACGAGGAGCCACGGCAGGTAACGGGCGCCCGAAGCTCCCGTCTGGCTTCGATCTGGCATAGTCCACATTCCGCGCGCCGGGCGCGCAAGGGGAGATTGCCCGGAGCCGCTCCAGCTACCCCCGAGCGCAAGGAAAGTGGCAACAGGCTACCATGAAATGGGTGGAGGTGCAAGCACGAGCCACCGCCGGAACGGGGTCCCGTCGTGCGTCTCGCCGGGTAGCGTGCCACAGTCGTCGACGCCACCGGGCCCCGCCTCTGCAGGCCCCACCTCGTCGCCCGGCGAACTGTGCATCGGTCCCAGAGGCGCGGCCGAGAACCCCGTCTTCGCCGGGAATGCCATTCTGAGAGCGTCCGCTCCCGGCAAGAGCAGCTCGAACAATCTCCTGACATTCCGCGAGATCCTTGGCCATCTCGCTGCGCGAGACGGACGCTCAGGATGACATGAGCCGGGGCAGCCCGGCTGCTCGGCCGGGCTTCTCGTCCCCAGCCTTCCTAGAGGCGGTGATGCCGTGCTTTCCCGAACTGCCCTCATCTCCTTGCCCCTGCTCCTGTGCGTTGCCGCATGCGCCGACGTCCCGGCGCCTCCCTCGCCGCCACCGGGGGTGACGATCGTCGATGACTTCTCCTATCCGGATTCGCAGGCCGCCGCCGAGGCCTGGCGGGCGATGAGTGACCAGATGGCTCCGGCCGAGGTTGTTGACCTCGAGGGCCGTTCCGCCCTGAAGCTCACGTGCAACTTCGCGGGCACCACTATCCCCCGGGGAGCGTGGGACAAGGAGCTCTCCCTGGACCTCAGCGTGGCCTCCGCCTTCAGCTTCGACGTCTACGCCGGGAATCTGCAGGCGGTCTCCAACGCGCACCTGTACATCCGCAGCGGGCCCGGCTGGTACGGCTGCGAGTGGTATCCGCAGGCGGAGGGCAGATGGTGCCACGTGCGCCTGCGCAAGAGCCACTTCCATGTGGACCGGCCCGGCGCCGGCTGGGCGCGGATCGATGCCATCCGCTTCAGCCCCTGGGCGCTGAAGCGCGAAGATGCCACGCTGTACATCGCCAACCTCGCCGTGGAAAGCTCCGCCGCGCCGGCGCTGATCCTGCGCCAGGAGTACACCGACCCGGCCAAGAGCGGCGACCAGGCAAACGCCAACAGATTCACCCAGACCGTGGCGGACCTGCTGGAAGACAGCGGGATCTCTTTGCCGGTGGTGAACTCGCCGGACCTGACCGCCGAGATCCTCGCCGCTGCCGAAGTGGTCCTCATGCCCTATGCCTCGGGCATGGAGCCTGAGACGGTGCAGTTGCTGGCAGACTTCATCGACGGCGGCGGCAAGATCATCGCCTGTTTCTCGGCTCCGGGCCCCATCGCCGAGCGCCTCGGCATCGCCACACCGACCTGGCGCGGAGCGGCGTTTCCGGGCGAGTTCTCCGCGATGCATCTGGTGGAGGGTGAGCTGCCCGAGGTCCCGCGGGTACTGGGCCAAAGCTCCTGGGGCGTCCTACAGGTGGAGCCCGTTGCGGATGTAGGCCGCGTGGCGGCGTGGTGGCATTCGAAGGACGGCGAGCGCACCGACGCGCCGGCGATTGTGATCTCCGAAAGCGGCGCGTACGTCTCCCACGTGATCCTCGACGACGATCCCGCCGGGAAGCGGGCGCTGCTGAAGGAACTGATCGCCCGGCACTGTCCGCAGGTGCGCGGGCAGGCCGCCGAGGCCCGCGTGGCGGCGCTGGGCACCGGTCTGGGAGCCGTGGACTGGGAGGCCGCTTCAAAGCTGGTCCGTGCGCAGCCCGCCTACAGCGACCGGGCGGCGGCGGCGCTGGGCAAAGCACACGACCTCCGCACCGAGGCCCTGGCGGTTCTGGAGGCGGGGCGCCACAACGAGGCCTTCGGTCTGGCCGAGCAGGCCGATCACCAGATCCTCCGGGCCTTCTGCCTCGCGCAGCGCAGCCTATGGCCCGAGTTCCGCGCCACCTGGTGCCACCCGGTCCAGGGCATCGCGGGGCAAAGCTGGGACGAGACCGCGGCCCTGCTCAAGCAAAGCGGCATCGACCACCTGCTGCTCAATGCGCTGCACGGCGCCTCGGCGGGCTACGAGAGCGAAGTGCTCCCCACCGACGCCACGCTCCCCGCGGGCAGCAACGCCTTCGCCCGGTGCATCGCCGCCTGCCGCAAGCATGACATCAAGCTGCATGTGTGGATGACCAACTACCAGACCCACGGCCACGCGCCGGCACAGTTCGTCGAGCAGCTCCGGGCCGAGGGGCGGCTGCAGGTGGATGTCAACGGTGAGACCTCCGAGCAGCTCTGCCCCTCCGATGACCGCAACGTGGCTCTGCAGCGAGACGCCATGGTGGAGGCCGCGCTCATCGAGGGAGTGGCGGGCGTTCACTTCGACTACATCCGCTATCCGGACGAGAGGACGTGCACTTGCCCCACGTGCAGGGCCAAGTTCGAGGCCCGCATCGGGCGCGAGATCGGCGACTGGCCCGGAGAGGTGACGCAGGAGGCGGCGCTGCGCGAGCAGTGGCTGCAGTTCCGCTGCGACCAGATCACCCGATTGGTGCGCGAGGTGAGCCGGGAGGTGCGCCGGGTCGCCCCGAACTGCCTGATCTCGGCCGCGGTGTTCAGCAACTACCCGCAGTGCCGCACCGGCGTGGGTCAGGACTGGAAGCTGTGGATCGACGAGGGCCTGCTGGACTTCGTCTGCCCCATGAACTACACAGGCAGCGACGCGGAGTTCGCCAGCCGCGTGAGAAGCCAGCTTGAGATCGTGGCGGGCAAGGTCCCGTGCTATCCGGGAATCGGACTATTGGAGCACAGGAGCCCGGCGGATGCGGTGCGGCAGATCGAGATCACCCGCAGGCTAAACACGGGGGGCTTCGTGATCTGGTCGGTATACCCGCAGTACATGGCCACCTATCCGCTGCTGGGGCTGGGCGTGACGGCGAGGTAGCCACGCCGGGAGAGCGTACGCCGGACCGCCTATCGCTGTCCCGACCCGTGGGCTCTGAATGTGCTCCCCGCTGCCGACAGGAGGGATGTGGCCGTCGAGGAGCGAACTGGCTCCTGCCAGCAGGGGTGGGTGGCCTCACGACGCTGCCGGAAAGGACTTCAGTCATGTCTACCGGGGCGCAGTATCCCATGCTGTTTGGGCCGGTGACGATCGCCGGCCTGCGGCTTGCCAACCGTGTGGTCATGCCCCCCATGGCCACGGCGATGGAGATCGGCTCGCCGCAGTTCTGCGCCTGGTACGAGGCACGGGCCCACGGAGGCGTGGGCCTCATCGTGATGGAGGCTATCTCCGTCGACCTGCTCCTGCGCGACGACATCTGCGAGCGCCTCCAGGAGACCGTGGAGGCGATCCACGAGCACTCGGTCCCGGTACTCGTCCAGCTCTTCCAGCCCTCCACGGCTCAGGACGGGGGCCCCTTTGCACCCTCAGAGACACCCGAGGCCCGGGCGGCCACCGAGGCCGAGCTGGACGCCATGCCGGGGCGCTTCTCCACCGCCGCCGGCCGCTGCAGAGAGGTGGGCTTCGACGGGGTCGAGCCCCACGGCGCCCACGGGTACTTCCTCAACCAGATGTTCGATCCCGGCAGCAACCGACGTGAGGACAAGTACGGCGGCGACCTGCAGGGCCGCATGCGTCTTGGCCTCGACATCGTCCGCGCGATCCGCGCGGCCTGTGGCAAGTACCCCCTCTTCTACCGCCACACGGCCCAGACAGAGCACTACACGCTGGAGGATTCCATCGGGTTTTGCCGACAACTGGTGGCCGCCGGCGTGGACGTACTGGACATCTCGCCCTCCATGGACAAGTCCCATGCGGACATCGCGGCCACGGTGAAGGCGGCCGTGGACGTCCCCGTGCTCGCGGTCAATGGGATGGAGGACCCGCGGATGGCCGAGGACGCGCTGCAGGCCGGGCGCTGCGACCTCTGCGCCGTGGGCCGCCAGCTCATCGCCGATGCCGACTGGCCGCTGAAGATACGCGAGGGCCGCCGGGACGAGATCATCGTCTGCACCAAGTGCAACATTAAGTGCTTCGGCCACCTGGGGCAGGGCATTCCCATCGGCTGCGAGCAAAACCCTCAGTCGGGCAATGAGTACCGAATGATCTAGACGGCGGGAAACAGGGAACAGGTGACAGGAAACAGGGGAACGGCGGGGACGGCAACGGCAGGGACGGCAACGGCAGTGACGGCAACGGCGGGGACGGCAACGGCAGGAACGGCGGGGACGGCAACGGCGGGGACGGCAACGGCGGGCTTTCGCCTGCAGTAGCCCTACACTATCGTTCTCTGTGCTCTCCTACTCTCTGTGTCTCTGTGTTGAGTCGTACTCCGTGTGACTCCGTGTGACTCCGTGTGCTCCGTGTCTCCGTGGTGAGACGTTGCCGTTCCCAGCCGTCCTCCGCCGTTGCCTTCGCTCGCCGTTCTCCGAGGAACTCCGAGGAACTCCGAGCACTCCGTGTCTCCGTGGTGAGACGTTGCCGTTCCCAGCCGTTCTCCGCCGTTCTCCCCTGTGGGAGGTCCCTCCACTCCCGGCGCGAATAGCCCCCGCAGCGATCCCGGGCGCAGCGGCGCCTTGCACCCCGCTCCCCATCATGCCTGGAGGCCATAGTATGAGGCTGGGAACCGTCACCTACAATCTGGCGAAAGACTGGGACGTCGACACGATCATCGCGATGTGCCACAAGACGGGCTTCGAGGGCGTCGAGCTGCGCACCACACATGCCCACGGCGTGGAGCCCTCACTCACAAGTCAGGAGCGGGCCGAGGTGAAGGCGAAGTTCGCCGAAAGCGGCGTGGTGCTCTGGGGCCTGGGCTCGGTGTGCGAGTACCACTCCCCCGACCCGGCGGTGCTGCGCGAGAACATTCAGAGCACCGCGGAGTTCGTGAAGCTGGCCAAGGACGTGGGGGCGGTAGGGGTCAAGGTCCGCCCGAACGGTTTTGCCAAGGACGCCGGCATCAGCGAGGAGCAGACCCTGGAGCAGATTGGCAGGGCCCTGCGGGAGTGTGGGCAGCAGGCGGAGGCCTACGGCATCGAGCTGTGGCTGGAAGTGCACGGCCCCGGTACCAGCCATCCGCCACACGTCAAGACGATCATGGACGTCGCCGACCATCCGCTGGTGGGTGTCACGTGGAACTGCAATCAGCAGGACATCGTGGACCTGTCGATTGAGAAGTACTACCGCCCCTTGGCCGCGAAGGTGCGCTGCCTGCACATCCACGACCTGTACGAGGACTACCCGTACCGGGAGCTGTTCCGCATCCTGAAGGAGACCGGGTTCGACGGCTTCTGCCTCACGGAGCTTGGCGAGAGCGCCGAGCCGGAGCGGTTCATGAAGACGTACAACCTGCTGTTCCGCGAGTGGACCAAATAGCAGCAGGGGCAATCGACCGGGGGCACGGCGCGCAGACTCCCTCGCCGTGCCCCTGTCCTGGCTCTTTTCCGTCGTTCTCCGCCGTCCTTCGTGCGGTTCGCCGTTCTCCGTGAGACTCCGTGCTCTCCGTGGCTCCGTGGTGAGATGTTGCCGTTCCTCCGGTCCGTCGTTGACGTTTGGGCTCCGCTACTCCCCCACAATCCGGTCGATCTCCACCTTCTGCCCCTTCTCGGCGCCACCGGTGGTGGGGTCAAGACGGATCCCGCGGATCTCCTTGCCCGCCCATTGGTCGTGCGTCCCCACCGGAACCTCGTACTCATGCCATTCGCCGTCCGGGATCACGGGGAAGTTCAGGTACTTGGTGTCCGAAAAGCCGGGGTCGTCGCCGGTGGTCCAGAAGAGCTGGCCCTCGGTGTTGCAGGGCGGGAGCTTCATGCGCACGCGGATCTTGGTGTAGGTGTCGCGGGCGATCTTGAGGCTGGTGCGGGTGAAGAACGGGTCGGGGCCGGTGAAGGACATGGCCAGGACGCCATCCTGTACCACCGGCGGGGTCAGGCTATTGCCGGCCTCCCAGCCCTCCGCATCGCCGTCGGTGTTGAACCCGAAGTCGATGGCCTCCAGAATCGCCGGCGGCTCGGGATAGTCAAACTCGGTGGTCAGGCGCAGGAGGATGCCGTCTCCCGGCTCGAGGGCCAAGTGCAGCTTGCCCTCGGCGATCTCCAACGGCTGCAGGCTCCCATCCTCGGGCGAGAGAGCCTCGACTCCCACGACGTGCGGAGCGAGGCTGGCGTCGAGCTCGGTGGGAGCTGCAAAGTCGCGGTTCACCACCATCGCGTACTGCACGCCCTCAGCGTCCTGCAGGAAGCCCACGAGCAGGGGCAGCTCCTGGGGCACGCGCAAGACGGCGTCGCGCCCCAGGCGCCGCGCCCCCTGTGGCACGTCGCCGGTGTGGAAAACTCCGGTGGAGGTAAGGCCGAGCAGGGTCCTGCCGAGGGCCTGCATCTCGGCATTGAGCTTCTGAACGATCGGGTACAGCCGCCCGGGCCTGCCCGCCGAGTCGACGATGGCGATCTCTCCGGCGGCCTCCCAGTCCGGGTGCGTCCAGTAGGTGAAGTACATGAGGCCCTTGATGCCGTAGGCAAGCGAGGTGTACACCTGCCAGCGCATCTCGGCCGCGCTCGGGTCGCGGTAGCCCAGGTGCGGCAGGGACAGGATGATGTTCCACGCCGGCACGCCGTGGCGCAGGGCCGCCTCGCGGATCAGCTCCAGGTTCTCGAAGTAATCCCGGCGCAGCGAGCCGTCTTTCATCAGGGCATAGTGATCGTAGCTCAGCACCCGGGGAGTGACGATGGACAGGTACTGCTCCAGATGATCGGCATAGGTGGGGGTCCCCAGTTGGTCCACGCTGGCGTAGGTCGGGAAGAGGTTGATGTAGGGCAGGTGCGCCGGGTCGGCTTTCTCCAGCGCCCGGCTCACCTCCCCCAGAGGCTTGAACAACCGGTAGCTCGGTTCGTCCTGGATGTAATAGCCATACAGGGCCGGAGAGTCGGCGTAATCGGCCACGACCTGCGCCACCAAGCCCTCCAAGTCGTCGCCGGCCGCCGTCTGCCAGTTGATGCGGCTGTCGATGACGAGGGCCTTGAGGCCCAACTGCTCGCAGAACTGCAGCATCTGCCGGTTCTGCTCGGTGGTGTACCCGGACATGCCGCCGAAGGTGAAGTTGCCGTCCTTAACGGTCTGCCAGGTCTCGAGGGTGTTGAACTCCCGACTGGGGCCGTACCAGTAGCCGATGGGGAACTCTTCGGGCTCCCAGGGCTGCTGGGCAGGAGCGGCGGCCGAAAGCAGCAGGCACAGCAGGCACAGACTCAGAAGCAACATAGGGGGCCTCCGGATGGAGAAGTGGATGGCACAGGCAGGCGTTTCCCCGTGGAAGCGCCGCCGCCCTGCCCCGGCGGCGGGCAGCGGACGGTTGATGGCTGCCCCGCGCCCGGCGCATCCGCGAGGGCTCCGGTGACTGCATCCCAAGGTGGTGTTCCCGTTCGATGATTCAGTTCGGCGCTGTGCTGATCGCCTTTGTTACCGGGGCCGCGTGGGCCCAGCTCGACTATGCCGACGCCGGTACCTATCAGGTCTCGCACTCCGTGACGGTCGGCGGCGGAGCGCGGGACGTTGAGGTCTGGATTCCCGTGCCCGTGGACGACCCCGGCCAGACCATCGAAGACCTCAAGCTGCAGCCGGAGACGGCTCAGCTTGTCACCGACGACAGTCAGACGGTCACGCTGGCACGCCTACGCCCACAGGGAGCTCAGGGCGAGGCGAGGCTGACGGTGAGCTACACCGCCCGCCTGCGCCGGCCCGCCTTCGACAAGGCTGCATCGGCCCAGATGGACTTCGGTCCCTACGACCCCGAGAGCCCCGAGGTCCGCGACTACACCGTGCCGCGCTCGCGCATCGAATCCGACGACCCGCGCATCGTCGAGCTGGCCCGGCAGTTCGCCGCCGAGGAGAACCCCTACCGCCGCGCCTGGGCCATCTACAACCACGTCATCGACCATTCCACCTACGTGGACGCCCCGGCCCGCGGCGCCCTGGCGATGCTGCAGACCAAGGTGGGCTGCTGTGCAGACTACGCCATGCTCTTCGTCGCGATCTGCCGCGCGGCGGGCATCCCGGCCCGGGAGTGCTCGGGCTTCGTGGTCAAGGGCGGCGGAACCTGGCACTCGTGGGCCGAGTTCTACCTCCCGAACCTGGGCTGGATCCCCTGCGACCCGCAGGCCGGGGACAGCTCGCCGGAGGCCCGAGAGCTTGCCTTCGCCGAGGTGAGCGGCCCGCCCGGAGTGGCCCTGGCCAAGCGCCACGACATCACCGTCAGTGGCGACGGCCCCACCCGCACCGCCCCGGCGATCCAGGACAGCATGGTCTGGGGCCGCGGGCAGATCCGCGCCGAGCTGCGGGTCCTCGACGTCACCGAGCCGCACTATGGCGTCCTTCTGGCCGCCGGAGCGGCGACGACACTCCGGCTCGACATGAGCAAGGAAGACCTCCTGCTTGCCTGCGAGGAGGTACGCGAGCAGGGCCGCGCTTGTCTTTCCGTGGCGATGAGCCACCGCCGCGACGGGATCGCCTACGCCGCCGTCTTCGGTAGCGACGACAGCGGCGGCCGCTGGCAGCTCTACCCGGAGATGACCCGGCAGCAGTGTGATACACTGCTGGCCCAGGCCGCGCAGGCCCGGGTGATGCCGGCGGCGATGGCCTCCTGCCGGGTGGGCGAGGCCGACGCGTTCACCATCATCCTCAAGGACGACGGCGGCCTGTCCTGGAGCGCCCTCATCGGCCTGCCCCAGGAGCAGTTCACCCAGCAGGTACAGGCCAAGATCCAGGCGGCCCAGATACCCGCCGTGCTCGCCGCTCACGACGCCGGCCACGGCCTGCTCGGCAGCGCCGCCTTCGTTCCGCTCACACCGGGCTCGGGCTTGACGGTCAAGCTCTGGGCTCCGGAGAAGCAGTTCCACGAGGAGCTGGACGGCTACGGCCCGGACGGGTACCGCCCCGTTGCTATCTGCATGGCGGGCAAGTACCCGCCTTTGTACACAGTAGCCGCGACCAGGGGCCCGGGCGGCCCGGAGTGGGACGTGGAGGCGGGGGTGACGGCCGAGACATTGGGTGAGCTGCAGGCGGACTGGGAGGCCCGAGGCTTCGGTGTAGCGGCGGTGTGGGCGCAGTAGGCGGAATGGGCGTGCCGAGTGGGCCGTCCAGCCCCGCAGGGGCGAGACACAAACAGGCGGGGGCGTTGGCCCCCGTTCTGGGGCACAGCGCAACCCCGAGCCCCGGAGGGGCGACACAACCTCCGGCACCGCCGCCGTTGGTCGTTCCCGTTGGCCGGCGCCCCCTGGCGCGGTACCGGCCTCCGCCCTACAGTAGCGCGGCTGCTGCGCGCCTCTCAGGGGACCTTCCACAGCACGCGGATATGCTCCCAGAGCCGCTGCGCGATGGCCGCCATGCCCCGGTCGCCCGGATGCCAGTTGACCCCTGAATGTGTGAAGTGCCCCTCCGAGCCCGCGCGGTTCTGAGCATCGGCGCCCAGATCACGGATCATGACGAAGGGGACCCCCTGCGCCTCGGCGGCGGCCTGAATCTGCGTGTCCAGCGCCTCGCTCCCCCAACTGCCCACACAGAAGACGCGCGTCCGTCCGCCGTTGCGCGCCGCGGCCACCATCCGCTCGTACGGCCCGCGCAGCTCCTCCTCGTTCACCGCCCCGCGGTAGTTATCTCCAAGCTGCAGGATCACCACATCCGCGTCCGAGGGCAGAGCCTGCTCGAAGCCCTTCATGTGGGCCTCGTCGGTGATGCGCCCCAATCGCAGCTCCGGAACAAGCTGCGGCTGGGCCTCACAGATGCGTCGGTACAGCAGGTGGGCGTAGTCCTTGTCCTCTCCCGTGGCGGCCATGCCGCAGTCGTAGGGCCAGCCCAGAGCCTCGCTGGCACCGTGGCGGGTGAGGCTATTGCCGATGATGAGGACCCGGCGGACCGGTGCGGGCGGCGGCTCGGGCGTGAGGCGAATGCAGTAGACGGGCTCGTCTGCCGTGATCTCAAGCTCCTCGCCGGCCCGGCCCTGCTGGAGACAATTGCGGGCGAAGTCGACCTTCTGATACCACCGGCCCCGCAGCCAGGGCGCCGCGAGCGTTGCGGCTACGCGGTCCACCAGTACCGGCGCGCGGCCGCCGTTGACCACGGCTTGCCCCAGGCCCGTGGACCACTGCGCCTCCATGCGCTCGGGGTCCAGCACGCAGTCGGTGTTCGTGCTCCGACTGACTAAGGTGAGCATCACGTCGCTGGACTGATCCAGGGGCCTGCCGTCCCGGCCCACGGCGGCGATGTAGGTGTACTCGCGGTTGATCCCCGTTACCCGCAGATCATCGAAGAGCACCTCAGCCCCGCTGAAGCCCACCTGCGCCTTCACCGCCGGGGCGTCGATCCGCACTGTACCCCGGCCGTCCGTCCAGTCGAGACTGATCTCTTCACCCATCCGCAGAGACGAGGGGTGATCGCCGGGCGAAGCGGCGGGCAGCGCCGTGGAGACCTCGGAATCATAGCTGATCTCAAGCCCTGTGCGCCAGGCGGCACGATGCAGCCGGTCGTAGACCCGCTGCATCTGGTGGTCGGAGAGGTTCAGGAGGATGTCTCCGCCGATGGTGGCGGTGGCGGGTGCGGCCGCCGGCTTCAGACCACCGTGGCGGAAGACGTCCCCTGCCGAGGCGATGGCCGCCAGAGCCACCTCGTCATTGGCCAGCACCAGGCCGGCGTTGGGATAGGTGGTGTCGGGCATCGGCATGCGGGTTTTGGCATAGTCCTCGTCCGTCGCCAGTGTATGCAGATACCCGCTGTCGTCCCAGGTGAACCAGAACACGCCGTCCCCGTCCTTCCACAGCGCATTGATCGCCGCGCGCAGCGGAAACTCGACGGTGAACGGGTTCGGGCGATAGTCGTTGGTCTCGTAGATCAGGTACGGCTTGCCGGCCACGCGCACCAGGTCGATCGGCGTCTCCATCATCGGAAAGCCGTTGACCCGCACGACCCACGGATAGTGTGGGGCCTCCTTGGCCACCTCCCAGGGCCGGAGGGCGAAGCCGTAGTTCCCCACCGAGGTGAAGTCACCGCAGGAGCCGGAGTAGTAGCCCGCAAGACTGTTGGCGAAGTTCCCCGTGGGTGTGATCGGGACCACGCCGATGCCCACTCCGGGCGCTCCCAGGGAGCGCACGTACTCGATGAAGCGGTGCGTGAAACCGGTATACAGGTCGTAGACGAAGCGCATCAGGTCCTGGCCGCGCGCCTCGGGATAGCCGGCCGCCTCATCGGCCAGGGGCGCGAAGGCCACCGTCCCCTCCGCCGGCGATTCGCCCTCCTTGACGGCTCCCCAGGCCTGCCTGAGCTCCGCATCGGTTGGGTAGCGGGCCTGGAGCCAGGCGTTCCAGCGCTCCTGCAGCTTGCGGCCGACGATGCCCTCCTTCTTCTGAGTGAGCGTGCTCTCGACGAAGCCGTCCTCGTTGAAGATCTCGTACAGGCCGATGGCCTCCTCATCGGCATAGCGTCTGCCGGTGTAGGGGTTGACGTGATTCAGCACGTTGGCGGCGTACCTGAGAAACACGGCCTCGGCGCGGTCGTCGACGTACACCAGATAGGGGATCGAGGCCTCCTGAATCATGGCCTCCCACTCGGCGCGGGTTCCGTCATCGGAAAGCAGGTCGTAGTCGGCGGGCAGGAAGCTGCGGTACTGGTTGAAAGAGAACCAAAAGAACATCCCGCGCTGCCGGGCCAGGAAGATGGAGTGGTCCAGCCGGTCGATGTCACTGCCGCTGCCCATCACCGTCTCGGCCACATCGCAACTGTGCTGCAAAGGCTCATGGCCCTGGATCATGAAGGAAGAGTAGTTCAGGCGCACCCCGTTGAAGCCGCCGAAGGCAAGCCGGTCGAAGCACAGTTCCAGGTCCTTGCCCTGGCGCTTGACGGAGTGGCAGAAGTTGACGCCCCAGAGTCTCAGCCGGCTGCCGTTGTGCCACAGGTGCCCGTCGCGGATGGTGACATACTGCCCCTGCGGGAGTGGCTCTGAGAGGGCGGGGAGTAGGGCGGCCACGGTGAGGGTCAGAGCGAAAGCCGTTCGAAGCATGGGATCTCTCCCTTAGGGAATGGAGATGGCGAGGGCCTCAGGGCTCACGGTTCACGCGGGCGCCTGGCGCCCGGAAAATCCGCGATCTCAACATCACCGGCATATGTGGTGCGCCGATCGTACCAAGAGCCGCTTCCAGACTCGTCCGTGGAAGCATCGAGGTAGATCGCGAACCGATCGAGTCCGGACAAGGAGCCGGCAGGCCGCGCGGCGAAGGAGAGCCCGACGCAGCCCTGCTACCTTGATCTGGAGGTGAAAGAGATGAGACGTGCGGGCTTCACGCTGATAGAGTTGCTGGTCGTCATTGCGATCATCGCCATCCTGGCGGCGATCCTGTTCCCGGTCTTTGCACGAGCCCGAGAGAAGGCACGACAGGCCAGTTGCCAGTCCAACGTCAAGCAGCTTGCGCTGGCGGGTCTGATGTATGCCACCGACTACGACCAACGGATGGTCCCCGTGGCTCGGGCCAGCAGCGCCTACCCCGGCTATAACGGGTACTGGTGGATGGTGCTGCTGCAGCCCTACATCAAGAACGAGCACATCATGGACTGTCCCAGCGCGGACGGGCAATACTGGTGCGGTGCGCCCAGTTGGACGTGTGACCAGCCGCCGCGCGCCCGCTATGTGGGCGGGTATGGCATCAACTGGGGCAACTACTACAGTGGGACGACCCACGCGGGATCGTTCCCCGGCCCCTGCGATGTGAAGGACTCCGTGATCGAGGACCCCGCCGGCACGCTCTTGATCGTGGACGTGCGCTGCATCGTGGCGGCGCCCGGTACCAATGGACAGGAAGGCCACCCGACTTTCGACCCCGAGGCGCCGCGCACCGACTGGCCGCAGCCCAGGCACAACGGCGGCTTCAACGTCGGTTTCTGCGATGGTCATGTGAAGTGGATCAAGACCACGAAGCAGTCGACAGACAAGTTCACTCCCTACCCGGTGCCCGGAATGTGGACTCGCATCTCAGGCGACTGACCGGGTGCGGCCCCGCGAGCCCGCTGGTTTCCTGACGCCGGCGGGGCCGGACCCCCTGGCGACGAAAAGCGCGCGGGTTCGCCCGGCCTCGTCGGGGCCGCCTGGCTGCGGTCCCGCCGGGAAGCAGAGAGATGGCTGGTCCGGCACGTCCCTGTAGGGCGGGGCACAGGTCCCGCCCTACAGTCGTGTCAGCGCGCGGTCTCCAGAGACGTGCGGGCCCTCAGCGCCGGGGGAGCGCTGCCAGAAGCACCCCGGCCGCACTTCTAGTCCCGCAGCTTGCGGAACAGGAAGTCGCCCTCCGTCGAGTCGCCCCCGCTGATGTGCGCCTCCACCGCGTAGCCCCGGTCCGCGTCGTGTTGCTCCAGCTTCAGAGTGTACAGATCGTCCTTGACCCAGGCCCCGGCATGGCAACTGTGCTCGTCAACGGCCTCTTCACGCGTCTCGTCCGGCTTGTGCTTGGCGTAGGAGAGCAGGGCCACGCGGTCCGCCGTCAGCCCGAGGCTGCCCTTGCGATAGACCGGGCGGAAGACATAGGTCCCCGGCCCGTCCACGAACTCGGAGACCTCCAGCCGCCGGGTCTGGCTCTTTTCCTCCGCGAACTCCTCGGTCTTCCAGCTCCCGATCACGTGGAGCCGGTACGGCTTGCCCTCATCGGCAAAGCCGCACCGCTCCATCAGGCCGCCCAGCGAGGCGGAGAGCTTCTCCATCAGCGTGACGGTGTTGGTGAAGCGCTCCGGCGCCTGAGCGTCGCGCTCCCCCTGGCAGGCCCGGCTCCACAGCGGGTAGTTGTCGATGACCTCCCCCAGGCCCGCCTGGGCGGAGTTGAACCACTGCTGCGCCGCCTGGCGATCCTCGGCCTTCACTCCCTCATCACCGTGCACCAGCTTGCTGAGTTGATAGACCGACTGGAGGGCGAGGGTGTAGCCGCGAATGATCCTCGTCTCGGCAATGAACTGCTCCTCGCCCAGCTCCCGGGCGAGCTCGAGGGCCTCCTCGCAGCGTTGCAGGTTCTGCTCGAACTGCTCCTCGGTCTTGTAGACCGGGAAGTAGGCGCCTCCCAGCGCGGACCCGACCTGGCCGGCGGCGACTCTCACCGTGGGGTTGCCCCAGTGCTCGTAGTAGGGAAACCCGTTGTCGTAGATGTCCCAGGCCACCGGGCCGATGGTCTCGGTCCACAGCGCGAACTTCCCCGGGTCGGACAGGCCGTGCCGGACGGCGAAGCTCAGCGCGAACTGCTGCGGGCTGCGGCCGTGGGCGTTCCAGCCCCACTCCAGGCCGCCCTCGTTGTTCACCTGATAGTACAGATCCGTGGGCACGACGTAGGCCACCAGAGACCGCAGGCCCTTGTCCACGAACTCGGTCATGCGATAGTGGGTGAACTCGGGGTTCGAGAACGGGGCCACCGTGAGCCAGTTCGAGCTGAGGGTGGGGTACACGCCCATCCAGCGGCCCTGTTTGAGGTAGTCCTCCAGGACGGGGTAGATCATGGGTTTGCGCTGGGTGTTGTACGTCAGCCCGCCGTGGTAGTAGGACACCTTCACGTCCGGCGGCAGGGCGGCGAGGACCTGGGCATTCTGCTCGTAGCTGCCCTGGGTGAGCAGCACTCTGAGGCCCAGGTGCGGGCACACCTCCTGCGCGGCCCGGAGGGCCTTGACGCAGGCCTCCAGCTCCTGGACGAAGCGCACCGCCTGCAGGCACCGCTCGCACTGGCAGCCCTTGCCCTCCTCCGACAGCCAGATCATGACCTCCGTGACGTCCGAGGTCTTGCCCAGGTCCACCAGCCAGTCGGTGATGGGCCTGACGATCTCAGGCTGTGAGAAGCAGATCACCTTCTGGTTGGGGTTGCCGGTGTCGGCGTCTTTGGCCTGGATCATCGGGTACGCCTCAAACAGGCCGGCGTCGCCGAGCTGCTCGAGGTGGTGGATGATGGGCACCACGCGCACCCCGTACCGGCGGCAGACCGCCAGGGTCTCGGGCTTGACCACCGCATGGCCCACTCCGTCCTTGTCCACGGTGACGGTGGCATGCACCTCCAGAAGGTTGTACTTCAGGTCGCTGAGCCATGGCAGATGCTGCAAAGCGGTGCCGCCCCACTGGCCGCGCTCTTCCAGATCGGGCCAGTCGAGAATGCGGCCGAGGGGTAGGTCGACGGTGGCTGCGGCGCCCTCGCCCGTGACCGTGGGCAGCAGGAGTTGCTTGAGGGTCTTGAAGGCCGTGTAGCTCCCACGATCCGTGAGGGCGTGGCAGAGGATGTGCGGGCCGCCCTCGGCCTGAGTCATCTCCAGCAGGTAGGCCTGATCGGGGTTGGGCCTGTCGCCCACAAGCTGCATGTCCTCGGGCCGGCGGCGGAAGTCCAGGAGCGCCTCGCCGGCGGAGGCAGCGGTCAGCTCGGGCCTGACGCCGGTCTTGGCCTCCAGCGCCTCGGCCAGCTCGGTGGCGATGTTGGCCTCGAGCTCGGAGGGAGTAGCCGGCAGGATCACGCGCAGATCGCCGACCGCCACGGTCACCTCGCCTGTGAGCGTGACCTCCTTAGGCAGGGGGCAGAGCCAACGCTGCCGGGCTGCAGACTCCTCGGCCGACAGGTCGGCGGCCTGAGATGCGGAGGCAATGGCCAGGGCGACGAGGCTGAGAGCGCCAAGAACGCGCATGGGACTCACCTTCCGGGTGGTGGCCGCTGGGACAGCGGGCCGTGATGGCCGTCCGGCACCGACTGGGGGCAACTGTAGTGAAGTACAATTGTCGGTGCCCAAATGGTACTGAAGGCCTGAAAAGTACAATCTCGCATGCGCGTCCGTCTGTGCGCCCATCAGGAAGTGCCGGGCGTATCGCGCAGAATGTCGACGACCAAGTCTTCATTGCTGACGCAAAGCGACTAGCGAAGCTCCGCCTCAAACCGACGAGCACAGCGCGGAGGTTGCTCCCGGGGCGGCGACACGGCCCGGCGGCGAGCCTTCCGGCTCGCCGAGTCGGGCTGGAAAGCCCGACCTACGGGGTGGCCAACGGCTTGGTTGCGGCCCCAGAACCTCCTTCATCTGTGCAGAAGTCGGTGCATACAGGCACCTAGTCGCCCTGATCTGGACGGAAGCGCGGTCTTGGCGCCTCGCCCCTATCTCCCCGCCGGATAGTACGGCTCCGCCGGCTCCTTGTACGGCCCCTCGGCCAGCGTCTGCTGCAGCTCCGGGCTCAGGTACTCCAGCGAGAAGAAGCAGGTCCCATGGGTCCCGTACTGAGCGCACAGGCCGTGCTGCTGCAGGATCAGGTCGATGTCCCGGGTGTGAGTCTCCGCGCCGACGCTGGAGTAGATCGACAGCCCCGGAATGATGCGCTGCATCTGCGGGTCGAAGGCCTGCCATTCGTCGAACTGCCCTTTGAGTTGCTCGGTGTCGTCGGTGTAGGCCATCGGCAGCACGTAGTCGATGATGCCCTCGCCAAGCCAGCCGTACCAGTCCTGACAGACGGCGTCGGCCGACTTCCTGTCCTGGAAGACCGCGGCACTGACCTGCGCTTCGGGCTTGAGTGCTTTGGCATCTCTGTAGACCATGCGCACCAGCTCGGTGACCGAATCCCTGCGGAACTGCTCCCAGGCCGCGGAGCGACGCTTCTCGACTTCCAGGTCCAGGGGTGGGCCCGCGGCGATCAGCTCCTGATCCGGCGCCGGCGAGATGACCCGCAGGGCGCTGAAGTAGTTGGCCGTGCCGGAAAGCCCCAGCACGCGCTGGAGCGCGGGCTCCTTGATGGCGAAGACCGGACCATCCACACACAGCACATGGCCGCCGGCGGTGACGAAGCTCTCCAGCCACCCCGCGGTCTCGGGCGCGATCAGGTACTGCCCAAACAGGGCCACGGTCGCGCCCGCCGGCACCTTGTCCAGATCCTCGTCGCCCACGGCCCGCACCTTGCAGCCCAGGCCCTGCAGCCACCTCACTCCGGCATCCTGTCCGCTCAGGCCGTACCGCGCCATCGTCGCGGCGGTGCGCAACTGGTAGACGGTGGTCTCCGCGTCCACCCCGAAGCGCGCCAGCATCTCGGCGGCGAAGGCCGTCACCGGATGCCCGCCGGAGCGCACAGCCTGCCAGTTGAGCAAGACGGCCTCGCCCTCGCCCAGACCGTTGAGCGTGATGGCCGGGACCCCGTCCTCGAACGCCGCCAGCACCTGAGCGGTGGTGGGCTTGTCCAGCGGGTTGCCGGACATCTCCAGGGCGATGGGGAAGGTGGGGTTCCCGGCGGACACGGGGGGAATGCCGAACCGCCGCTGCACCTCGGCCTGGCAGTGGTCGCAAGTGCACATGCCCCGGCCGGAGAAGCGGATGTAGTCGAAGTGGATACCATCCAGGTCATAGTTGCGCAGGCACTCGAGCATCACGTCGCGCTCGAACTGCCGCACCTGTGGCTTGCCCAGGTCGTACCACTTGGTGCTCCCGGTGGCCCCGGTCTGCAGTTGCCACTCGGGATGCCGGGTGAACAGGTGCCCCGGGTTGGCGTAGCCGTAGGAGCCATTCACAAACCAGGCGTGCACGTGGATGCCCCGGGCATGGGCGGCCTCAATGAGGGCACCCAGCGGATCGTGGCCCTCGGCCACCCCCCGCATCATCGGCCCCAGCTCGCTTTGGTACGCCGCCTGGCCCCCGTTGTACCACACCAGCAGGTAGATGGCGTTCAGATGGGCCGCGGAGACCTTCTCCACCGTGTCCCGCACGCCCTCGGGAGTGCTCACCTGGCGGTAGTTCGCCCACACCGCACGCTGCTCGGGCTGGGCACAAACACCCGATAGGGCAGACAGCACGGCGGCGAGACCCACAACCGGCGGCAATGCGCGCATGGATGCTCTCCTCTTCCCGTCGGATGACGTCCGCTCCCCGTGGCGACTATTGCCTCTTCAGCACCAGCACGGCACCATCGTTCCCCGCGACGGTGAGGCGCACGGTGGCTCCTTCGGCCGCCACCGTGCCGTGCAGCACGCTACCCGGTACCCAGCCGGGCCGAAGCCGCAGCGTCTCCTCCACCGCCTCGGGGCTGTAGTTCACGACAACGACGACGCGCTGCGTCTCGTCCATCGGATGCTCGGTCACCCCCAGCATCGGAGCGGTCTTGATGACGGCTCGTCCCTCCAGGGCCCGGGCCGCTATCTCCCGATACACCCGGTGGCACGGCGGTGCCTCGGGGCCGTGGAAGGCCCCGGGCGTCTGAGTGAGCATCATCTCCATCGGCACGCCGAGGAAGTAGACCCGTCCCCGACCGTACTGGGCCACGGTGAAGGCCGGGTTGCCGTCCTCCTCGGTCGCCAGCACCCGCGCCCGCGTGGGGGACAGGCGCACCTTGAAGCTCCCGCAGATCGGGATGCTCGGACTGCCCTCCAGACCTTCCAGGACGATGGGCCCAAGGTCGCGCCGGCGCTCCCGGGTCTGGGGCTCCAGGCCGGTGATGGCCTCGAAGTCGCTGGGGAGGCCGCTGTCGAGTGAGAGATACAGCGTGGCCCCGGCCTCGACCTTCTCCAGCAGCTCCTGCATCCGGCGGCGCGAGAGCATCGCGTGGCCGCTGAGGCAGGGCAGCAGGTACAGGGCCGCCTCGGGCAGCGGCCGGTCGCAGTAGCCAAACTGCAGATCGAACCCCGCCTGCTTGGCCAGGATCGCGGCGCTGTGCGCCACTCCCCAGTGGTCCTGGCCCTCTGTGAGCACGCACACGGCCTCGACGGTGCGCTGCGGAAGGCGGTTGAAGGGCAACCCGTCCAGCAGGCGCCGGAAGGCGCCGATGGCCTGCAGAACGGGTTTCTCGCTCCTGTCCACACGCAGAAGCCCCAGCTCACGCTCCACGGCGTGCCAGTCGTAGGGGGCGTGGGACAGCTCGGTCTGCTCGTGGGCGCACCACCAGACCAGACCGTGGCAGTCGTTGGCCCACAGAGAGAACAGGCAGGCGCGGATGTAGTCGGCGGCGATGGCTTCGGAAGCGATCACCGGTCCAAGGGTCCCGATCTCCTGACACAGGCACGGCCGGCCGCCGATGTCGGCGTACATCCGGCTCTCGGCGGTGCTGTGCATGATAGTGCGGATGGTATTGACCGGGTCCTGATCGCAGTGGGGGGTGAAGACGGGGTACGGGTGGGTGGTGAGCACATCGGTCAGCTCGGCCTGGTCGGCGATGGACCAGGTGCTCTCTGGCCGCAGGCCGTGCATGCCGGAGATCACCGGGCGAGTGTCGTCCACCGCGCGGACGGCGTTGACGATGGTCGCCGCCCACACGAAGGCCTCGTCCTGGTTCGCGCTGCCCATGCAGTTGCACTCATTGCCCAGGTCCCAGGCGACGATGGCCGGGTGGTCGCGGAAGCTCTTGACGAAGTGGCGCACGAAGCGCAGCTCCCAGCGAATTGCCCAGGGGTCGGTGAGGACGTTGTGGCCCTCCAGCGCCGGGGGCACGTGCAGCCGCCCGCTCATCCAGCCCGTGAGCAGGCCGACGTTCAGCGAGATGTCATGCTTGTGGGCCAGGTCGGCGAAGTGGCCGAATCGCGCCATGGCCTCGGCCGACATCCCGGCCTGTCCGCACTCGTCCTCCGGGAGCGGCGCCTCGCCGAAGCGCACCTCCACCGGATGCCCGCCGCCGCCGTAGAGCCGCTGGATGGGCTGGAACACGGGCCACAGGGGGAAGACCCGCAGCAATTGCAGACCCGCCTCTGACAGGCGGCGCAGGTCGTCCTCCACGATCTCGGGCCTCCAGTCGTTCCACATCCGCGTCCCGGCGTGCGATGCCCAGTAGTTGGCCCCGACAACGAATCCGCCGGGCTGTGTGAGATCCGTACGGTCCATGAGCAGCTCCTGCAATGCCGGCGGCCATTCGCCGTTGGTGGGGCGGGCTTTCCCGTCCGCCGCCGTTGGTGGGGCGAACTTCCCGTCCCGCCGCCGTTACCACATGGGCAGCCCGCCGGTCTGCATTAGTGAACCCTTCCGCGTCTCTTCCGCTTCCTCCTTTGCCCCTCCCGCCACCGGTCTGTAGGTGGCATCAGCGTCCGAGAGCCGATCCCTGGTGGGCTCCGCAGGTGTCCGCCATCCGGTGGCGAACGACTCGCCCCGTCGACAGCGCGCAGCCCTCACACTGTCCTGCCCGCAAGTCACGAGGAGACCTTGCCATGTCCAAGCAGCCGATCACGGTGGCCGTCGTCGGTCTGGGCCGATCCGGTTACGACATCCACATCAGGCGCCTGCGGGGTGACGACCGCTTCCGCATCACCGCGGTGACCGACTGGATTCCCAAGCGCTGCAAGGAGGTGCAAAAGGAGTTCGGCTGCGAGACCTTCTCGGATGTGGACGCCCTGCTCAAGGGGGCCGACGCCGAGGCGGTCATTGTGGCTTCATACTCCGACACCCACGCCCCGATCAGCATTCAGGCGCTGCGGAGCGGGCGGGCCGCCATCTGCGAGAAGCCCATCGCCGACAGCGTCGCGGACGCCAGAAAGATGCTCGCCACCGCGGAGAAGACCGGACAGGCCCTGCTCATCCACCACAACTACCGGTTCTTCCCTGAGACCCGCCACCTGCTGGAGATCGTGGCCAGCGGGCGTATCGGCGAGGTGTTCGAGGTCCGCCTGCGCGTCCTGGGGTTCGGCCGCCGCTACGACTGGCAGACGCTGCGCAAGTTCCACGGGGGAGTGCTCAACAACACCTGCCCACACTTCCTGGACATCGGCCTGCAGCTTCTGGGCGCCCCGGTGAAGGAGGTCTTCTGCGACCTGCGCCAGATCGCCTCCTTCGGCGATGTGGAGGACCACGTGAAGGTGCTCCTGCGCGCCGAGAACGGCCGGGTGTACGACATGGAGGTCTCCAGCGTCTGCAAGCTCGAGGAGCCCAAGTGGACTGTACTGGGCAGCCATGGGACGTTGGTATCGGACGGACAGACCAGCAGGATCGCCTGGTTCGACCCCAAGAAGGCGGGCAAGTACCGCGTCCTGGAGAAGCCCACCCCGGACCGCAGTTATGTCACGGACACCAAGCTCCCCTGGCAGGAAGAGGAGATCCCCTCGGTGGGCGAGCCGATCGGCGACTTCTACGACAACGTCTACGGGGTCCTGCGCGAGCAAGAGCCGATGGTGGTCACGCCCCAGGAGGCGCTGGAGGTCGTGAGGGTCACGCAGGAGTGCAAGAAGAAGAGCGGGTTCTACGGGTAGGGTGAGGCGTCGTCAGGCCGTTCTCCCCCCTCCTCCCGTCGCCCGCGGTGTATGCGGGCGTAAGGGAGAGGGGGGCACGGGGGGGTGAGGCGCCGTTGGCCGTCGCCGTCGCTGTTGGCCGTTGTCCGTTTCCGTCGCCCGTCGGAGGGGCCGAGTGTGCAGCCGCACCGCACACCCGGCCCAGCCGTTGGCCGTTGCCGTCGCCGTCGCTGTTGGCCGCTCGCCGATAGCAGGCCTATCGCTCCCCTGACCGGGCCGGCGACGGCGACCACGACGCCCTTGCTTCGCCGGCTTTGCCGGGCTATACAGAACCAACGTCTCCCCACCGACCTCAGGAGCCAACCATGTCTCCGTCCCAGCGCGGCATCGCGTTCATGATGCTCTCGTCCATCACATTCTCGCTGATGGCGGCGCTGGTGCGCGGAGTGGAGACGGTCAACCCGTATACGATGGTGATGGTTCGGTTCATCATCGGGACGTTGGTTTGCGTCGGGATCTTCATGACGGGCCGCGACCGTCCGCGCTGGACGGCCTGGCCCTGGCTCCTGGGACGCGGCATTGTCGGCGGCTTCGCCGTGGTGCTGCTCTACTGGTCGATCCAGAATGTCGGCCTGGCCAAGGCCCAGATGCTGAGCTACACGTATGTGGTCTTCTCGGCCGTGATGGCGGTGCCGGTCCTGGGGGAACGACTGCGCCCCGGACAGTGGGCGGCCGTGGCTATTGCGATGGTGGGCATCGTGCTGATTTGCGATGTGCAGACCTTGTCTTTCAGCGCCGCCGACGGCTGGGCGCTACTGTCGGGCTTCTGCAGCGGAGTGGCGGTGATCTGCATCACCCGCTGCCGGGCGACGGATACCTCGACGAACATCTTCTGGTCCCAGTCGCTGTTTGGGATCGGCATCGCGGCGTGGCCGATGGCTCTGCAGTGGAAGCCCCCGAGCCCGACGGACTGGCTCTGGCTGCTGCTCATCGGGCTTCTGGCCGCGGTCGGGCAACTGGCCATGACCTATGCCTACAAGTACACCGGGGCCTCGCAGGGGAGCCTGCTCAGCCTCCTGGCCCCGGTGATGTCGGCCCTGATCGGGATTCTGTACTTCCACGAGCGGTACACCCCGGGCTTTGCGATCGGGGCAAGCCTGATCATGGCCGCCTGCGTCTACATGGCCTTCCACCCGGTGGCGCAGTGCCGGCCCTCCCGAGCGCCCGCACGCGAGCATGTGGCGTAGAGGTGCGGCAGAAAGCCCCCCTTCGCCGGGAATGTCATTCCGAGAGCGTCCGCTTCCGCAGGGAGCAGCTCGAGGAATCTCCCGGCATTCAGCGAGATTCCTCGCTATCCCGCTGCGCGAGATGGACGCTCAGGCCGACACTCCCACGGCAGGCGCAGCCTTTCGGCCGGACCTCCAAAGCGGCCTCCGGACCGCTGTGTGCCGCCGTCGCTCGTCTCCTGCCGCTCCCCGCGCTTCTGCGAATCTCCCTGTCTCGCCGTCTCCCGTGCAGGAGGCGCGGCGTCCCCGGACGAACCTCACCCGGTTGGCCCAACTCCGCCGCTGCGAGGAGACCCTCATGCGCCTCTTGCTCGCTCTCATCCTTCCCGGCCTACTGTGCTCTGCGGCCTTTGCCGCCTCGGTCGCGGTGCTCGCCGAAGGCTTCGATGGCCAGGTGACCGGCCACCTGGAGGGCGGTGCCTCTCTGGCCGCCGGGCAGGAGGGGCAGGCGGTGAGTCTGTCCGCCGAGGCCCGCGTCGTGTATCCCGAGCTGGAGTTCCCCCGCGGGAATGGCCGCGTCGAGATGGACATCTGCCCGACGGCGCCCATCACGCCGCGGCAGGATGGGAAGCACTGGATGCTGCTGACGGATGTCGGCGCCGGTGCGGCCTGGAAGGGCGCCACGGTGATCTATTTCGAGCGCGACACCGGTGAGCTGGGCTATGGAGTGTTTGATGGCGGCTGGCAATGGATCTGGGCCCGGGGTGTCGACTGGGAAGTCGGCAGGTGGCGGAACCTGTCCTTCACGTGGGGCCCCGAGGGCCGCACGCTGAGTGTGGATGGAGCCGAGATGGCGCGTGACGACTACACCGCAGGCATCGAGCCACGCGCCATGCAATTGGGTTACTTCGACGGCTGGTCGGTCGCGGCTCCCCTCCTGATCGACAACTTCACCGTCACCGCCGAGCTGGTGGATTCCATACGCACGGAGGCGGCCGTAGTGTGCCCCGTGCAGGACGGTCTGCTGGACACCGTCGAGGTCACCTGGACGGCGGCCTCACCCGCCACCGTGCAGGTCGGTCTCTACAGGGGTGATGAGCACGTCGCCCGAGTGCTCGCACCCACGGAGACCGAGGCCAGGCGCAGCTCAGTGGACTTCGCCGCGGAGGGCGTGCCCTCCGGCGATTACGAGCTGCGGCTGACACTGACGCGGCCTGAGGGCACAGCCACACTCACCGCGGCCCTGAGTGTGGACGCCGAGCTGAGGTGGCAGCCGGCGCCCCGCCGGATGGACGGGCGCTTCCCGCTGGGGGTCTGGTACTTCTGGGAGGACGATGCCAGCTACATCGGCCGCTTCACTGAAGACGAGGCCGCGGCAAGAGCCTACTACGAGACCACCATGGCCGACCTGGCCGGCCTCGGAGTGGACACGGTCATCGCCAACTGGACGCCCCGGGCGCACCGCGACATGATGCTGGATGCCGCCCAGCGCAATGGCATCGACGTCATCGTGCACCTTGACGAAGTGAACGGCCTCATCTGGAATCCGGAGCGCCTCAAGAGCGAGAACCCAGTGGCCATCCTGCGGGACGCCGTGGCCACGGCCGATGGGCATCCGGCCACCATCGGCTACTACCTGGTGGATGAGCCGACGCCGACGCCGCAGAACATCGCCAACATCAGGCTCTGCCGGCAGATTGTCGAAGCCCTCGACCCCAAGCACCCGGGCTTCAGTTGCCTCAATGTCGGCTGGGAGGTCATCTTCCCGGCGGTCGGGTACGAGATCCTCCTGGTGGATATCTACCCGCTTTACAGCGCCCATCTGCAGGGCGATGTGCTGCGGGGCTACATCGCCTCCCTGGACCGCGCCCACGCGGCGGCGGCCGGCGCCAACTGGTGGCTGATTCCCCAGTGCTTCGGCTTCAAGCCCCGGCCGGAGAGCATTCCGGGGCCCAATGAGTTCACCTTGCTGTGCTGGGAGGCCATCGCCCACGGCGCCAAAGGCCTCATCCACTTCATCTACCAGTCCACCACAGACGTGCAGGGCGAGTGGCTGCGGGGCATCGTGGATGAGGACCTGCGCCCCATGGACCACCGCTACGAGGAGGTCCGGCGCCTGCACGCGGCTCTGGGGCCGATCAAAGACAAGCTGCTGACACTCACGCGCAGCGAGACCTGCCCGGCCACCTGTGGGGACGGCTTCGACGTGCAGGCCTTCACGGACCCCGAGGGTGGCCGCTACCTCGTCGTGGTAAACCAGAGCATCACGGCACAGGCCGAGGCGGAGCTGAGCTTCGAGGCCCCGGTAGCCGGTGTGGCGGATGTGGCCGGCGGGGAAACGGTGGGCGCCGGCAAACTGGCGTCCCTCCACTTGCCGGCGGGAACGGGGAGGTTGCTGAGGATCGTGGAGGAGGAGTAGGAGGCCACCGTTCGGCCCTGAGCGGCCGTTGGCGAGCCATGCCTCCCGGCGACCTCACACCCGGGCAGACGGAGAACCTCGCCGGGCTCCGGGGCCGCGGTCGTTGCCCTGAGACCGGCCGGCCGCCCGCTCCCGGCCTCCTGTGAAGCGGCAGGGAGCAAGGTCAACGCCAACGGCCGGTGAACGACACCCGACATTCGAGGAGCCCTCCCATGCAATACCGCCAACTGGGTCGCACAGGTCTGCAGGTCTCAGCCGTCGGCCTCGGTGCCTGGGAGGTGGGGGGCGCGGTGAACCTCACCTTCGACGGCCTGGGAACCATCGCCCACGGCTGGGGCGCCACCGATGACGATGCCTCCATCGCCCTCATCCGCAATTGCCTGCAGGCGGGCGTGAACCTCATCGACACCGCCCCCATCTACGGCGACGGCCACAGCGAGGAGGTGGTGGGCAGGGCGCTGGCCGAGGACCGTGACGACTGGGTGGTCTGCACGAAGGGTGGCCACGGCGCCACCGACGGTGTCGCCTGGACGGACTTCTCCAAAGAGCGCCTGCTTCGGCAGATCGACGAGAGCCTGGCCCGCCTGCGAATGGAGGCCGTGGACGTCTACCTGCTCCACAACCCCTCCGCCGAGGACATTCAGCGCGGGGAGTGCCTGGAGGCGCTGGAGCGGATCCGTGCTCAGGGCAAGGCGCGTTTCGTCGGCGTCTCCATCGGCCCCAACGAGATGGGGGTGGGCCTGATCCGCAGCGGCGTGGTGGATGTGCTGCAGCAATCCATCAGCATCATCGACCCCGGCGCGGCGCAGGAGCTCCTGCCCGCGGCGGTCGAGGGTAATGTGGGCATCGTGGCCAGAGGTGTGTTCGGCGCAGGCTTCCTCACCGGGAAGCTCGACGCGGAGGCGCAGTTCCCGGCGGACGACCGCCGAAGCTGGCAGGGCCCGGACCACAAGCGCGCCCTCGCGGCCAAGGCGGACGCGCTCCGTTCGTTCACCGGCCCGCAGCGCTCCCTGGCTCAGCTTGCGGTGCAGTACGTGCTGCAATTGCCCGGAGTGTCGACGATCATCGCCGGCACCAGCAAGTGG